>Ga0325405_1005120_pt1 | contig 13311 bp, 9 predicted proteins | sample PopdelMetagenome_21_FD_205663 | JGI IMG/M metagenome (GOLD analysis project Ga0325405, IMG submission 205663) | Populus deltoides microbial communities from Bellville, Georgia, United States - Xylem-Control-R2 | ecosystem: Host-associated > Plants > Phyllosphere > Stem > Wood/Secondary xylem... | reverse complement strand
TGATGGTGATCAGGGGATGCAGGCTACTTGGGATAAGTTAGATTGCCATTCAGTAGGGATAGCAACTTTAAAGGGGCGAATGCAAACTGAGTTTGGTGACATCAATGCAAGATTTGATGACCTTACATCCATACTTGAGGCACTAGGGTTGTGCGCAAACATGAATCGGGGAAGAAGAGAGGCATGCGCCGTGGATGAAGTCCACGACCAACCTGTCCTTTAACTAATTCGTGCAAGTCCTCTTGGCCACTATGACTTAGTATTTATCTGATGAAGAAGATGTATTTAGGCTAATGCGAGGCACATATAGGAATCGAAAGGAGAGGAACGTGCTTGGAGACTTACCCGGGGCTGACCTTACCTTAAACCTACTCCTAAAATTCCATCTAAACAACTTTTTAGATATGTGAAGGGTTTTGGTGAAGATGAACTTAATGGAAGCCATGAGACCTTGTCAGATCAAGAAAAACAACCACAACCTAAAAGACAAAAACCGATCAACGTAATTAAATGTTAATATGAGCAAGAATCTTTTGATAACGAGGATGTTTTAGGCGAACTTGATGGAGATGATGAAGGAAATTTATATGATGATGAAGATCTTGCAAGCAAGAACATGGAGAATTTCTTACCAGTCTTTTAGAAATATTATGAAAGATTATTTTAGTGTTTCTTTAAATGCAATGATTGAAGTATTGGGTATAGATGATGATGAACTCAAGTTTTAAAGTAGAAAAATATGGGAAGAAACTACAAATGGACTTCATAGGAACAAAAAATATAATATCATATATGAATTTTTTCTTATTATACATGCACTATAAGTTAAATTTTGAGTCAGACATAGTACTTTGTTAATAAGTTAGCTATAATATTATATTCAAAGTATTTGTTCCTTTAGGGTGGAATAGTTTAGTTTCTGACAAATAACTTGAGGACAAGTTTTTCTTAAGTGGGGTAGACTGGCGTAGAACAATTATCCCAGAAGTTTATGGACCAGATTAACAAGGTCAAGTCTAAAAAGAAATTCGTAAAGAAACTTGAAACCATCTGATATGAAGCCTAAAGTTATTGTTTTCTTGTTTGAATTATTTTCCTAGTTAATTTTAAATTTTAATTATTTTTTTCCTACTTAGCTTATGACTTTTAATTTAATTAATATTTTACTATTTAGGAATTCTAATGCTAGATCGATTCTATTAATTAGGTAAGTCTCAATTACGAATCATTTCCTATAAAGGATTTTAGAACTAGTATAAATAGAGAAGTTTAGTTTATTTTATGAAAAAAAAGACTATTATTCAGATTTAATAAAAATACCATGGAGTTTTCTTTAGATTTCTCTATAGTTAGGTCTATACACTACGAAAAATTTGATGTATAGATCATAGCATGAAAATTATGGATTTCAAATCAACTAACTAACAACTGTCAATATACAAACCTTAGCTCTGTCAGGTACTTTTTTGTAATTTGAACTCTGGGTCTATCATATTTCTTTTTGCTGCTTTTCTCATCAAATTTTCTCTGTTGCTCAACTTCTCCCCAACTCTCTCAAGAATTGACTTTTTTTTTGTGTATGAGAGTGAGAGAGAGAGTTGACTGTCAAGGCTTTAGATCAGCTAATCTTGTCAGTTTTAGTTCATCATGGATGAAGGACCTGATGGCTTGATAGTGAATGAAATCGGAAAGGAACACCGACATGGTTTTACTTTGGTTCAAAAATAGCCATTGAATATTGGTCTGAGCTTGCTTGCTTGGTGTTTCATGAACAAAAAGTTTTGTTTTTTTGGTTTTGCTTTGTGGATCAACAGATGTTATAGATGATTATGTCAATGGCACATTTCTCTTCTACTTCCATGCGTTTGTTTTCCTCTAATTCAGACTTCCTATCTTGCATATTCCCTTATTTCTACTTTCTTTTCTTGGGAAACTGATTTGGTTATAGGAACTTGCACTTCTTTAGGAATATTCCAATGACAGGGAAGCACAAGAACTTGCTGTTTTCTGTTCCTATTCTCAATTCCTTTCACTTCTCCCTCGGACCTCGTATTAGATTCTGGACCTTAGAGGGGTATAGTTTCCTATGGCTGTTTCTTTTCTCATTTTGCCAGACCCTCACCTTGTACGTGTTTCCTCCTGGTTGAAGCTGAGTTTCCATCTCAGATTCAGGCTTTTGTCTGGAGTAGTTTCCTCAGCAAGAGTAACACTAATGATTTAATGCAGATATGAAGGCTCAACGTCTCTTTCTCCTGTATGTTTGTTATGGTGGTGGGGAGACTGGGGACCACCTTTTCTTCTGTGTCAGTTGTACGAGATATGCTAGGTAGTCTCTTTGTGGTTTGTGGGAGACTATGGGTAGTTTCAGGCTCAATGGATGACATTGCCTTTTGAATTCCTGAAAGGCTTTTCATTGACAGTAAGATTCTTTGCAATCATGCTATTTGTCTGTGGGGTGTGGTATATGGAAGGAGTGGAATGCTAGAATCTTTAGTGACCGCTAATTTTGGAGCTACTCTTGCATGATTTTGCCTTCATTATGCTCCTGTTCACCAGGCCTTTAAGGGAGTCTCTCGAGCTGATGTCCAAGGAGACTGGAAACTCTAATTACGAGCTTCTTCCTCTTCCTGATCATATTTAAGATAAGACATCCTCAATAATCTATATTCAGCTCTGAAATTTTTTACTTTTATGTTACGTTAGCTGGGAAGTTACTTCCATTGACTAGGCTGAGAGGCTGTATCGATTTTGCTACTCTAGAGCCTGTTGATTTTTTTCCTCAGGAATTCAGGGTTTGAGAAAATGTTGCAGATCTTTCTTATGAATGTTAATCCAATCTTAAACATCTATTCAACAGCATCACTTGCAAATTGCCATTTATTTTTGAAATTTAATTTCACAAAATCTTGCACCCTCAGAGTTGGATTTTAAGTTGGTGAGGTTTCTTATTGAGAACTGAAAGTTAGAAATCATAAGAAAGAACAGGCATTTGCTTTCTTCTTGAGGTGGATCATTTTGCTTGTAAATAATCCTTGTATATCTTCTGGGATGATATTCTGAAAGCTCCCTTGTCTCTTGTAAATAGATGGCACAGGTTTCTTTTAGCTAAACTGGCAGTGCCAGCATTCTAGACATTATTTTAGGTGGTTTTCTTGTAACCTTGGTAACACATTTCAAAATGATTCACATGGAATAACAACTGGAGATAAAAGAAGGAAATAGAGAGTTGATCCTGTGTCTGCTGTGTGTCCTTTTCTTCTTAATTTTGTGTTTGGAATTCTCATACTGCCTCGTAGGGTTTGGACCCCCCTGGCTTTCTGCAGTTGATGAAGGGGATCAGTCCACTGAGCATGAGCATGTTTGTGATGTATATTATGCAGTCAGATTTATCATTAAATTTCAAGGGCTGTTCACTGTTAGAATTGAATGATGACTGCAAATTGTACTGTTTCAGGTTTAGGCAAACAATTAAGCTGAATCTGCTCATTCATTACATCTCATTATGGGGAATAAAGTTCAAACTATATGTGGGAGAAAACTTCTGCAAAATTTGAGGTAAATATTTGATGTGGACTCTCAAAACCAAAACAATGCTCATAATTTTGTATTTTTTAGATAGGAATGGTTTTTCCTCTTGGTATCTTTAAAAAGTAAAGGTGTCCAACAAAATGCTTCAATTTTTTTTGAAGAAATAGCTTATTAGCTTACAAACAGTTAATTCCATATGTGAATATCTTTATGACCCCTCATACGTGCTGTATCATCATCACAATGTGAACAGTTGCCCATTTTGAGAATTCAATTTACTTTTTGTTGCAACCATTTATTTCTAGTGATTTTTTTTTTCACTGAGATTGTCTGATGAATTTTTTCTGTACTTGCTTGCTATCTGACTCCTACCACCAGTTATGAATGTAGATGTTATTATTACCTAGGAGAACTGACGAATTGCCGTGATTTACCTCCTGACGGGATGGCTTAGCTAATTCCTTTTACAGAAATCCTCTCCTTACAATAGGAACCTTGGACACGTATCAGGTCGTTTCCATAGGGTACTCTTGGAAGAGTAACGTGAATCTGCTTTTCTTCTTTTTTTCTTGTTATATTTAATGACCCCGATTATGCAGTACGGAAGAGAAATGCGTCTTTATATATATATATTCGAGCGTTATTGTCTTTTGCTGATTATTAACTGTTAATACATGCAAGGAGTTTGATTGTTAGGGATTGATAAAAAAAAAGAGGAAAAGAAATGAAAAATAACGTCCAGATGGCTGATGTAGCTTGATTATTTGTTAGCTGGTGAGAGGCACAACTGGTGGCAAGATTAATTTTGTGATATAAAAAGTGGTACATAAAGTTGATTTCAAAATACTTTTACAATTGCCTGAAAGGATAAATCTAATTAGCATATTGATGGAGAAGTAGAATTCTTGGAGATACAGTGAATAGCAAGTATCTCCCTGTGGAAGCCTTGGGACATTGTCATGGATGCGTGGTATGTTGTATGAGCTAGTGTGCCAAAAAACGAGAACCATACCAAGACTATTATACAGTATTAGGTTGCCATCTGATTTAGGGGTAGTAGGCTACTAGAGGTGGTGGCAAAGGCATCGAAGCAAACTTGTGGGCACCTGGTGAGTATGATGCAATTGCATTATGTGATGGATGTATGTGGTAGAGAGAGATTCTGGAACAGCATCTGCGTGTGGAAAATCTGAATTTGATGCTCAACAGTAAGAAAGTATATGAAGAGTCGAGATGCTGATCTTAGCTTCAAGACCCCTCCCTCGTTCTATTTGTTGTTGTGGTTAAATTTCCTGCCTTCAGTCCTTTGCCCTGTCTTGGGCTTTAATATGCGGAGTTGGAAAATCTCCAAGAACAAGTAGAGTAACCAGCCAAAGAAATGGCGAGAACCTAATTTTACCTGAAAGAATATGGAATAATATAAATATTGAAAAGAGGAATACGGTGGCAGGTAACTGTTAACTTGTCTGGGTTGGTTGCGATGATGCTTTGCCCAAGCAGGTACTGGATTCTGTTTTTCTGATGGGCAAGGAGACAGTCTCTTTGGCAGTAGAGGTATAAATCCAAAAAAATGGATTGTGACGATATGGCCTAAGGAATGGCTTTGAATTCCAAATTAATTCTGAATGGTCTATCATAATGTTGAATGGTAATGTTCTGGTAGTACTCAAAATTCTCTCTTTAATTTGAGATCCACTTTATGATGCGCAACACCACAGTGCTTAAGGAAACGGTTGACAGTTCTTGAGGGCTCGTTTGGGCAGAGGACGAAAGCCAAGTTCTTCATGGGCTGTACGAAAATGAGAGCTATGCCTACCATATGAGACTGATGCTGATGAAAGGAACCTCAACTGAACAGGCCTAATATTGCAGCTGACCTATCCCACTGGCTACGCAAACACGATATAGTGAACACAAAGGAAAGAATGGCTTGAATGAAAGGAACCTCAACTTTAGCAGGGAAGAGGAAACATTGTCCCACTCGATAACTGTTCTGACAAGAGGTATTAAAGGGACTGTCATCTTCGATTTAAGATAAATCAATGACAAAAGTTATTGATGCTCTATTATCAAATCCATTTTTTTCTAATACACGAGGGTGGATTTAATTGTTCTCACCAAAGTAAACAGAATAAATTATATGTATTAACAGTTCTCGGTAACATAAACTAACAAAAACGTATGATCTTATTTGATTTTTTTTTCCTGTCACATCTCTTTCTATTTACCTTCAAGAGCTACTCAGCAGACAAAATGTTGGATCATCAACGAGTTAATTGAATATGATATCGGATGCTAAACTAATCAAGTGCCGTTTTGTTTTTCCTACCCGTTATTGGTTTTGGCAATCCATCGAAGATTGGTCTCGTTATGGCTGCAGCGGATAAGGCCTGTAAATCTGGCTTCAAATTCCACTTCGATGTTGGCCACATGGATGAACTAATGCTGTCATGATCATTCAGACTAGTTGCGCTTGATGACTTCCTTACTACGAGAAATCCATCAGCCAAATCTCCTGGACCCGTTTGAGCAGAGGTCAAACCACCTGCATCAACATCTGTTGTGGTCCGATTTCCCGCTTTAGGTCTCAGAGCCAAGCCCTTTCCAGTGATTGTCGAGAAAGCGGGCCCGGTGCTTTCCTCTCTAATCAGCAAGTCAGTGTAAATGGAAGTGAAATCAGCTTCTGATTTCTGACGCCTTCTCACCAATTTCTCAGACTCGCCTTCCTTCACTTCATCAAGGTATAATTTGTCAACCAGTCCATTTTTCTCATCAAGGAACCCATTAGCCAAGCTTTTAGTTTTCCGATGGAGGCTCAGAGGTGGATGGGAAGCCGGTGATGGTTTAAGATATGGACCACCTTCTGGATGATGAGAATGTCCGTTCCTGTAGACTGCCATCTCAAAACCTTCAGGTATCTTCTTTTGATCTTTTGGCTTAAGCCCATAGTAACCTTGTAAAGAGCTCATAGCTGGAGAAACCTTACACCGTGAAGACTTAGGCTTCAAAGATTGAAATGAATCAAAGAGATCGGACTGCAGACCACGTGGCGGGGTCCGTTCATAACTGTTCTGTCTGCAAAAAAGTTCAAGTGTCATAAATTGTAGATTTTAGGCTGAACTTGAGGCTGTGATCCACCCCAAAAGAATCTCAATGTTGACACAGTTTTCAGCAAATCAAATGGAACACTGAATGCTATCAGGTTTCAACTGTTAGTGCATTTTCCGCTCAAATTTAAAAACCATCTAGAAAGACCAACTACATCACTTGACTTAATCAAACTAATCTGGAATAGGCTAGGATTCTTACCAGTATTTCAATCAGTTTTAGAAAATTTTCTAGCAGTTGTGTGGTGTTGATACTAAATCAATGTTTGATGATAAGATGACATCCATTTTGTCAAATAGGTTTTGTTCTCATACCCCAAAAAACATCACAGACTTCATGGCAAATATATGAAATGTGAAATCTCATGAAAATAAGGGATAAAAGGTGTCATATATGTCAGATGAAGGTATATGAATTTGAAGGATTCAAAATAATGCTGGTTCATGGATGATGCAAATAGTAAAACCGCGAGTGACACCCAGCACAACAGCTTAACTGAAAGGGGAGAAACCTGGCAGAGCTTTTGGGAACAAGGCTGCAAAGGTGATACCAATGATACATTAACCTGCTATTACTATTTATGTTCAGTTATCCATACTACAAGACAGTTACAATTTTGACTTGAGCTAATTATTTTTGCTATACTAGATCCGAATTACATCCCCTGTTCAATAATTTTGACTTAAGCTAATTATTTTTACTATACTAGCCAAGACTAAATATTTGTAATTTATCTAATGAATTATAGTCACGGGAGGCAAATCATTTTATCCATCAAAGTAGGATTACCAAGATAAAACAAAAGAGAACACAAATCTTATTCAGTTTTCCATGAAACCAAGAGGAAATGACACCACCAGACCACATTGCATCCTCCCTTTCTTTTTTCCATATACGATCCTTTGCTTTCTCTGATATGATTTAGCAATTTGGAGAGTCATGCTAGTGTAATAGGAAAAGAAGGTTCAAATGAAGGTAAGTTGAGAAATAAGAGCCCACGTGTTTTTTGCACACATAATGATGGGGAAATTCAAATGAACCAGAAATGGAAATTTAGAACAGACACAGCTTCAAAAGGAACAAATACATACCCTGGAACGTCAGAACCATTCGATAAGACAGATGAGGGTTGATGCCTTCCAGGAAGTGGAATCTGGAGTGACTTGAGAGCAAACATTTGAAGATCCGTAACCAAGCTATTCATCTTTTTTATGTCAGCAACCTAAATAATTAGTCACAAACAAGCCAATACAATATTAACTTCGTTGCCATCTAGTTAAAAGTTCTCTGAAGGCAAAAAACAAATGTAGCAATATACTGTTGTGAAATCGTGAGCAACATTTTAACACCCAAAAACTCAATACACACACACACACACATATGTATATAGATAACCCGAAAACGGCAACACAAAAGAAACTTAATTCCAAACATAATCGATTGGTCAGTAAAGGTAAGTTTTGGCAGTGATGAAACTGATTATTCTGCAATTCTAAACAAACCAAACTGATTATCCCGCAGCTACCTCCCCTCCTCCCTTTTATTTTTTGTAATGAAAAATATTAATTAAACCTTGATTAACAGGGGAAAAAATCACATTTTGCACAGAACCCAGATCAAAATAAAAATAACCCATTGATGTATGAAGGAAAAAACCAATCAATTAAGGAAAAAAAAAAACCTCAACGCCGTATTTAATAGCAACGCCGGCAAGTGTATCCAGCTTCGAAACCGGATGTTCAATGAATCCAACGCCACTATTTGAAGAGGTAGAAGCAGACAACATCGTCGTTGCTGTTGTAGTTGATGATGGCGACGGCATTGTAAACCGATTCTTCCCTTTACCATTACTTCTGCTATTACAATTACTAAAGAGATCAAAAACTTGATGATCTATCTCATCCTCGTGATTAGAAAACTGACCGTACTTGAGATTCTGATTCTGATTAATGTGATGGTGAAGGCGATGACTGCCGCCGTTACTTTCCATCCGCATCTTCATCATATCCCAAAAAAAAAAAATTCAGATCAGATTGGTTGACAGTTTGATTGATCGAGTCGAGGATGATTGAATTGAACTCAGATGAGAAACATTAAAGAATACTTAGTCAGGGAGAGAGATATAGAGAAGAAGGGGATGCGTGTGAGATTCGCGTGAAGGAGGAGGGTTTGATTGAGATGTGCTGTTGATTTCTCTTTTTCTCTGTAACTCCAGCGGTTTTCAAGGGAGAAAGGAACAGGTTTAGTTTGCTAGGATTCCTAATTCTTGGACTGGAGCTCTATCCAAATACAGACCTCTTCTTTCTTAAGGATATAAAATTAATTTATGCTTGCGAAAAATTACTCTGCCCCCCTCCTCACATTCAATATTTTAAAATTATATTAGGTCAATACAGACAAATCAATTCATCATACTGTTCATAGATTTGTTTAACATTGGAGTGAGAGTTGAAAATGTAACAAATAATTTGGCTGAGTTATTTAACAATTGGATAGACAAATAAAGAATTATATCAATTATGATGTCACTAGAGAAGATTAGGTTGGAGCTCTTGTCTAGATTCCATGACAGGTTTGTTATAATTGTATGTTGGGAGACAGAAACCATTTTTTTACAAGGAAAGTGCTTGATAAAGCTATGAAAAAGTCATGAAATATAAGAATGATTCCACCGAGTGCTAATGAATACCAAGTATTCAAAGGGTAGACTAGACTTTTTATTAATTTATAGAACATACATTGCTCTTATGGTGAATGAACATTAATTGTATTCCATGTAGACATGACATTTCTTGTATGCATCACAAAAGAGTGAGGTAATGCACCCATTATCAGAGGTTGATCTTGATCCACACATAAGAGAGGTGACTGTTTTACCTCCATTCTTAAAGGAGGTGTGGGGGTTAAGCAAGAGATAATAGAACAACAGAACAAGGAGAAGAGTAACCTAGGACCCTAAGGAAAAGGTCTTCGACAATTAGATTTAATGTCTACAAGCTATTTGGCCATAACTTGCGAAAGAGATGGTGTTGAATAAGTTGATGTTTAATCTACTGTAAATATAAAGACCGGAGGTGAGGAAGGAGCTAGATGTAGGAGAGGAGCCGGTGATGGAAAAGGTGTCAGTGGTGGAAGAGCTAGCATAACTTATGGTAGAAATAGCAATGGTGGAAAAGATGGCAAAAATTGCACAAGTCATGGTAGAAATGACACTACTGGTTCTAGAAGTGGCATCGGTGGTGGTTCTAGAAGTGGAAAATATGCTTCACTTTTAATTTTAAATCTAACAATATTGATATTTGTTAATAACTATTCAAATACTTAGCATAATAAGTTTGATAAGTAATACTTGTACATCCTCTCTACCCTTAACCTAAACAAGTTGTATTCAATGAAGATTGAAGTTGGTGTTGTTAATAATCTTTTGTTAGTGATGTTAGAAGGTTCGTCTGATTTTATTTTTTATTTTTTAAAAAGTTAATATTTTTTTTCTTCAGTTTTATCATTTATCATTTATATCATTAGTGATTAAGCTTTATTTTTTTATTTGCTTTTTATATGATTTTTTTTAACTGTGTATTTTTTGTCATTTTCTTTTTTTTTGTCCATATATTACTTTTTTTTTCCTCAGTTATGTCTATAGCTTGAGTCATATTTTTTTTAGAAAAATTTTAAATGTACTTCCGTCGTAAAATTACAAATATTTTTTAATTTTACACTCTTTCATTTTTTTTTTTTAACTTTCAAACTTAGTCTCCATTCTTCTTATTGGTATTTGTTTGTTTGAGATCATTTTTTAGAATTGTTTTACATTTTCATCCTCAATAGTTTTCTTTTTTATCAAATTTGATCCCCATATGTTTTATTTATATATTTTTTCATGATTTCATCATTCAAAATTAAATTGGTTATGAATTAAGTTTTTTTATTTAACCCGGATCTAGGATTTCACGGGTTTGAATTTTAGAGATTAAACCAAAGTTATAAGATTTGCTCGGGTTTGCTTAGTTTTTTTTTTAAAAAAAAACATGATGTTTTTTTTCATTTTTTTTAGAGTTTTGCTTTGTTTTTATTTTCGGAGGCCGCTGGTACCAAAGGCTAACACAGGTTAACTTTATTTTTTTAATTTATTTATTTTAATTTTATCATTCAATATTTGATGCATTGACAATTGATCTTCGTGCTTTTGTTTTCCTTTCCCTTTTATTTTTTTTCTTATTTTTGTTTCTACATGTTCATCTCAATCCTATTATCATTATAACGGAATTTGTAAGTTAACATAGTTTAATTGAGTTTTTTGTGTTCTTTTTTTTTCGCCTTTAAATATTAGATTTTTATATTCTGAATGAGATTATGTTAGTTTTTAATTTTTTTTATCATTTGTTATAATTTTTATTTATATTATTTAAATTATTAATTGTTGTAATGGCTTAGACATCAGATTTTTTTAATATTTTTATTATGTAAAACAAAACAAAAAACCCACAAATCTAGATCTAGTTGAATACTATATTGTCTTTTAGTTTAATTTTCCAATGACAACCGACTAAGGCGTGTTTTTATAACGCGTGCTTTGACTTAGCTTTGACCAGCACATAGAAAAAGGTTTCCTTTGGTTTAGTTTAGTAAGTGGAACGGTGTTCCTTTTATATATAAAACTAGGTCCAATGTGAAAAATGATTTCAACTGATTGATATTACTTCTAAATTATTTGATATTTCATCTATTTAAATTGACATGATTTTAATAATTTTGAAAATTGAAAACAATATATTAAAATTCCATCAAACTTACAGGAATAATTAATTTTGAACATTAATTATGAAATGGCTTAAAAAATTTCTATGATCAATTGGAATCTACACAAGATTCTAAAGGCCAAGATTCATATATATGAAAGCTAGATCCCATACCTTTTCATAATATCTTCGATTAGTTTTTATATTAAGATTAAATCTATTTTCAATCAATTGTTTTTTTTTTAACTATTTATATATATATATATATATATGTGTGTGTGTGTGTAATTTGAATCTACTCCTGAACGCGATTCATGGATGGACGGTCACTTTCAAGAGTCAAAACACGGGGGGAAATCTGTCAACTCGAGGTCCCCAATCAATCACACACTTACATGTAAGTTGAGAAATGCAAGTGGTAGGATTCAAATCAGGATGTCATCTCCCTCCTAGTTGATTCCTTATCACTTGACTATTATTAATTAAGACAGTGACTCACTTACTGTTTTGAAATCAATTATAAGTTTGAATATATATCCAATATATATGCTAAGATTCTATTATTTTATTTGTGATGAAAATATATTTACCGTAATATATGTATATGTGTGTGTGTTTAGAAGCTTATAATCCAAACTTGTATGTTCTGTAATTTTATCTTCAATTAATTAGAATAGTTTCTGTTTATTAAACAAAACAATTCCTATTCATTGGTTTAATCAATTCTAATATCTATTGGATCAAAACCGAATCTTTTTACCATCTTTCATTATAATTGTAATTTTATTTTAAAATCACAAGAAAAGGAGGTTTATGCCTACAATTATTCTTGAGCTTCTAAAGGTTTCTCGATTAATATATTACATAGATGCATGTCAAACAGAGTCTAATAACTTGTATTCTAGTCCTGCTGTCCACTAACATGCCATTTTCTATTAGGCTGAAATGAAGTTTGTCAATCCACACAAAAAGTCAATCATTATACGTATACCAAGACTCGGTGTATTTTTACATTCACTGAAAAAAAAGCAAGACATCCATGCCGATTACAAGATCTATGAGATATATTACACTCTTCAAAGCGGTGGTGATCCCATCTTTAAACTAGTACCGATCGAGGCATGCAACCTGCAAGTGAAGAAAAGGAATGAAGAATCATAAATGATGGCCCGATAATAGAATGAAGATGGCTGCGAGAGCTAGTAAATTTGACAAAAGAATGAAGACGCTAGCTGCTGCATGTTAACCAGTTTTCAATGCGGTAGCTGGTCTGGTGGTATGGCATTTTCAAGTTATTCTATGACCTCTGCGTGTATAGAGACACGAGTTCCTAGGTTAGCATAGAGCGGTCATTGTTCTTGTCATAATGGCCTCTCTACTTCTTTCATCCCACCAAGTGAATTTATCTTGTTGAATCCTTGCTTGCCTCCCTCTGAGTTTCAAAATTGCAACCTGTTTCTTTTCAGAAGCCAAGGCTGTAGGCATGGCGTGAGAAGTCTTTCTAGCATTTAAGTTTTTGCCAAACATGTTCATTCTTAGCATAGAGGTTTACTCAGATCCATGCCGACGAGAAAAGACTTGATTGCAATGATCAATAGGATTTCATTTATAAACAAAATTAACTAGATAAGATGCAACACACACATGGCTGACCATACATGTTGCCAATAGCTGAAGTTCTTCGATAAATAATTTAGGGAGAATCTCTCACTAATTTGAGAGTATGGTAGCTCCATTTCCCATCACAACGTCTAATGGATCATGATGTCTTAAGTTAGTGGGAGAACATGAGAATTAGGTAGTGGTCCAACTGCTCGTGAAGTCAATTCCTGAGTTGGTTATTTGTTAACTACAAGGCTATTTTCATCAACAATTTCATGAAAGTCAAATCTACGACGCTTAGACTTGTGATCTTGATAGATGTCAACTAATCGAT
>Ga0325405_1005119_pt1 | contig 13315 bp, 9 predicted proteins | sample PopdelMetagenome_21_FD_205663 | JGI IMG/M metagenome (GOLD analysis project Ga0325405, IMG submission 205663) | Populus deltoides microbial communities from Bellville, Georgia, United States - Xylem-Control-R2 | ecosystem: Host-associated > Plants > Phyllosphere > Stem > Wood/Secondary xylem... | reverse complement strand
AAGGGAACAAAACAAGGAAATTGAAAAGCCACGCTAATTTTCTCGAGACAATCGATTGGGATAAGAAAAAGACAGTATTCCTTTTCCTCTCCAAAATCGACCATACACGTGTCTTACAATCTCCCTATTTACACGTGTAAACACCTCCTTAATATCATCCATTCAAATCCCTCAGTCTAGTCAAGCCCTTAGATCTTCCCTAATTAATTCAGGTAGCAACTTTCTAATTATATTATCTCTCTGCAATTTCTTGACCAAAAACCCCATAAGATTAACCCCATTGATTAATGTCAGATGATTAGGTGGGGCCAATAGTGGTATTCCATCCTGTCAAATGTCAAATATGGACTCCTCAAATTATCTTCTTCTTCTATTTTTTTTGCAAGTGCAACCAATTTAAAACACAGTAACAAATTCTTTCCTTTTCCCCCCGTCTGGGTTTTGTCTCTAACCTTTTCATCTTCTCTCGTCGTTTCAATTTTTTTCCCCTCAACTAATATTTACCGTTCCACCCCTATCGCCTCTTTCAGATCCATTATCAATTCTCACAATCTCTATTTTTAGGGTTTTAACATCTCACCACTCTGTCTCTCTTTTCCTTTCTCTCTGATCTATTTTTTCATAAACTCACAAAAATCGTACAATACCTGCATATTCTCAACTTATTTCAATCTAGTCCTTCACAGGATTATTCCGTACATAAGACAGACTAGTGATTAGATTTTAGAAGAAGTTAGTTTGTTTTTAAGCAGAAATGTTGGGGACAGGATTGCAGTTAACGCGGGGACGAGGAGAAGAGGATCGGTTGCATAATGCCGTGAAAGCGCGCAAAGCTCACCGGGCCGATCAACTCCGTAGAGCACGAAGCGATGTTACTGACGATAAACCGGTTGAGAACCGGACCGATGATTTAGAGCACTTGACTAAACCGGTAAAAGTTGCTGTTCCGGCTTCTGAGAGTAACCTGGATCGATTTTTGGAGTCGATCACGCCTTCTGTTCCTGCACAGTATCCGTCCAAGGTTTGGTGGAATTCGAATATTTTTTTTTTAAAATTCATTAGTAATTTATTGAAATGAATTTTGGTGGCAGACGACAATGCGGGGATGGAGGACGTGTGATGTCGAATTCGAGCCGTATTTCGTGCTGGGTGACTTGTGGGAATCTTTTAAAGAATGGAGTGCTTATGGTGCAGGAGTGCCTTTAATTTTGAATGATAGTGACTGTGTTGTTCAATATTATGTTCCTTATCTTTCTGGTATTCAAATATATGCCGATTCTACAAAAAGGCCTCCCAAGTCAAGGTAAAAATAAAAATACTATTTGTCACGGTTTTGGTTTCTGTTTAGCTAATTTTTTAAAACATGTCTTTTTTTTTTTTTAATGTTGACACATCGAAATGTTGTTACCTGGTATTTGCACTTTGTTAAAATGTTGTTCTTGCGGGTTAGAGTCATTTGCCTCATCATAGCTTGCTGTTTGGTTTCTGTCCTTTGTGTGCGAAACATGTACTGTTATTCCTGGTTTGCATCTGTATCTTCCATAATCCATACTGCTCATTTAGTTTATGTAATAGGCTTGTATAGTTAATGTGAGTGTGGTCTATGTTTACTCTTTACCTTCGAGCTTGCATGTACTCATGTAGTGCTAATCCTAATGTGCAGCCAATCTGGTTTTAGTGGAGTTTGAGCCAGCTTCTCTTCAAGTTTACTTACAAACTTGGTGCTTACGGGCTATTATGAATTGTGTTTTTCTGCAGTAAATGTCAAAGATTTATATGAAGCCTCTCGTAAATGTAAATATGGAGTTAAATTGTTAATGTTGTTGCAAAACTTATCCTTCTCTTTGTGGGTAGTCAAGGTCTTACGCAGCTGCTAAATAAAAAAAATGAGACTTCTGTCTTGAAAGATGATTATAATATACATTTAGATTAGTACATCTAAATATTCTGCTAGATAGGATGTCATCGGGCCTTCTCTTGGGTTTTGATTTGTTGGAATAAGATCTTATACTGTTGGGCAGTTGGTACTGTCTGTTAAATTGTTTTTTGAGGCTGTTGAAATTGTGGGATATTGAACATGTGACTGAAAATGTTGTGTTGCATTTTATCAACAAAGTTATTTCGTGTATGATTTCTTTTAAATACATTTACACTCAATGGAATTGAACTCAGGTCCAACTCAATACAGCCCAGATTTCAACTTATTACAATCTTTTCATTAAGTTTTTTACTGTTTTCATTATCCTTTTTCATCTAACTAGATCTAAAGCCATATCTTGCTACAGCCTAATTCCCGATGACAGAATATTAAAATTACTTGATGCCTCAGCTTTCAATAACTGGCCTACGCATACGCTGTTTTGGAAGCACTATCATGCTTGTGTCCTAGTGTTACTGTTGCGAAGCACAAATAGCTAGTGCTCAACTAAGCTCATTTGCGTGGTTAGATTTAGAAATGGTTCACAGAGGCTGACTCACACATACACTCAATTTTACTGATTAAAATTTAGATTATCTTGTTCTCGTACTTTTTTTTAGCTGTTTACATGTTTTTTGATTGGCTGATTGTATACTAGAACTGAAGGTTATTCTTGTGACAGGCGATTGGGTGAGGATAGTGACAGTGATTTTAGGGATTCAAGTAGTGATGGAAGCAGTGACTATGAGCATGAAAGAGGAGTGAAATGCTCAAGGGATCAATTGAATCATCATCATCATGTAACAGATGACTTTCCTCTTAGAATCGATAGATTATCGTTGAGAGATCAACACGTTGCCCATAAAGAGGACTTCTCCAGTGATGAGGGTGAATCTTTGAATTGTCAAGGTTGCTTGCTATTTGAGTATCTTGAACGAGACCCTCCCTACAGCCGGGAACCATTAGCTGATAAGGTTATTGAGTGTCCTTGTCAATAGATAGAAACTCTTGCATATTTTGATTAGGTGGGCTCCCTTTTTAGGCTCTCTCTTCTGACCTTATCCTAAACTCTTTCTGCTGCCACAGATATTGGATCTTGCCTTCCGTTTCCCTGAGCTGAAGATGCTAAGAAGTTGTGATTTATTACCTTCAAGTTGGATTTCTGTGGCCTGGTATTCAACATTGTAGTGTTGTATATGATCCGAGTGTTATATTCACACATGACTTATGGTTCCTTATGGACTTCTGTAGGTACCCAATTTACAGAATACCCACCGGACCAACTTTAAAAGATCTGGATGCTTGCTTCCTTACATATCATTCTCTTCATACCTCATTGGGAGGTAATGAATGCACCTGGCCGCTGATTTTCCATGTGGCACTCTGTTTTTGTTATTTTTAGGATGCTATTTTTTTAATTTTTTTTATGTGTCTTAGTTTCTTTGTCTGCTTCTTACTCAGTGAAGAGATATTTCCAATCAAGACTGTTTTCACTATACTGTTAACCTTATCAACCCTCCTTTAAAAACATTTCCATTTGAAATGCCATCTTTTAATGGCTCACATTAAATTCTTTGCTTTCCACCTAATGTATAATGGTCTTTGGCTTTACCCCTGGATTGGTTTCTGGTATTAAAAGATTATTATGTGGTTAACGTGAGAATACATATGATAGGAAATTGAACAATTAAACATTTCTTGGACCTTTTGAGATGGCTCAAATTTTGAGACAGAAAGTAAAGGACGACAATTGCAGTGGATGAAGGAGTAAGGGTACATTGGTTAATGAATTAAAACATGCATCTTTGTTCTTTCTTTCTCTTTTACTTTCTTTAATTATGCACTGCCTTTCTGCAAATTATATTTTGTTCTGCTGCCCGCAAACATCCTTTTTAGCACAGGCATCCTCCCCCAAATCTTTTATAGATTGGACTTTGTAGTATTATTTCTCTTGAAGGGAAGTCCACAATACCTGCAGCAGAACAATGTTGATGCATGTTAGACCAGTGGGTTTGAATGAAATGGTAAAATTGTATTACTGAAGTCAACTTCAATGGTGAGGCACCAACATTTGGCAGTGCTGTCATTGTAGCAACCCCTGCTTTCTCATTGCAACTTTTCTGGACCTGAATAATTTTCAGGATGACAAATCTAACTGCTTAACATATCTCTGTCAATTAAAGTTTGCCTTCAGTTACTTTTATGAGACTCATCATGCCAACTTTCTTGGCAGGTGGGCGAGTTGCACAGGCTCCTTTAATGACATATCCCAGTGAAGCGGATGGTATGCCCAAGATATCCTTGCCTGTTTTTGGTTTCGCTTCCTACAAGTTCAAGGGGTCCTTATGGACCTCTAATGGTGGAGGTGACCGCCAGCTGGCAAACTCGCTATTGCAGGCTGCTAGCAAATTTTTGAGACTGCTTCAGGTCAATCATCCAGACTTCCTGTTTTTCTGCCGAGGTGATACAAAGATATGACTGTTAACACACTATGCTAGCTAGAAGTGAACCCCATCGATACGTTGGTACATGCATATATACCTTACATGTGAGTTTAACAATGAAGACCGTGATGATTAGTGGGTTTGGGTGTCCTTTCTACTTGGTTTCCTGTTTTTTTTTAATAATTTATGAGAAACAGGGGAAAAAAGAAATAAAGTTGAGAATGGAAGGAGTGCAAGTGCAATAAGGCTCAAGAATAGTGAATAGAAAAACAGAGTTAGGATATGTGTGCTGCTGAAGGTCTGAGCTAAACCAAGGTAAAGAGGTGGTTGGGTTGCTGTCAGTGTAACTGAGTTTCGTCTTGCTTGTTTTCTATATTTTATATAATGGGTATGTCACGATAAACCAGGCACTTTTTTATGCTCTGATTATCCGTATTTAGGATTTAATGTCTTGTTTTAACATCCGGAAGGGGATTTTGATAGGTTGTGTTTTCAAGTTTGAGCCTACCCCAGCAATGTATTTTAACACTTAACTGCGTGATATCCTTGAGGAGTAGTGTGTTAGAATGTTTTTGTTATCTGTACATTATGATCGGGTGAATGGTGGTCCCAGATTGTTTTGTTTCCCTTGTATGGTGATTTTATAGCCCATTGGCCTGCCATTTGAACACCAACTGGAGTGGCATGACCCTTCTTTTCGTGACCCTAATTCCAGCCAGATGGTGCAGATAGATTGTACAGTGTCTGTTATCCATGGATTTTGCCATCGTCTACAATCAGCGAGGAGCTTGCCTTTTCTGTGTAGAGGTCCATATTCAACTCACAGCTCTTGCTTTTGATGGAAGAAAACCAACGAGGGGCTAACACGCGTGTCCCGTGCTGCTGCTTATGTTTTGGCTGGAGTAGGGCTGAGCATTTTTCTTCTGGTATGGTTTTGGATTAAAATAAACAATCAAATCAAAATAATTTTTTTCCAAGTTTTTGGACTGAACTGAAAATTAGTTTAAACTGATCAGTTTGATTTGGTTTTTTTCCTTTTCAAACTGAAATTATTTTTATTTTGGTTGAGTTTTTTTCAGGTTTTTTATTGGCTATATTTTCCAGGTTTCTATTTTTGTACTTGCTTTTATTTTCTGAACTGCCTCTTTTTTCCGAGATATCTTGACTTTCTCAACAAGTATGGTTTTTTATTTTTAAGTTGGTTAGGCACGTGTGATATCTAAAAATTCAACTCCAGTTTATTTTTTTTGTTAGATTTTAATTCAAAAAATAAACTTGCAAAAAGATACTGGAAAGGAAAGGAAAGAAATAATTTGACTGTAAAATCACAAAGAGAAGATGAAAAGTTACTAAAATATAAAATCAAATCATTATTATTTGGATGAGAGGAAACCAAATACAAAAAAAAGTTTACATAGATTTTTACCATCTATCTTTATCTCTTTCCACGGTCAAAGTCACATCTCCTTTTGTTTTAGCTAGTTAAGTCGTCTCTCAAAATCTTTTTTTCCAGAAACTCTTATGCTAGCCTTCTAGTTAGCTTGTATACCCTTTTTTTTTTTAATTTCTCCAGAGATTTCAGTTCCTTGTCTGTCATTTCCAGAATGATCTAATTTAAAGTTGTGTGCCTTTTATTTGGAGGATAGAGGAGCATAAAGCTTAATAGTCGTGGAGTATAGAGGAGAATGAGGCAAATTTGAGAGAGACAATAGACAAGAGAGCAGGGGGAGGGGGTGCCCGAGAATACTGATTTAGGTTTAGCGTTTGAAAAAAATATTCTATTTATACTTGTATTTTAAGGCCTAGTTGAATTGATTTGAATCGGTTTAGTTGAATTAATTTCAGATTTTAAAAAACAAAACTAAACTGTAAATTTTTTAAATTCGTTAATTCAGTTTTTTTTTTTTGGTTTGATCTTTTTGATTAATTTTTTTAGTTTAATGAGTTTCTAGTTTTTTTCACCCCTAGCTAGAGGACGGCCTTTCTTCCTCTTCTTTTTTTAATTTTTTTGCTTATAATATTTCTTGTAAAAAACGCATTTAACAGCGTCTACCACTTGACGCGTTTCACAAGCATACTTGCAAGAAGTTGAAGCTGTCAATCATTGTGAAAAACAAACTAGGTGATCAATTGGTTGACAGCTTAGAAAAATTGTTAAATAGCCTGGCAATTATCCATTGTCACAGGTTGTTTTTCTCGTCAAAATTTTCCGCTTCTATGCGTCGGTCAGTCTTGTTCTGCTCTGCTGGACTCAGTTTTTTCTGCACTCCTATTTGTTCACAACTAGTTTGTCCATAAACTAAAGAAGTTTTCTACACTCTTTCAATTTTGTAAATAAGTGGAATATATATATATATATATATATATATATATAAAGAAATAAACACACAAGTTATTACAAGAATCAATCCAAGCTTTTTTTTAACTCAAAAAAATATACACAAGTTCATCCATGTGTGTGCTATGATGCATAATGTTATGCCCTCCAGAACTTGCATGCTATACACGCCTATTTAAAAAGTAATAACATGTAAGATTACAATAAAAACCATCTCCCAAGACCAGAAATACATCAGGTCAGTTTTGTCTAAAACAGTCAACTGTGGAAAACAGCCGACGACTGCCCCTACTTTGTATCTCCCTTTGCCCATTTTGCAAACTCCCGTGCTGCCAGGATAGGTATGCCAGCATGACTTGGACTGATGGAAATTGAAGTAAAAAAGCAGAATCTTTGCAACCAAAATTAATGGAAGTCCTTGGTTCTATATTCCGAAGGCACAATGGGCCTTCAAACACGAACGTATCCATGAAATTGGTTTTTCAATATCTATATATTATTCCTCCAACCTGTTTTATTACCTTTACAATCTCTAAGCCAAGCCTTCATGTTTTTCCAACATACGAATATATCCTAGATTGGCATGTTTGGTTTTTGCTAAATCATGCCGTGATAATTTCGGCTTGTGCAATTCGGTACTCAATATATTAGAGTGAGTTTGGGAAAGCTTTCCTCTAATTATAGGATGGCTTTGCTTATCCACCCCTCTTTTTGAAGATCTTCACAAACCATTCTCAGTTAATAAATCTGTTAATATTGTTTCAATTAAATACCCAAATTTTCCCTTGTTTCATAATCCCTCTCTCCCTTACTTTCTCTGCTGAGAAAATCTTATGGTGCGATTGAGAAGAAAAGAGATTGTATGGGAGTTGCTATTTACACGAGTGGTTTACGTGGTCCAAACTGATGACATGTTATTTATTTTAATAAGAACAGATTGTAACTAATAATCACCATTAAGATATCACTAACGTTATAAGGTTTTTTTGTTAGATTGGATTATTTTAAATCAACATTTCACCTTTGCCATTCTAATATTTTTCTAAACTTGCCAAAAACGCTGTATTTTTTTTTTGGTTCTCATGTCGAGTCGTGCTAGCGAAAGATGGTGCGAGTATTAATTTCATTTGCCACCGGAAAGGGGAGAAAGAGGGGAGAAACATCAAGACTTTATTGAAGAAGGGAAGAAATAACTCAAGAGAGACAACAGTTTTACAAAAGCTAGCAGAGTGTGTTCTCTAGAAATCAGGTTCTTCATCCACTCGGTCTTGAAGCTTTCTCTCCAAGGCCTCTGAACATAAGTTTCCCATCATATGATAGAAGGACATCAGATCGGATAACTGGCTGATCGACATTTTTCCCATGATAGCCCTTGCAAGTCTCTCCCTCTCCTCATTCATTGTCAACCTTTCTTTGTACACAGACGCATTTCTCACTGTTGCACCCATTTGTTTCAGTCTCTTCTCTTGCTGCAAACTTAGCGCAGTACTTGCCTGCAGGTTACATGTAAAATGCACTCTAAAGGGACGTCCAAATAAATAAATAAATAAATCCTATCTAGCACGATCGATTTCATATATATGCTAATTAACCTCTAGAAATTCTGCTCCAACTTGCAGTTCTGATTCTTGACCAGTTCCACCTCCTGAGCTGTACATGTTTCTTGCAATTGAGAAACTTCTGACAAGTATTCTTCTTTTTCTCTCCAGTTCTTGATTAAGTTTAGGAGCTTCCAGCACGCATTCTGACCGATTAAGCTTCTTCTCGTAAGCAATAACTGCCTTAGCAAATTCCTGCAGAGAAACCATGTATTCTTGGTTTTTTCAAAGGAAAAATAGATTCTAGTTGCTACCACTATTAAGGTCTTGGCTTTACCTTATATGCAGATGGACATCCAGGGTAGTCAAAATCATCGGAGTCTTCGTTCCTCATCCTTTCTGGATGAAATTGAAGACCCATGATGAACTTTCCCTCTTCAGGATTGTAAGCATCAGGATCATAAAACCCTTCAATCAATCCATCAGGAGCAAAAGCCATTGGAACAAATCTTTGAGCCAATTTCCTCACACCTTGGTGGTGATAGCTATTAACCATGATTTCCATTTTATCTTCCTCCAAAGAATCTTTAAACCACTGATGCAAAGGAGTGTTTTCCAATACCTTTACCACATGACGGTGTCCGTCATAATTCTCATAGTCCATGTGCACCACTCTTTGTTCTTCAGGGACTTTCTTTGAGAGCTCTTTCTCAACATCCTGATAAAGTGTACCTCCACAAGCAACATTAAGGACTTGGGATCCCCTGCATATTCCTAGGTATGGTATGTTTCTTTCAAGGCAAAGCTTTGCAAGCCTTAATTCAATTGTATCTTTCTCCCTGTCAATGGAAGTATCACTTACATGGACTTTTCTAATCTCTTCAAGTTCTTCTGGTGAAAAACCAGATAGTTCTGCATCGTAATGAGATGGATCGATATCTTCACCTTCGCACAGTAAAACGCCATGAATAGGCTCAAAGCTCTCCAATAGCATGTGGACTCCACTTACCCTTGGGACTATAACTGGCACCGCCCCATAACTTACAATTAAATCTAGATGATATTCTCCTGTATATTAAATATAAAAAACTGGTTATGTTTCAGAAGTGAAAACTGAAAAATTATTTTTTGAGATTGAGCAGCACTCAAGTGATAAACCGCGTTCGAGTTTTTATTTGAAAACTCAAATCATTCATGCAAAAAGATTCAATTCGTACGTAGAAGGTGAGCTTTTGATTTGTGATTCAATAATAACAAGAGACAAATTAAGGGTAGTGGAGAAAAGGGAACGAACCAACAAAATCTACAAACTTATTCTTGCGAACGGTTCGACGGGAGACGATGAGAACTCTTGGAAGGATCATTGAGAGATCTGAATTAGCCATTTCACCCTTTGACATGGTATATATATATATATCCGCTTCAGATCGTGGTGGGAGAGTAGTGAAAATCAGAGAAGAAGAATCTATCCTCAATCAATGCAGATTTCTATACGTGAAAACGTAGAGTATCAGAGGAGATTACAGTTTTGATTTCTTGCTTTTTTGGATGAATATGATGATCGTTCTTTTTCTCGTTTGAGAGTTCGGCGATTCTTGAGAGAGTTATTTATAGGAGAAGAAGAGACAGCAAGGCGCCGCGTATTGACCCATGTTCGTTTTATCGTTTCCCTATTTTTAAGATTTATTTAGGAGTTAGGGTTATCTTACGTTAGGTCAAACTTGATTAGATGCTGATGTGTAAACTTCTCCTCTTTGGATAGATCAAATCAAAGAGTTACGTCGGTCTCTGTATATATAATTATGGGATTTTTTTTCCCTCTTTGCTCCAACAGATTCATTAAGTTTCGCTCCCACTCCTTATAAGATTTAAAATCTGTCAGTTTTATCCTTTTAGTTTTTATAAAGTTCCAATCTTACTCCTAAGTATTAAATAGTTTAATTTTTAATTTTTTTTCTTGTTATTTGGGTTTTATCTTGATTAGTCTCTAGGTATTCAAGGGAGAAAAATGAACTTTATAAAAACAATAAGGATAGAATTAGGAAATTCTAAATTATGAGGGTTGAAGTGGCACACTGATGAATTTGTAAGAACAAAATACATAGTTTATCTTATAATTACATCGGTGGATTTGAGATGGCATATTTGGTGTTTGCCAACTCAGGTTCGGGGGATTTGGCCTTGGGAGTCTTGTTTGGAGGCTCCTACCACCTGAATAAAAATGAAATGGAATAAATAAATAATATTGGCTTGCATGTTTAAGTGTTGGGCGGCATATGCTGAAATCGGGAATGATGCTATCCTATTGTTTTTTTCTTTTTTTTATATGTATGTGATGAGGAAATATATAAATAAATATGCAAATTAGCCAACGAGCTTTTAGCTAAATTGCTACTCAAACCCTCTCGTTCCAAAAGCTCTCGGGTTGAAACCCATTTAATGTAAAAAAAAATTAAAAAACAATAGGCCAATTTTTCTAATATTCTCCTTAAAAAATAATACAAATTATATCTTTTAATTTCACTTAATAATTTAATTTTTTAGATTGAGATAATTGTTTAATCTAATATCAAAAGTTTATATCTTATTATCTTTATTATTTTATTTAAAAAAAATTAAACATAAAATAATATAAAATAATATGAGGTTACATCTATTTAAATTTCAAGCTCATATTTATATATATATCAACAATCTTCAAAGATATCTGTTTTTCTTTTCTTTTCTATTTTTTTGCAAGTGGAGGTCTTAAGTGTAGGGATAAAAGTATTCCCAGTTGCAATTAAAAAAGTAATTAATCAAGATCGATCGTACTAGCGTTAAAAATTAATTGAGATGCAAATATCTAATGATTTATTTTATTGGAAATCATTGTCCAAGGAATAGTATTAGGCATGCCAATCCATGCATATCTGTGAACAACGGCCAGTTCTTGATCTCTTTGCACCAAACGAGGGGGAAAAAAAATTAAGCTCGGAAACTTGTGGCATCTACAAGGGTTGATTACGAAGAGAAATACAGTCCTTGAATCATCAAGCTGGTCGCTTTCTTTGAAGAAAACTGATTTTTTTCCCTGTTCTAAAAAAATAAAGAATGAAACGTCATCATAAGTGCCAAAATATCCTTTGCGTGGACACCTTTATATATATGGACGAAGTTTAATGTTAGCGGTAGACTGTGATACGTGACTATCATTACATTTAAAGTATTAATTGCCTTCATTAATTATATTTATAATAGAATTAAAATAATATATTTTTAGGATATAAAAAAAGTTTATTAAATTTTTTTTTGATAAACATAAACAAAGAGTTTGATGAGAAAAATTAAAAAAAAATTTATTTCTAATTAATTTTTATCAATATCAAACTCATATTTATAAATAAATTAAATAATACCTTTTAAGACTAATATATATGTGGAGCTTAAAAGATAACTCTTCATTTAAATTATTTGAATAATTTGCTAGAAGATATCATGTATAATTATTAGAATAATTAATTTAAATAATAATAATAATAATCATTTATGTTATTGCGAAGTGCTATTATCCAAATCTATTGGTTTGATGTTCTTCTTAACAATAAAATCTCATATATCTTTCTAACGTGGACTTAAGGTGTATTTTAACAACACGAAGAGGATTTTTTTGGGACTTTAATGCGATCGTCTTGTGTTTATTTTGTCTGATATTGTTTTCTAAATGCTTTAGATGACTTTGATTATTAAGATTATAATGTGATTAGGTCATTTAATAATATATATTATAATTAACCCGATAAGGTCTGGTAGAGCAATAATCCTCAGAATGGAAATTGGGTCTGGTAGTATGAGTGGTGCTCAAACTTATCAAGATAAAGGATTTTTTTAGGAGAATATTATACTCGCTACCACCCTTATATTAATGCTTGCTTGCTTGCATTGCAGCCTTGAAAGTTGACTTTCCATGATCGATCAATTTCTCGCAGTATAATTATCTTCTTTCCTATTTAAATTAAAGTTGGCTATTTAATTTGCACCATGATCCCGTATCCTCCTTTTTTTTCCCTTTATAATTTATAAAAATTCGGATCCTTTTGGATTTGTTCTGGGTTTTCTGCACATCAAGTTTAACGTTTTTTTTTTCCGAATTATGTGAGGTAGAGGAAAGAAAGTAGGAAGAAGGAAAATACAGGAAAAATAGGTGAAAGGAAAGTCATTTCCTCTCTCTCGCTGTTTTTTTTTTTTTTTTTTTTAATGACGTGAAAGGAAAAATATATATACATATTTTTTGAATGTGAAACGAAGAACATATATAAGGAGGGAAAATTTTCGAAGAATAAAACTAATATTATGTTCCTCGAGTTCAATCTAATAAATAGACTTTGTTCAGGAAAAAAACTAGAATTGCGCAAGTTTCCCACCCACTTACTCTGTAAATCGATCGAGAGCTCAGTAAATGTGGATCTCCAAATAAAATTTTCTTTTCATTTCCTTTCTCCTCGTTCTCTCTCGTTCCAAAAAAGTGAAAATTTCTTGAAATTCTTGTTTTCTTTCCTCTCACTTTCCTCTCTTCCGAGTGTAATGCAGATCACTTTATAATTAGGTCTTAATCCGAGCAATTTTTTTTCCTGGGTACTATTTAAGCCAGGTATTATTGTATTATTCATGCTTGTGACTTTTTCCAGAATTTCATAAGAAACTCGAGACGTAAACCCTTTGCAAAATACCGGGCTTGACAAGCCGTAAATATGGTTATCGGCCTTTAAAACAGGCCGATGAGCATTACAAGGTGTGCTTTCAGTTTCAAAATGGCTCATTTGAACTCTTTATGTTCCAGTTTTATTACTACTTCTCGAATCCAAATTAATTAAATAAATAAAAATTAAAGTTATTATCATTTTTATTTTACACTAAATAATATCCATTCAATTCGAACTCAATAACTTAGATTTAAATAATATAACAATTATGTTTTTAACAAAATATGTGAAAATCTTCAAAAGATTAAAAGTCTATTTAACATGATTTTTGAATTATAAATCTTAATTTGAGTCAAAATTTTAAATTATTTTTTAAATAATCTATTAAAAAAATT
>Ga0325405_1005117_pt1 | contig 13320 bp, 7 predicted proteins | sample PopdelMetagenome_21_FD_205663 | JGI IMG/M metagenome (GOLD analysis project Ga0325405, IMG submission 205663) | Populus deltoides microbial communities from Bellville, Georgia, United States - Xylem-Control-R2 | ecosystem: Host-associated > Plants > Phyllosphere > Stem > Wood/Secondary xylem... | reverse complement strand
TAAGTTGACAAAAGGCTTCTGTATTGTAGTATGTCTTTCCCAATAATAAAAGGAACACATGGTATGTGAAGAAGCGAAGGCACCCTGTGGGGCATATACAGTAGCCATTCCTTTTGTTGCCTGCATTCTTCCCATGAGGAGAGACGCATAATGAGCTCCTGGTATTCACTTGTTCAGGACGTTTGTCGCATAGCTGCAGACAGAATAGGAATATATATATATATATATATATATATATATATATATATGGCGAAGAAAATGGCCCAAGTGGAACAACCATTTAACAACTGGGGCTAGTCCGAGTGTTTGGTGAACTGGATCTCATAATTTTCTCCGAAAGATTCCCAAATGAACCGAGTCTACTTGAGGCCACTGCAATTGGGACAATGCTAAATGGCTCCCAACAACATAAACATAGTTCTAATCGTCGTGTATAGACTCAAAAATGGAGGAAAAGCCTTCTTAAGCATGGTGATCGTCCCGTGCACAGGTTCCTTGTTCAACGAATACAAACCGACTAGCTATTTGCACTGAATAAATCTTTGGGTAAGTCTCAATTTGCATTAATAAGGTTTATGTGTTTTCTCCCTTCCAAATCTTTCTATTTCAGTAAACTTGATCTCATAATTTTTTTTTTTTAAAAAAAAACTAAGGCTCCGTGCTTTACTCTAAGCCAAGGCTGTGGATTTCTATAATGTAATTACATTATTTTTTTCCTCCATGTAAAAACCAAGAAAATTCAAATTTTGGGGGGTGTTTTTTTTTTTTTTAGCAAGGTTCATTTAACATTTTCAAATTTATAGCTGTTAAATAAATCTTTTTACTTTTTAGTACAATAAAAAAATTTAATTACTCTTAAAAAGTTAAAAAATATATATAATTAGCTTAGCATATACGAGCTTGTTAGTCTTTTCATATTTTTTAAAATAATTAAATGACTAAATTACTTTTAAAAACAAAAATTATTAAACTTACTATCAAGTGCTTTTTTATCTTTTCACTATGATTTTTTTTTGTTATAAATATTGTTAAAAAAAATAGTTAACACATGCATTGCTCGTGTTAGCACATTGGTTATATCCCCTTCAAACAGTGCGTACGACATCACCAAGTAGCTAAACACTGGCTTTAAGGGTGATGTTGGAATCTCCTTGACATCCCCTACATGACTAGGCGGTGCATGAAGTCAATGGACCACTAATTTTGCATCAGTAACCTTTTTTATTTTCGTTCTCCTCTTTGGTTTTCACGTCAAACCTTACAATTTTTCAAAGTAGCCTCTCAAATTGTTTTTTTTTCAAATTTAGTTCATGTTCTTTTGATTACTATTTATTTTATTTGAAAAGATTTATAAAATTGAAATTGTTTTTCAATTTCATCCTTCAATTTTTTTTCATCTATTATATTTAGTTTTCATTCTTTTAATCGTTATTTCTTATATCATTTTCTTGATTTATTTTATTTTTCAATTTCATATCTTTTATTTTATTTCATTGAATTTTTATACCAGATTTGGTTCTTATTTTATTGATTGTTATTTTTTTTTTATCTTTTTCTTGATTTATTATGTTTTTCAATTTCATCACTTATTGTTTTATATCATTTAATTTTTATACCAAATTTGATTCTCATTCTTTTAATTATTATTTGTTTTGTTTTTAAATTATGGATGATTGAGAATATATTTTTGTGGTTTTTTTTTGGTTTGTCTTTTATAGGGTTACTCGATCTCATAACCTAGGTAACGAATTCTAAAGATTAGCTTAGTTTTACTTTTGTCTTTTTCTTTTGTTCTTTTTTAAATTGATTTTTTTTTTCAATTTCATCATTTGACATTAGGTTATTAGACCTTCAACTCAGTGAGTTTTGTCACTTTCCTTTCTATGTGGTTATCCTAATCTCATATCCCGAGTCATGGGTTAGTCGAGTTGACTTGTTTTTTTAACTTTTTTTATGGATTTTTTTTCTAGCTTGGACTTTCATTATTTTGTTTGATTGAGAGTTGACCTCTATTTTTTTTATTCAATTTATTTTGTATAAGGTTATTCTGTCCTCACAAGCGAGCCATGAGTTTGCATGCTGATTAGAGTTAGGTTTTTTTGTCCATTTTTAATTTTTTTTTCAATTCATCCTTTAACATTTAATCTACTAGCTTGTAATTGAGCTTCAATTTTTCTTTTCTCTTTATGTGGTTATTTCGTTCTCATTAAATATTTACTTTGTTATTAAATAAGTCATTGATACATTTTAAGAATATCTAGAAGATATATTTTTTGTAAAATTGACAAGCATTATACAATGTCTAATGGAATTATCATAGAAATATAATACTTATATATATATATATATATATATATAATGTGAATAGTGAACATTAATTTTTCAAATTTGTATTTGTAAATTAAAGCAATATATGAAAATAGAAAACAACTCATTGAATCAGACATGTGTTCATATTATATTACCTTAATTTTTCATTTCATTGTATTATAATATAAAAACTAGAGGCTAAAATGTTGAATTATATTTAAAATATAGTAAAATAGATGATGTCATTCTATGCCACTTGTTAAGTATTATTCTAAAAGGTGTGGGTTTTTCACTATGCAAAGCTCTACAATTCATATTCCTCTTACACATTAGTGTAGATGGGCTGTGTAAAATTTTATGTTTTTTCAATTTGGTCCTTAATTATTATTATTTTGCGATTTAGTCCTAATTGAAGACCAATTGATTTAGATTTCTTATGAAAAGATGAGATTGAAAGAAGAGAGATCAAAATGAAAAAGGCATCAAACATGGGTGGCATTCCATAAGTTTTTTAAAAGACGCACTTTGGTTATTGAACTTTTAAAATCATCAAATTATACAATTTCAGTACCTTAATTTCAGTACTTTAGTACAAAAGTTTATTTTTGTTATTTTTAGTTCCTAGTTGAGAGAGGAGATAGAGAGGTCGTCAGATTCCCGCGGTAGAGAAAGAAAAATATCATTGACATCAATTTAGGCCACCAAAATGAATGATATTTATGTGAAAGTATTTCATTTGATGAAGGGAGTTTATATTAAGTGGTTTTTTTTACCTTTAAAGTTCATGAAAAAATAGATCTGAGCTTGGGTTGATTTTTAGATTCCGATTGATTTCGGTTTTTAGGGCGGCCTTTTGAGGTCATGGATAGGTTTATACGTTCCTACAATGTTTAATAGGTGTTTTGGGTAAAAAAAAAAAAAAGGTTGAAAAATAGGTTTTTGGGTAACAAAAACATAAGCCCTAATTTTTCAGGCACTACATTGGCTAAAATCAGGGCAAATCAGACGACGCGTCATTTGAATTGTTTTCTTCAAAACAAATTAGGTAGATGACTTGTTAGCCTTAGTTGAAAACAAAAAAAAGACCCCACTCACGTGAGCATGCCCGTGCACGGACCTTGACAAAATAGGGCAAGCAGACACGCTGGCCTGGATTGCTAGGCTCACTAACGCTTGACATTTGCTCTTTTTTCTTTCTAAACTTTTTTTATATTTTTAATTTATATTTAAATTAATACCCTTTCTCTTTTTTATTTTGTTTGGAGAGTCTCTTTTAAATGATGATTATTTTTTAAAGTTATGCATTTAAATTTGAAGAGTTTTTCTGATTCATCTATAATTTGTTTTTATCTTTTATATGGATGATGTTTATTTTTGTAAATAAAAAAAATTATTTTCAGATAATACTTCTAATATGTGAAGCCTAGCATGATGTTTTTTTTCCCTTTTATTTTATTCAATTAATTTAATTTGTATCTCTATTTCTATTATTTTTTAATAAAAATTTATTTTAATAAAATTTTTTAGCAAACACAACCAGGTAAATATCTTATATTTCAAGATTAAATATCTTGATTTACATCTGTCTCTTGATTTTTCAAGTTTTATTTTAAGTATGATTAAGGAATTTTTATTTATTTATTCGCAAACATAGTTTTTGATTTATTTGATTACATGAATAAAAAAAATTATTTGAACTTAGATTTTTTAAATCATAGAAATGCATTGAAAAAATGTACATAAAATTTACATATACAATGTTTTTATAAAAAGTAAAAATATATGACCCGTGATAGAGTGCAGGCCACATAACTAGTTTTGATTAAAAGTTTATGTCAAAATGAACATATATATATATATATATATATATATATTAGAGTTAGAGATAGAGTTGTCGTACTTATTTATTAAAGTATTTTAAACTAATAAATTTTTTTTTTTTCAATGATAAATCATTTTTTCTTGAGGTTTTATTATTCCTTACTTATACAACTAGGATGTTTGCAATATGTCTCTATTTCAACAATATCACTTTTTTTTGGATGAACTTCTAAAAAATATATTTGAACAAAAGAATATAAAACTCAAATATCCCTTAAAAAGATAAATCTAACCTCTAGATTTAGGTGGAAAACCAAGGGTTAAAATGAGAAGAAAATACTAAAATATGAGATAGAGAAAAAATATGTAAAAATCTAATAAATTGAAGATAGAATTTCTTGTTTTACCCCTTTTTATAATAAATTTTAGAAGTTAAAAGGTTAAAGAGTTAACAAGAATTATTTTTTGTAATTATCAACCTTTGATTAACCTCTACAAATTAAGAATTAAATAAAAAAACCTAGGATTTTTAGACGAGAAAAATCAAGAGTTATTTAAAATTAATTTTTTATTTATTTAAAATTTATTTAAATTATGTTAATTAAATAAATTTTCTATAGCTTAACCTCTCTATAAAATATTGCACAGTGTTTTAAGCCAACGAATTTACCCCTTGCAAGAAAGCATTGAACAAAACATTTTTCTCTCAAACCACCTCTCCAATTAATTTTTTTTTTTGGTCTTTCTATTTAAAAATAGTAATGCCTATTTTCATTGTGAGTTGACTAATATTTATAAGATATTTTAGACGTTATAGTTGTTTTTTAAAATATTTTTTTCTTAAAAATACATTAAAATAATTTTTTATTTTTAAAAAATTATTTTTAACATCAACATATCAAAACAATTTAAAAATATAAAAAAATTAAATTTTTAAAAAACATGATTTCAATGCATTCCCAACACTATCATGATCACTAGTATGCTGCATATTTCTACATCTATGCCACTACGTTCTAAAACTTGAGATAGTTTCATGGACGATATAAATAATGCATTCCCAACATTAACATGATTTTAGAATTGAAAATTCTTCTCTTGATCCTAAGACTCAATCTATTCTTTTAATTTCTCCTTCTGATAATTTAATTGTCAATATTTCCCTTCAGTTTATTCAAAGTAAGAGGAAAAAAAAAGTTTTGTAAGTCACTAAACTTTGAAACTTGACAAAAGAGAAACTCTCTTAAAATGATTTAATGAGATCAAATATTTTACTCAAATTACAAGATTCAAATGAAACCAAATAAATCGTTTTTTATTTAAAAGTATAAAATACAAAAAATTATTTTATTTAAATATAGTTTATATTGAAAACAAAAAAATAATCTTAAAAAAATTGAATTAGAAAGACCACAAAAAAATTAAAACCTTAAAATTTTAAGATGCTTTAGCCAATTAAAATATATTTGATAAATCAATTAATCTATAAAATTCAAACATGATATACGCTTGACTCATAAAAAAAACATAAAATTATTTATTTATCTATTTTATAATGAGGTCCGTAATTTATACTCTCTCTTTACTTATAATATTTAATTTGATACGATAATCTACAATTTTTATGATTAATATATTTATACTTCTTTTAAATGTAAGTAATGTAAGTGACATCACTTAAAATTGAAAGTAGAATTTATATCAAATTATTTTTAAAAACTTCTATTTAATTAAATTTTAAAATATTTAGGAATTGAAAAATTAATAATTCTTATTAATTGATTTGATATTGGAATTTCAATGAGTCCATGAAACTTCTAACAAAAAAATAAAAAATCTTCCAACCTTAACTATAAATTAAAATTCATTTTTTTTCTTTTTGATAACATATAAACCGTTTATTTTTGTATTTTAAAGTAATTTAATTTTTTTTACTTGTTAATATTAAAATAAAATTTTAAAAATAAAAAAATATTATTTTAATATACTTAATATAAAAATATTGTTTTTTTTTTTTTTAAAATAGGTGATACGACACTAAAAGTTCTCGTAGCCTATCAGCGGATGATAAACGGCCCAGAAACTACCTTAAATTAATAGTCAAACAAACCACATTAAACGTCCCCACAAATCATGACGCTGTTGTGTTTGAAAGCCGCAAGCCTGCTCTCTACCAAACCATTTTACCTCCACTTTCCCGTCCCTGAACACCAGCTCAACCCCTTCTTCTCGTCCTTCAAGCCCAAGAAGCCTTACTCTGCTTCAGCATCCCGATCCCAAATCAGAATGTCGTCGTCATCCACTCCGCCCCGAACAATTGAACACATAGTCCTCTTCAAAGTCAAAGAAAACACCGACCCCACTCAAATCAACACCATGATTCATTCCCTCAACCGTCTGATATCACTCGACTCCGTACTCCACTTAACCGCCGGTGCTCTCTACCGCACCAAGTCCTCACCTATTCCCTTCACTCACATGCTCCACAGCCGTTACTCCTCTAAAGAAAACCTCTCCGCTTATGCCCTTCACCCGACCCACGTTCAAGTCGTTAAAGAATCGGTTCTACCAATCTGCGATGACATCATGGCTGTCGATTGGGTCACCGGTGATCTCAACGGCGGTGATTCATTGGTCCCACCTTCTGGGTCCGCGATTAGATTAACATTCTTGAAGTTAAAAGAGGGATTAGGGGATGAAGTGAAAGATGAGATACTGGGGGTAATTCAGGGGATTAAAGATACATTTGGAGGAATTGATCACATCAGTTGCGGAGAGAACTTCTCCCCTGCTAGAGCCAAGGGTTATTCGATTGCGTCACTAGCTGTTTTTCGTGGATTGAGTGAATTGGAGGCGGTGGATTCGGAGAAAGAGTTGGCGAATCTGGAGAAAGCTAAGGTTAGAGATTATCTGGAAAGTGTTATGGTTCTTGATTATGTTGTGTCCTCTTCCAGTGTTTGATTGATGTTGTCTTTTAGGCTTTGAGATCTTATGTTGTTCTTGGATGGATTGATGTTCCATAAAAATTAATAATGTAATGCCAACGAATTTGGAAATTTTCTTTTGTTTGTGCTTTGCTGCTGGTGGTGTAGCATCAAGATCAGTGTTCGTCTCTTCGTTCCGGCTCTTCTCGTGCCCTCGATTATAGTTAGCTTCTTGTCTTTTGTCTGAAACAGCGTTACCTTACTTCATTCATCTAGTTTACTGTTAATTTCATTGACGTTGCGGATGTAATAAAGCTCAATCGTTGTAGTATTGATCTGCAAAACTTGATTAATCGGGCAATGCTAGCAAAATGCCAACCTTTTTCCGTTAATGAGAAGAAAAGAACGTAAATCTATTCGGCCATTTTGGGCTTCCTTCACCAAATAAAACTAAAAAGCAGAATGGATGATCGACTCTCTGAATTAAAAATAAAAATAAAAATTAAAGATGGCCTGGCTCGCTTCTATCTGCCGTCAAGTACTGTGATTGTTACTTCATTGGTGGAACTCAGGTCTTTCTTGTTTTCTTCGATCAATCTTCTTTCTGTGAAAAAACCTGGCTCGTTAGGATGAGGCAATAACCCATTTCCCTCCAACATAAGAACCACTGTAGACATGCTTGGCCTGTGTTCTGGAGAGTGTTGCACACATAATAGCCCCACATGGATTGACCTTAACACTTCAGGCACATAGCAGGATTCTACTTTTAATTCATCAATCAACTCCAAAGATCTGCCTTCCTTGTATAGCTTCCATACCTGAAATTTGAAATCATTGTTTTCTATGAAAATGATTCTTAAACCATTGTGCCAATGCTATTTTGAAAAAACAAGAAGAAAAAAAAAAAATTCCTTACATGCCCAAGAAGGTTGAGTTCGTGTTCTGGATGTGTAAATCCCCAGTTTCTTTTTCCACTGACAATCTCTAACACCAAAACACCAAAGCTAAACACATCGGATTTTACCGAGAAGAGACCATCAATGGCATACTCTGGCGACATATAACCACTTCATGATATAATTAAACAAGTTAGTGAGATTCTTCTACTAAGATGTTAGGCATTTCTAATACATTTTTCTTTGCTAACTCAGAGAAGGGGAATAAAGAAGTACTCTTACTATGTCCCAACTACTCTTCTTGTATTCGCTTCTGTTTCATTCTCTCCGAAACTTCTAGCCATACCAAAGTCTGAGATTTTTGGATTCATATCATTATCTAGTAAAATGTTGCTCAGCTTAAGATCTCTATGAATAATTCGTAGTCTAGAGTCTTGATGGAGATAAAGCAGTCCCCTTGATACCCCATTGATGATGTGGAACCTTTTAGGCCAATCCAGCAACTTGCTTCGAATTTGATCTGCCCATTATATAAAAAATCTGCAGGTTAATTCATATGGCTGCTGATTTTACTTATAAGTGCGATTTTAACTAACAGTGAATATTATTTAGAAACAGAATAGTAAAAAAGAAAATCCTTGTAAACCAAGTTCTCATGGGAGTACTCAAATATGTTAGAGGTAGTAAATCCTTGAACCTGTGTGAACTGATAAATGTTTTGCAGCTAGTCTTTGATCAGTAGGATTAGAGATGAAACAGAAGTTGTACTACCTTCTTTCTCTCACATATGTAAGAAGCAACTCAAATGAAATTATCTTGAAAAAACATTTGATGAATATCAAGATTCAGAGATCCTAACCAAATATGTAGATGTCTAGACTTTTGTTGGGCATGTATTCATAGATCAAAATCTTCTCTTCATGTTCTATGCAATATCCCAGAAGCTTTACAAGGTTTCGATGTTGAAGTTTTGCAATGCATTTTACTTCATTCATGAATTCATCAAGCCCTTGTCTGGATTCCTTCGAAAGCCTCTTCACAGCTATGTCTTGTCCGCCTTTAAACGCACCCTGAAAAAACAAGACAAGTGCCAGATTTTTGTCAGCAGGCAAGTCTTGAGGGGGATATCCAACAATCATAATCATAGAAGCATGGTGTATTCCTTTACGTTGGTTTTTCCTTTTTCCTTTTTTTTTTTTTATTAATTGTCTACCCCTTTGTTTTTATTTTCTTGTTCACATTCTTCCTGTGCCACTGAATTTTAGAATGTAGTTTTTCTATCTTAACACAATAAAAAGGCATGTGGTTAGGTATCATCACCTACTGTCAAAAAAGCTGAGCATAGTATCATCGCATTGTGTTTTACCTTGTAGACAGGTCCAAAGCCACCTTGTCCTAGCAAATTGTTGAATGAGAAATTGCTGGTAGCATTAGCTATTGCAGTAAGGTCAAAATGTGGTAAATCTAGACTTTCATCCTGGCTCTTCATAGACCATTGTTCTTCTGTATTGTTTTCCTTTTTCTCTGTGACACAGCAAGTAAAGAAGGAATGACAACAAAAATTTCTTATAGGGATCGAAAAAAGTTAATGAACATCCATGACATTGCTCTACAGAATGTTTTTATTGCCAGGTAACTTAATTGTCCTACCAAGAGTATTATGTCTATTATGCTTCTTCTTCTTCTTATTCTGGAAGAACAAGCACAGACCAAGGCCTAGGAGAAGCAATGCTGATAACACAACGCTTACAATGATGCCCACTTTTTTCTTCTTGGGAGAGCCCCCTAGAGTGTGAGCTACTACAAGCAGGGAGATAGCAATGTATCAGTGAGAGAATATTTCCAATCTGTTAACGTTTCAAAGCATTAGCCATGGATTTTTGGTATTATGCAATGCAATAAATATAATATATTATATTATATTCAGCATGTAAGAATGTGCTTATATTTACCTATTTCAGAAGAAGCCATTCTAATATAAAGATCTTGGCCATCTTCTGTGTATTGTCTGATGTCCACCAGGTCACCAAACCAGAGAATGCATCCGCTTCCATTTCCCCTTATATCTGAATTTGTATAAGCCATGCAAGAACAATTATTCAAGCATTTCACCCTGCATTCCTCCGTTGTCATGCTTTTATTCATTGCCCGAATCTTTGAGTCTGGCAATTTAATGTTATAATACTTTATAAATCCATCTCCATTCTGGCAGTTCAGCAGTGTCCTCCGAACGCACCCGCTAGACCAGTCTGCCCTTACCCATTCACTTTGGTTTTTTGGCACGAATCTGTTCAAACATCCACATGCTGGGGAGTTTCCGATGGTGCACCTGCCATAAGCACCACATAGTGCATAGTTATCGCAGTTATCTCCTGGTGCACTTGAGTACACTATCCAATTATTAAGTCGGTCAATCCAGGCGAGCCGCTCCAGGACACCATCTTGATCAAAAACCAAGGTCAAAGCAATAGAGCTGTTAATATCATAAGTTAAGTATGCCTCTTTGTCATTAAAAACAAAAGCATAGCTTAAAAAGGGGTCTGGTTTCAAAAGAGGCAAACCACTAAAGCCAACACCATTCCACGGCCCTGATCGAGACTTCAGAACTGATTTCTGTCTGACAACCAGCTCTAAACCCTTCCCATCAATCTCAAAGGTATAAGGGCCTTGAGAAGGATCATCATTGCTCTTCCATGATGATACAATCACATCCAATCCAGAAGCTAGTCTTCCAACTTTCATTCCAGGTAGAAATGTATTTCCAGGATGTTCAAAACTTTGCCAAACGAAATTTTCTGTGCGACGATCATTTTCATTCCTGACCACAAGATTTCCTGAATCCAAAAGCTGAGCAACCGGGTTCTGCGCGTGCCTTGATGTATTGGAAGACCAAATGACACTACCATTCTGAATGGCAAGGATGAGAGCTCCCCTCTCATCAAACTTTAAGACTCCTGACTTATCAGTTATTGGGATTTCTCTATTGGCAACCCACACCACTTTCCCTTTAGATATCTTGTTGTACCATATTCCCAAATACCGCCGCGTGGAATTACCAGGGCTGAAAAACCCCAGTTCAAATCTCTCGCCACTTGAAACTATGGTCTCTCCATCGCCGATAGTGTGATTTGCAGAGATGGTGTCTACTGCTAGGGATGTAACGAAGAAAGAAGTAAAACAAAAGCAAAGTATGGTAATGTTATTCATTGATGTTTTTTTGGTAATTCGTGCGTTAGCTGAAAGACTGGTCCTAACCATTGGAAATGGTATTAAAATAGTAGGAGTTTAAGGGCTGCAGCTGACAGAATTCTGTCATTCTCCATGAATTCAATTAAGTACAAATATCCTCGTAAATGGAAAGAAAGTGCAATTGCGAGGGAGACTTGGATAAACCCAACATTCCTGAGTCATCTAAACTCGTTTTCAGTTCTTGTGATTGGACTAATAGAAATCCACGTGGTGAGATTCCAAACCAATTGAAATTGAATGCGTCTTTATTAGTGGCCACGTTGAATGGCCCCATTGCCACCGCCACTATCCTGGAATTTTTGAATTTTTAGTAATTTTCTTGACAGAAAAGGTGAGATTGCCGTGTGGGGGGTAGCAGTAAGTGTATAGGACACCAAATTCGACACGGCATAGCCTTCTACATTTGACTTTGAAAGTTTATTGACGATGGCTGCCTGCACGATGGCTGCGAAGTAATATAAATTATTCACTATCAAAACCAGGAAAACACAAGACATCCATGTTTACTATTCACCATAACAATGCAAGCATGGAATCTCAAGCATGCTAGTATCTTTCGCTCTTAATAATGTTGGAGAATTTGCAACAATTTAATATATATATATATATATATATATATATATATATGTCAAGCATAGAATATGTTTAATACATAACAAAAAGAATTTGAAAACCGTCTTAACATTTATCAATCTTATTGTCTTTTATGTGCAATTAATGAAGGGTAAATTCAGATGGAGTCGAAATGGGCTGAAACTAAGACTAAAAATAAATTGACCAGAAATGGGCAGAATCAGCTATAGGTTCTTTGGATTGGGAACCCCCTGAAGGCCCTTTTTTCCATGTGTCTATCTCATTTTCTCAAAGTGGACCCAAGAAAGAAATAACTAATAAAACTATACTATATTTCTTATGTATCATAAAAAAAATTTAATATAAAATCACATCATAAATATCTAGAAGTATCACTAATGCCAAATGAAAAAAAGAGGACAGACAACATAGATATTGTTGTCCTGATAGATTGTCTATAATTTCTATAATCATGCATTCAGATGTTTTTCAAACGGTAAGGATTGGGTTCTAAGGAAATTTTGTAAATTTTTTTTTTAATGGATACTTTGAAGATATCCTTATTATTATATACAAAAAATTATCTTAATTTAAAAAATTAATTTATTACGTGAGACGTAGAAAACAATTTTTTTATTACTCTTCAACAATTTCCACTGAAAATAAACATTGAATGTACAAAAGTTTTTGCAAAAACAGGGAATTTTTCTTTTATTTGGGAGGAGGGGAGTTATTAAGTGCTGATTGGAGAATTTAACGACATTTTGTTGTCGATGTTGCAAAAAGGGAAAAAAATAAATAAATCGCCGTACGTTGCCTTGTTATATAAATCATTGATGGAACACATTCGTGAAATTACTTGATATACCATATATCTTATAGTATAATTATTTTCTCAAATATTCAGCCGTTATCATAACATTTTAATAATATCACGATTTAAAAACATGAAATATGAAATTTCATTAATATTGCAGTTGTAAACCGCGATATTATTAAAATATTATATTTTTGAATAGCGATATCTTTAAACTATATTATTTTACCAAAACTTTTTTATCATGTTTTATTTCAGCATTTAATTATATTTTGGGTGCTAATTACCTTGTTTTTCCCTCTCATTTTCACCATTTGATTTTAAATAGTTATGTGACTTGCACTCTACCACATGTCAAATATTTTTATTTTCATTAAAAAAATTATATATGCAGGTCTTTTCAACGTATTTTTGTAGTTCAAAAAATTAAATACAAATCTAAAATTTTATGCACATATGTAATTAAATAATCTGAGAACTATGGGCGCTAATAAATAAATAAAAAACCAACGACACCTAAAAATAAAACTTGAAAAATCAAAAAACAAATGTAGATCAAGATATTTAATCTCGCAAGACAAACTATTTACTCTGTCATGTTAGCTAATTTTTATTTATTAAAACATTTTTTTTATTTAATCACACAATAATAGAAATAAACAAACATATTAAATTAATTGAATAAAAAAAAGAATAATATGCAAGATTACACATATTAGAAATATGATAT
>Ga0325405_1005114_pt1 | contig 13323 bp, 4 predicted proteins | sample PopdelMetagenome_21_FD_205663 | JGI IMG/M metagenome (GOLD analysis project Ga0325405, IMG submission 205663) | Populus deltoides microbial communities from Bellville, Georgia, United States - Xylem-Control-R2 | ecosystem: Host-associated > Plants > Phyllosphere > Stem > Wood/Secondary xylem... | reverse complement strand
GTAAGAAATTTTACTTCTTGTCATCAAGACATCATTTGACATAATTCGAGCATGACAGTTTTCCCTCGGTCTGTCGTGTCATGTAATAGTTTTCCAACTAGCAAATGTGCCCCTGTCGTGGTTCGGGTTCCTTGACATGATGGTGTGTTTTAACCAGAGTTGATATGAATTATAATTAGTTTTAGCAGATATTAAATTCAATTAAATCAAGAAATACTCTGGTTCCTCAAGAAAAAAATCACTGTGGATTTGCTACAGTTATTTATCTTTTTTTAGTTTTTTTTTATTGCACTCTTACAAGCTCAAATTAATGACTAATTAAAACATTTTTATTAAAAAAGACAAAATTAGAGCACTGAGATGAAAAAAAAAAAGCAAACAGAGGGATATCTAGTCATTTTATCTTCCATATATTTTTATTATTATTATTATAACTCCTCGCCATTAATACGTTGAAAGTACCTGGGAAGACAGGTATAAATACAGGTGATTTTAGTGTTAATAAATTTATTTTGATAGAGAAAGTGTATACAAGATGTTCTCCTTCACTTGCCTAAAATAGTATACATGAACTCCAAAAAAATTTTGTTTTGGGTTGATTTTAGGTTTTGGAGGTAATTTATGGATTGTTAGAGGCTATGGATATGTTTTAAAAAGTGTTTAGGGTGTGTTTTTTTTTTATTATTGATATATGGTTTAAAATGGGTTTGTTTTAGTTTGAAACAAACTAGCTTGATTTTTCAATGACCGAAAATTGTTGAAATCTGAACGGTGCAATCAATGCATTGCCTGCTTTTTTTTTCTTTCAAAACATTAAGAGACGGACAACATATCATCTGCCCCTTAAAAAAGCTCAAAAAATAAGGTCTAAGTGTGTGGGCAAATCGAGGCCCGCATGCTTGGGCCTTTTTAAGAGGCCTAGGAACTCTAGGTCTTCCTAATATGAGAGACTGAGCCTTTTTTGGTTTTTTTTTCATTTGTATCCATTAAAATTATATTTTTTTCTAATTTCATTACTTAATATTTGGTTTATTATTAATTGAGCTATGTAATTTGATTTTTTTTTCCAATCACTTTGATAGTTTGTTAGTTCTTGATTTTATAGGTGTTTATTTTAGGTTTAAAAAAATTATATAAAAAAATTGTTGAACTCAATTGAGTCCATGACCCGGGTTACAGGTTTGACTGATTAGCTTTGGCTAAATAGGGATCGGGCTTGATAAATTTTTTTGTTGCATGAATAGTTCGATTTATTTAATTAGATATATACATGAACTTTTTAAATTCCGCTTGGGATTTTTTACATACAAAAACACATCATAAAAATCTAGATATATACGTTTTTTTAAGAAAGAAAAAATATTTGACCAACGGCAAAGCGTGGGTCAAATAGCTAGTTAAATCTAAATGAGCTATTGGTTTTATTGTAAATCAAGAGATAGATCACTCTAAATTTATACATCGATTTGTCTTTTTTATCATTTTTTTAATTATTAATTGTTTTTTCAATTATATTCTTCAACATTGTGTTTATTAGTAATTGAGTTTTGTATTTGGTTTCGATTTATTTTCTATAAATTAATTATGATCTTAAAAAACAAATACCACAGCATAAAGTTGGTGCTTAAATTTGTGAAAATGAATTTGGTTTTATTATTTTTAAAAAAAATAAAGAATCAAAATTAGAAATGGAGTAAAAAGAAGGGTTTTATTTTCTTTTTAGACACTTTTCATTCGGTGCATTTTTTAAAACAAAAATAGCTTGTAGGATTTTTAAATTTTTATTTTTGATTTTTTTTAATTTGAAATTTTTATGTTTTAATTCAAAAGCTCGTTTTGTTTATTTTTTGGTCTCTAAGTGTATAAAAGAAGAGAGAAATTCATTGATATATGTTAATGAGTGAGAAAGTTCTCAAAATTTAACATTTAGACCACTAGAAATGATGATATTGGTGTCAATGAGTTGGTGTTCTTAAGGTGAGTTCAACAGGGTGAGTTTTCTCTATCACAATGCTGGGAAAAGTAAACAACGTTCTTTTAATTTTTTAGATTCAGTTAATTTTTATTTTTTAAAGAGATTATAGGTTATTTGTTGTTGGAAACAAGTGTATAAAGGCTTATAGAGTGTTTGTTAAGTTTTTTCAGGTGAAAAAAAGTTGAAAAAAAGTTTTTAAGGTCTCAAAACTCATCCTGATCTTCTAGTCACCAGAAATGATAATAAAAATATTGCAAACAATAACAGGTTGTCTACCAGACTACGCGTCATCCAGCTTCATTAAAAAAAATAAATTAGTCCGGATGAATGAGCTTGGGTTTCTAGCACTAGCTTTTGGGTAATTGGTCAAGCCCGCAAACCTGATATATTTTTTTGACAATTTTAATTAATACCATTTTTTTTGTATTTTTTTACTTTTGAATAATTTATTTATATTGTAATTAGTATACTCTCTCTAATTGTTTTAGATTGTTTGGTACAACGTTGTAATTTCAATATTTATTATTTTTTGTAATTGTTTTGCATTTTATAATGTTTCGAAGACATTATTGTAATTTATCTTTAGTGATGTATTTATATAAATGAAAAGCATTTGTTTTTTATAATAAAAAATAATGTCTAAGATAATATAAATGTGTAAATTAAAATAAACAAGGTGAGGAGAAATATTTACATGCATGTCCATATTTTTCTTTTAGGAGAAAGATTAACTTTTTATTTTAGTTTTAAATTTCAATTAACAACTCTTTCTCACCCTATCAATTTATATATTTTTTTAATTTATTTTATTAGGTATGAATAACATCTCTATTTTTCTCAATTGAAAAAAATCATGATACCTGAAAACACATTCATAACATTATTGTGCGTATTTGGCCACCTTTTTGGGGCAAAAAAAACTACCTAGTAGGCCAATGATGGTGGGCTATTTTGTTGAGCTCTTATTTGTTTTTTTTTTAATTTCAATTTGAATTCATTTGAATAAAATAAATAAAATTATTTTTAAGATATGAATTCTAATTTACATTTTAAAAATATCTCATGGATCATAGAAGTAGGTTTCAACGAAAAAGACACTTTTTTGTTCTATAATTTTATTTGTTATCTTGATTGGAAATGTTTGTTTTTATAATCTTGTGAATAATTAAGAAATAGATTCTAAAATTTTTTTTGTAATAGCACTCGATAATTATATTTTTTTTTATAATAAATTCATGTCAAAAATATTAAAACCGAAGTTTTTTCTTTACTAAAGCTTGTTTCTATGGTTATAATAAACTGTTATTTAAAAAAAAATGTTATTCTAGTAATACAATATCACAAAAAATGGTTTGTATTAATAAGATAAAGAAGGTTTTGATTAAGGATATGTCTTTCTTATCCATATTTCATATCTTTAGAAGTTTTTATTTATTTATTCTAATTACTTTCATCTTTTATCAAACAAACAACATGTCTTAAAAAATTATATTAAAAAAATGTGTTTTGAAAAGGAGTTATACTAGAAAATAATTTAGTTTCAATGGAATTTAGATTAGTGTTCATGTTGCAAAAACAAAATTGACATATAATTAGATCAAAATATTTGAAGAGCTTTCCATGACACGAGATAAGATATCTTAATTTACAACTATCTCTTAACTTATCATCTTAGTCTTTGATTGCATTTATTTATGAATATAATTCTTAATAAAAAAAATCTTGGTGCATGAAAATACATTATTAATGTCTATTCATTATTTTACATTATATTTTTTTTTATATGACCCACGATGAAGTGCTAGTCAACTTACTAGTTTGTTTTTGTTATGTTGTAAAAAAAAAAGAAATAAACTTAAAGCAAGAAATTAAAATTTTCAAATGTATTTTATAAATATTAAAAGAATTTCAATTCATTTGGATTGGTTGTTTTGAGGTTATGAGGCTAAAAGCTTTATTTGTTAGTTAGATTTTAGCTAAAATAGTTAGAAAGCTATTTTAACCAGCTCTCTCAAAATATATAATTACAATCATGCTCTTTAAAATAAGGAGTCGTGAATATTATTATTATTATTATTATTATTATTATATTTAATTTACATGTGAGATGAATATTCAAGTGTATGTTATTTCTTGTTGTTGATTTCCTTTTCAATTTATGTTAATTAGTTTTATAATTATTTAGTGATACTTTTGAAAATTAATTCTTTTATTATAGTAAAATTAAAAACAATAAAAATGAAGTACATACATTAGAAGAAACAATGAAAATTTAAACAATGCGTACTAATTAAAACTATTATTACATTATTTAGTTAATACCTCTATTTGATGCATTTCAAAATATTCAACCAAATATCAAAGCATTTTTTCATATTTTTCAACATTATTTTTTATTCATCTTGTTGTTGTTTCATTAAAAAACCCTTTTTGACATGATATCAATCATGTCTTGTTCTGTTTTCGTCTATCATGTTTTGCATTTACTTTTTCTACCTTTATATTATATGATGTTTTCAAAAAATTTCATCTTTTAACTTTTCATTTTCATTTTATATTATTTTTAATTCTTTAAGACCAATTCAACATGAGAACTTACACTAACCTTATCTTTTTTAACTTGTTTCTTTGTTGTGTTTTCACTCATCGCTCTCTCTATATTATTGTTGTCACCAAGTACAACATCATCTTTTTCTATGTTGATTGAACTTTGAGTAAAAATAAATAAATTACAAGAGTTGCATTTATAATACTTTTAGACTTTTTTTTATTAATTTTTAAACATCTATTTAGGTTGGCTTTTCAATTTCTCCTAGCAATGTTGAAATAGGAATGATTGATCTTGAATTGTTTTAGACATGTAATCTCTATTTTACTGTGTTTATATTAAAACACCCTGGAAAGTATTATTTAAATAATATTGATAAATTAAATGAATTCAAATATATGAGTTTTATATTAACAATACATTGTCTTTATAGGTGAAATCACTTACGTTTTTTTTTCAATTGGGCATAATACAAATAAAACTTATTCACTACTAGTTGAATGGTCAATTAACGATGCATTAGAGATCTTGATATATGCTTAGATATTAACTTCTTGTTTCGTTATAGGTGTCGTGAATTATTTTCCAATACACCTTATTTTTTTTGTTCATTTACACATATTGAATCCATGCTAGTTGTCATGACATGCACAACATTAAATGATGGATCTGCCTCCTAGATCGAGTGGGGGTTTGGGTGTATGAGGATTAATCATAAAATTATAATTTTGAGGAAGTCATCATCTACTATAATGGTCACTAGAAAACCTATTGGTTTGCGAGAGTATGAGAATTAATCATAAAATTATAATTTTGAGGAAGTCGTCATCTAGTATCTTGGTCACTAGAAAACCTATTGGTTTGCAAGAGTATGAGTAAAAGAACTAGTTATACATGGAAAAGACGCATCATCCATTGTGCACCCTACCTATAATAAGCTGCATTGTTGATTGATTTTTTTTCCAAGTCTTGCTTCTATTCATTGGTCCATCTAAAGTTCAAGAAAAGTCCTCTTCACTAAGAAGATCCCTATTTTATCAGGCTAAAATCTAACCATTTTAAAGTTTAAATTTTAATGGTGCATTTATTTCTATTTTGTATTTTTAATACCAGGGGATATACTTTACAATGTAATTTTATACCCTCAAATATTAAAGTCTACAGTTAATTCTTAACATTTTATTTTTTTCAATTGATTTAATTTAATACCGAGAATATACATTACATTGTAAAATTCATACTAAAAATATTATAAACAAATTTATTTTTTGTGGTGTTTTTTTAAAATTTTGATCAAATCCTAATGAATAATAATAAACTGGTTATAATATCCATTTTTGTTTTTTTTTTCAAAGCATGATAAAAATGCAATTGTTTTTCTTTTTTTATAAACTACACATTAAAAACTTTTAGGATTTGGTTGTATGCACATAGATAAAAACATATTTTTGCATTTTTAAATGAGCAATTATATATATATATATATATATATATATATATATTTGAAATTTTAAAGAAAAACGGGTATTTTTAATATCGAGTCAGTATCTTACATTGTAAGTCTACAGGCTCGATATTAAATGAAATTATTGGAGAACCTAGTGAGAGACCCATAAATAATTCTAAAATCATCCTGGAAATGATTTTAAATTTTTGAAAATTATTTAGAGCTTGTTTGGCAAAACAAAAAAAATAAGGGACAAACCAATGTTAAAAGAAAACATCTAAGTGTGTTTACCAAATACGTCCTTATAAAAAAAATCAAAGGTATGAAAAAATATCTTAAGATTGCGTTTGACAAACACGTTTTAAGAACAAAAAAAGACATTTTCTCCTTCAGTAAAAATCAGGTATGCTAAAAAAACTTTATGGTTGGAATGGGCTTAACCCAGGCATGTGAGTTAGGTCTCCTAGCCCAAGCCGATCTGATTGGGCCAATAAACAGCCTAAAGTTTCTTTTTTATATAGAACTCAGCCCAACCACATAGGCTAGGCTTGGGTGGGAAGCTCGACCCCTATTGTTTCTTACTCAACCCGACCCGAGAGCTATTACTTGGCATGTAGAATGCCATTAACAAAGGCATTTCTTACCTCGTGCATTCTCAACATCTCCTTTTCTTTCTGTTACCATACAAGCAACTAGTATCAGTCTTAAACATCACATAACACGAGGAGGTTGGAAGGAAATGTTACTTGGCTTTGAGTTGCTCTTGCTACCATTACTAGCGTGGCTGGTACCATAAACTATAGGAGAAGGAAAACAATGGCGGTGATGGCTCCTGTGGGTCGTCCATGTATGCTGCCTAAACAACGTGGAGGTTGTCTACATATTGGTGCGTACTACACATGCACGAGCAAAATTTTTTAATAAATGTCAATTATAATAATGCCTCTTATTAACTTTTAAATTTATGATAGAACCAATGTAAAGTGACAAAATAATCCTTGTGAGAGAATTATGTTGATTTTGTCTTTAAAGACATCAAAGTAATTACACTATTTAAAAAAAATTTACAAAGACCAAAACAAACTTGAGTAATAGGCATTATATTTTTTTTTATTCTAGAGTTAAATTAGTAATTTTATTATATAATAAAAAATAAAATAACTAATTTAACACTATAAAATTTATAAAAGACAATTGTGTTACGGTGAAAATATATTCTTATCCTTAATGCCTAGTTCAAAGCTTTTATGGCTTGAGGGCAATTTTATCATTACCCGATTACAATGAATAGTGTTCAAAGTCTTGGTGAACAATTATTTTAGTTTTTTTAAATTTCAATTTAAATTTAATTTAATGTTAATAAAATAATAATTAATAATGTGATAAAAAAAATAAAGGAATCATACTTAGGCCATCAACCAAGGTGCTTGTGCTCTTCGGTTGGGTACATGTCATACTGAAACCCATTTTATAACGCCATAGAGCTTTCAATTTTTTAATCTCTCTATACACATTTTCATTTGCCTCCATTTAATTGGAAGATGAATTTCTAATAAAATTCACATAATTGTTTTACTATGATTTTTTATGAAATAAAATATATAAGCAATGGTCAAACAAAATTAATTAAGATTATTTTAAGAAAAATGACATCAATTATTTAGATATGTATTGAAAAGAACTGTAAATTTAACAAAAATATTTTTATAATCAATTATTTTATACAATAAACTACTCACTGTAATTCATAAACTTTGTAGTTTTAATAAATAGTTTGATATAAAAATTGTTAAATTCCTTATGTTTTAATTGAAATCAAGATTCTAAGCAATAATATGTTTTGTTTAGTGCATCAAGATATCTAAAATTTTTAATTGTGTATTCAAAGAGACGGTCCAGATTTTTCAATATCTTCTTGTTTTTACAATCACATATATAAAATCATAAACCTCAACATTTAGAATTAAGAACTAGATTTGCAGCATGTGGTAGACAAGTTTTTTTCCATGTAAAAAAAGAATGTTGAGAAAAAAATTAAGACTAGAGTTGTGTTGGATTTCTTGAATATTATACACGCAGTGAAAACAATAAAACAAAATTATTCGAGAGTCTCTAGGATCTCATTAGACAAGTCTAGAGTTGTTTAGGGATTTATTACATGAAAATCTTATATTCTTCGGCTTTGAATAATTCTTTAAAGACTAAGTTGTTGTAAACCACAAGTTATCCAATTATCCGATCTCCAAAGGTAATCCACACGAACCACCAATGAGAAATATTCTCTCCTAAATCCATATTTAGGAGAGAGAGATTGTTTTGCCTAGAGTGTTAACTCTCTATCTGTGACTTATATAGTTTTTATGTCTAACAAACAACCATAAAAAAAAATAAGAGTTATAGCTTACTATTTATAGAAAAATATGAAAAACTCTATAAATTAACAAAATATCAATTTGTCCCTTGAATAATATCCATATATTAATTCAGGAAAATTTCAGAAATTAACTCAATCAAGTCCTTACTTGATTTTTCTAGGTCTAGAAATTTAATCTCTATATTAATTATATTCTAGTTCTTAATTTCTAAGATATATTTTAATCAAGTCATACTTAATTAAATCATCCCAATTTAATTTATGACTAATGGTTCTTAATGTGTATGACCCATTAGGTTCCTCATATGTTGACCCAAATATAAATTCTAATTCTAATTAACTAGAATTTAAAAAATTTAAAAAATAATTTATTATCAATTTAACAATTGATTAATTTATATTTGAAGATCAGGTGCATCATCTAGCAACGTGTCATGATTACTCAAATATTAGAAAAGTCATTAGTGGTTTGACTTTACCTTTCAGTGACCGGTTTCTTAGTGTAATTAATATTCTTTCATCAATAATGTTTTGATTTAACATTAAAGCATAGAGTATGTCGATCATGTTAAAACATGTTTGTTCTCTATATAATAGTCATTAATCGTTTAAATAAGATTTGAAAACCTTTTCAAATTTCATTCTATCTTGGCCAAGGATTTCTCAATCAATACTATTTGAGAACGGATGTAATATTTTTTCTAATTCACATAGGGTGATGAATCCTTTCTTGATCACTTAAATACCTTCATATAATTCATGTTATATCCAATATTTACCCCTTTATCACCTCGATTAAGATAACATGTAACAGAATCAAAGCATAATATTCTCTATATAAGATAACTTAGTGATCTCAAATCTAAGAATCACTTACATAACCGTTACATGAGCCTTTCTATAGATATATGTGCTCTCTCCATATGAAATTCTCATGCAGGTCAATTCAGTGTACATGTCTTTCAATAAACACCTATATATTAGTTTTAGGTATCCCTTATATCTTAACTTATGAGAACAACTACTTTTTTTTCATAAAGAAAAGAATATAATATGTAGCAGTCTCTACAACTCTAATAAATGTCTAATTTTAAAAAAAGTATCAACTAGGAACATTTTAGAAACAATGTTTTGATGCAATAGAAATCCAATAATTAGAACAACTTTGTAATTTTCTTTGTAAAATATTTTTTTCTCATGGACTTTATCTACTCTAGATTCAAAATTCAAATATTAGATTCAATGTACATTAAACTAAAAAGTTGTTGGTTCAATTGATAATTTAAATAATATGATTAAAAATACAAAAACATTAAATAAATAGACAAAAAATGACAAGGAAAAAAAGGTTAAAAGAACCAAACTGAGTCAACCTGGATTATTAAACAACATAATGATGAAGGGCAAAATTAAAAAAAATAAAATAAAAAAGACAAAAAAAGAAAAACCCTATGTTAAACCATATTAGCTTGCAAACTTTATGACAATTGACATAAGATTGAGATAATCTTATAGAAACAAGTGTAGGGAAAACGTTCAAATACTAATTCCTAATAAATCAAATGAGATCATGATAACTCCATAAAAATCGATCTCCAGCAAATAAAATGTTGAAGAATGAAAACTCATGAAAAATATAATTTAAAAAGGTAAAAAAAAACTTTATCTAGACCCGCCCAGGTCAAGATGCAAAGTCTTTGACCTAGTTATGATTACCAGGGTGAACATGTTTAGAAGTAAATTTAATAATATCATGAAGCTCAATTATCGAACAACGCAATGTTGAAGGACAAAAATAAAAAAATAATAATTTAAAGAAAGCAATGGAAAAAAAAAATAAGAGTCAATCCGGGTTAACCGGCAAACCCATAACCATGAAAATCATGAAATTCTTGAATCGTGTTCAATCAAGAAGCTTAATTTCCAACCAATTTAATTTTAAAGGATGAAATCGTGAGAAAATATCAATTTAAAAAGCATGTCAAAGGAAAAAAATAGCAAGAAAAAGAACAGAGATCAAATATGATGGGAAAAAAACTCATAAAGGATGAAATTGTTAAAAAAAATCAGGATAACCCAATAGAAAGGAAATGAAAATAAAACTACGAAGACCAATTTTCAATAAATCAAATGTTAAAGGATGAAATTGAAATAATTAAATCAAAAAAAGTTTCCATAAAAAACAATCTTTGAAACCAATAACCATGGCCCTGAACCTAGGATTAACCCTGTCACAATAACAAAAAAAAATCTTAGTTAACTCAGGTTAACCCATAGACTCCGTGATCATGACATAAGATCATAATAACTCAATAGAAAAGAAAGAAAGAAAATATAGGAAGACCAATTTCAAATAAATTAAATGTTAAAGAATGAAATTGAAGTAAATCAATTTTAAAAAAAGGACCTAAAAAAAGTCAACCAACATTAATCTTTGAAACTAGAGATTCTGGCCATGAACCTGAAACTAATCTCATAAAAAGCAAATCATAAAAAATAAGAAAGCAAATATCTAAAAAAAAGGTAAGAAATAAAAGCAACAGCTTTAAAAAAGGAAAGAAAATAACATGTCAAATCGGACACATCTCTTAAACCTGGTCTGATCTCTAAAACTCACAACCCATGAAATCATTCAACCATGTTCAATTAAGAAGCATAATTCCCAACCAATTTAATTTTGAATGGTTAAATCATGAAAAAAGTCACTTTAAAAAACTTGTCAAAGAAAAAAAGATAGTAAAAAAAGAATAGGGATCAAATTTAAAAGAAAAAAAACTCAAGAATGATGAAAATATAAAACAAATCTAAAAACATAATCTTAAACAAAATAAACAGCAATCAAAAGAATGAAGATCAAATTTAAAAAATAAAAAGAGGTGAAATTGAAAAAAAAAACTGTAATTTTATAGCTTACTAAAAATAAAAATAAAAATAGTAATCAAAAGAATAGAGACCAAATCTGAAAGATTAAAAATTAAAAGAGGGTGAAATTGAAAAACATTTATAATTTCATGGCTTATTAAAAAAAATATAAATAATCACAAGGACAAAGACCAAATGTGAAGGAGAAATAAATTGCATGGGCTGATTTAATTTTTTGAATGGACTAACGTTAAATTCAATGGTGAAGAAAGAGACAAAGGAAAAAAAACACAGTCGCCGATGCTAAACTTGATGTCTGATAAGGGCACGCGCTGCACCATTTCATTGGGGACACCGGGTCTTTTCAAACACTACCCTAAAATGCGATGCTTGGTGGCTGGGTGACCCTTCACGCTAGGGTCGCCTACATGCTGGCTAGTGTTATGCATTCTCCAGAAAGTTTTTTTAAAATTATATATAATAAATATAATTTATAATGATGCCCTGAGTACTCTTGAAATTTAAAATAAAACCAATGTAAAATGAAAAAAAAAGACCTGCTGGTGAGAGTTTGTTGGTTTTGTTTTTAAGGGCATCAAAGTAATTATACTATTTTAAAAAATTAAAAATACAAAAATGTTCCCGAGTAGTAGGCTTTAGATTATTTTATTCTAGATTTAAATTAGCAATTTTACTTTACAAAAAAGATGAAATTACTAATCTGACCTCACAATTTGTAAAAGACAATTGTGTTATGGTGAAAAGACTTTCTTGCCCCTAATACCTAGTTCAAAGATGTTTTTGTTCAAAAACAACTTCATAATTATACTATTATAATAAATAATAATCAGAGTCTTGATAAACAATAACTTTACTAGAAAAAATTATTTTTTAATTTAACTTAACTTAATATATCAACCAATAATAATAGTTAAGGTCACTCGAGTATAAAAACTATCCAAAAAACATGAAAAGTTTCGTATTTGTTTTGTAATCAAGAATCTCTCATATTTTCTTTACTAAAACAACTCAATGCAATTACTTTACTGTTTATATGAATAATAAAGTTTTTTTTTCAATTTTATCTATAAATAGTAAATTAGTAATTTCATCTTTAGATTTTTTTAATGGTCATTCGAGTTATTTTTTAACAGATTAGGTTGACTAGATCATAACAGACCAACTCTTGCATGATTTAATTTTAAACTCGAGTTAGGTAAGAAGTTGGTTCGAAAGGTTTTTATTCTGTAAATTTCATTGTCAAATTTTTTTTACTAGCCAATTAGATTCTTTTTGGACTGGCCAAATCGACCAAGTCACGCCAAAAAAACTCTCACACGATTTAATTTTAAATTCATGTTAGATAAAGAGTTAGGTTTGAAGTTTTTTTTTGTCAATTTCATATATATATATATATAAAATTTCAACTTTGGATGTTATTTTACTGGGAGGTCGAGTTGTTTTTTAACCGGTTAAGTTGATTGAGTTATATTAAGACGACTTCTATATAATTTTATTTTAAATTGGTCAAGTTGGAAGGTTTTAAAATTAACTTGTTTGCCTGAATGTAATAACAATGTTAAATAATTTTTTATAGCTTGAATATTTTTTATTATATTAATTTTTTTTAATCTAAATAGCATCATAGTGCATATAATTATAAGAATTAGGTTTTAAGATGATATTCTATCACACAGAGCATGTGTAAAATAAAATAAAAAACTATAGTCTTGTTTTTTTTTAAAAAATATTATTAAAAATGATCAAATACCTTATAAAACGTTGCACGAAATAAAAGGGGCAAAAAAAAGAAGAGAAAAGGGACCGATCTCCAGAAACTTCCTCAAACCCCATGATAAACCCTACTAAACACCCATTCATAACTCACGGAGTCTGAGACTCGCTAGAAACAGTGCCCATCTACTCCACCTCTGTCTCTATCTCTCTCCCCTCCCGGTCGCTTTACGTTCAATCTCTTCCTCCCGTGAACGAACGATGCACAGGCTATCGAGGCGTTCCGTCTCCACTATCCTCCGCTCCACTGGCTCTGCCTCTCGTTACGGGAGCGCCGCCACCGCTGTCCCATTCTCCGATTCTGTACGCTCTTATAAAAAGCT
>Ga0325405_1005112_pt1 | contig 13332 bp, 5 predicted proteins | sample PopdelMetagenome_21_FD_205663 | JGI IMG/M metagenome (GOLD analysis project Ga0325405, IMG submission 205663) | Populus deltoides microbial communities from Bellville, Georgia, United States - Xylem-Control-R2 | ecosystem: Host-associated > Plants > Phyllosphere > Stem > Wood/Secondary xylem... | reverse complement strand
AAATTTCTTTTCAAGATGATATTTTTTTAACATTAAGATAACAACATATTAGATTGACTTGGATCAACCCGAGTTAACATATTAAACCCGTAATCTGAGTTATGAGGTTATAATAACCCATAGAAAACAAATCAAAACAAATTATAAAGTTTAATTTTTAATTAATCCAATATTGAAGGATGAAATAGAAATTAAAAAATCAACTAAAAAAGAACATAAAAAAGCAACCTGAGTTAATTTGTCAAACTTGCGACTCGGGTCATAAAATCAAGATAAACATATAGAAAGAAAATCAAAACAAATTACGAAATTCAATTATCAATCAGTACAATATTAAAAGATGATGCTAAAAAAATCAAGAAAAAAACATTAAAAAATGATCCAAGTCAATCCACCAAATCCATAACTCGAGTCATGAGACTAAGAAAACCTTATAAAAAAACAAAAAAAACCCTAATTTAACACGGATTAAGTAGCCAAATCCATGACTCTAGCAATGAGACTAAGAAAATCTCATGGGGTCGAAATAATCTCATAAAAATCAAACCGAAATAAATCATGAAATCTAATTCTCAATTAAACATAATATTAAATGATAAAATTTGAAAAAAAATCAATTAAAAAAACTGAGTCAACTGGATTAACTTACGAAACCAGCAACCCGGGTTGTGAAATGAGATCAATCTAATAAAAAAAAAAATCTAATGTTCAAGGATATGAGACCGATATAACCTTTTACAAAAAATTTTAAAAAATAACCTGATTTAACTATGGTTAAAATACCAAAACCCACAATTTAGATCATGAGACCAAGATATCCCTATAAAAAATTAAAATAGATTATGAAACTCAATTACCAACCGACCCAATAGTGAATAATAAAATTAAAATTTTAAATTACATTGCTAGAGTAATTTAAAATTTTAATGTATTGTTAATGTTTTAATGTGTTGTTAATGTTAATTAATTAATTAACAATAATGGGTAACAATGTAGCATGTGTGTAGAACTAGTAACACATTTTCCAAAGAGTGGGCACGAGTCAAGAACCAATAAGAAGCAAGTGACTCTCTCTCTCTCTCTCTCTCTTATCCGTAACGGACGTTGAATTTCTTGCTCCCAAGTCAATGAGATTTCTGACCACTTTCTCTCTCCACTTTGAATTGCTGTCTTCGGGGTGCGAAACTCTCACACAAACTGGATAATCTCAAACAATTTCACCATGCTAGATCTCATCAGCATCGTCATCCATGCGTGCTACCATCCATGCACGCACACACACACTCGATGATTCTTCTTAATCCTCTACCTGCCCAACTCCATGGACAAGAGAGATATTCATCCATTTACATCGATCAGTGTTTCCATATTCGTTAATTTTGGTGTTGAATGAGCTTAGCTAATGGATCAAAACCCTTTAATTGATTCATTTACGTCTTGGGAAATTGATTTTAAGTGTAATGGGAATAAAGCAACCCTTGTGGATAAGGCATCTGGATGCTCATATTATTGCATTAATTCGTTACACTCGTACATTACCTTGGAGGAAGCTGGAGAACTACGCATGAGAGTACTGTGGTTTACTTTGCATATTATCGTCCACAACTTTGCGTCCTTCAAATCAAGATCAGCAAGAAGAATATTTCCCATTTAAGCCTGTCTATCACTCGTTGGATATAGACTTTGCTTAGTCAAGTCTACTTCCTTAATCCCAAATTAATTTCCCTTAATCGTTAGCAAGATCATACTTGTATAAATATTATTATCATTACAATATTTGCCTAAGACACCTCCCCTTTTTCTTTATATTCAATAATTATATAAATTATATTACGTGATTTCACCTAATAGTTTAAATTTTTAGGTTGAAATGATAATTTAACATGATATCAGAGTTTTGATAACCAAGCGGTCGTGATTTCGAATCTTATCATTTTTGTTTATTAAAATTAAGTACAAGATGATATGGTTTAATATAAATTTTAAAGTCAAAAGATGTTTTACTTGATAAAATATGTTAGAAAATTATATAAATTATATCTTTTAATTTTATATAATAGCTTAAATTTTTAAATCAAAGTAATTCTCTAACATGTTAGCTTCAAAATGCAAGATCATGTTTGGTTTGTTGCAATGTTGTAATGCACATAACGAAGTATAAGAAACAGACAGGACGAAGCAAGGCTATCTTGCTTTGATTCTTCACTTCCACCTACGATTAGTCATGTTCTACGTTCGACACTTGGACCTGGATATTGAATCTTACACCCCAAATATATGTATATACGAAGAAATTAAATTGAAGAAATTTGTAAAAATAACCAAATTCAAAACAAGTGCATGGACGTTGAACAACACCCGTGTCAGATATGGATCCTCAAATCCGAGCAAGAGGCAGAACGTTCAAGGTATACTATATGAAAAAGAATGCGTGTTATTATTATAAAATTATATTGAAAATAACAAAAAAATATTACATGATAATATGTTGTGTTTAATTTTTTAAATTAAAATAGTTTTTTAATATAATATTAGAGTTTAAATGACCAAGTGATGACGAGTTTGAATCTCATTGTTTGTATTTGTTAAAATTACTTAAATTTAAACAAAAAAAAATATTAATTGAAGATTAATGAATTGAATGAAGCAGATATATTACCTAAATCGTAATATGATTTTGAATTATACCAACTCTTCTTATGGATATACATGAAAGTTGAAGCTAATAGGGTTTTTTCAGATCTGTGATGCTGTCCATTTTACCAAACTTTGAAAGCTAAACATTATCAAGATGCTGAAATATATATATTTAATTATTACACTTAGGATTAAAATTGCACCTAACTATTTGGTGAACGAGACAGTCGACATACATAGTACTGTGCTAATTTTTTTAATTAACTCAAAAAAATAATTTCTAAATTAATTTATTAGAAATGTTAATAAATAGGAATTAGCAACCCCAGAAGCAAAATATCTTGAATAAAGAACAGACGTAGCTTGATAATTATAATTTAGAAATGGCAATATATATATATATATATATATATATATATATATAGTGAGAGAGAGAGAGAGAGAGAGATCTGGTGCAAATGCTTTTGTAATCTGTTTAAAGGCAAAAGCTTAATATATTGCTGCTGTACACGTGTCTCCAAAAATAGGATTCCTCATGCATGTTCTTCCATATATCCTTACGAAAAAAGACAGAGATGTCAATAAATGACTGAAAGTCTATGGAAGAAAATGTGAATTAATGAGCAAATGACAGAAACAGAAAATTAGCAATGACTAAACCCTAATAAGGTAAAGAGAATTTAATGGCAGCAACACACTTGGCAACAAAGAATCTGCACTGTACAGTCACATACAGAACTGAGACTGAAGAAGACACGATCTTAAACGGATAAGACCATATTAATTTACCCTCTCAAACTCCTCGTGCAAGTAGCCACAAGCACTCTTAAAATCACCCCTTCCTCCCCCTCTACCCCTCACTTTCTCACCTTATAAATTCCCATGCAAACCCACTTCACTTTTCATCAGCAAAACACAGTCTCAAAAACCGCTTGTTGTAAAACCAAGAAATATTTGAGAGTGAGCGAGCTAGCAATATGGAGAGTGGAGTTAGAAAAGAAGACAAACCCCCTTCCTCCTCTTTCAATCTTCAACAACTGCCCTCCTCAGTAAAACCTGGCCCGTTAAGAAAGATCATAATGGTTGCATCAATAGCAGCTGGGGTTCAATTTGGTTGGGCACTACAGCTCTCTTTGTTAACCCCATATGTGCAACTTTTAGGCATTCCTCACACATGGGCAGCTTTCATTTGGCTCTGTGGGCCGATTTCTGGTATGTTAGTCCAGCCAGTAGTTGGCTACCACAGTGACCGCTGCACATCTCGTTTTGGCCGTCGCCGACCATTTATCGCGGCGGGGGCTGCTTTCGTCACCATTGCCGTGTTTCTCATTGGCTATGCCGCTGACATTGGCCACCTTTCTGGTGATTCCCTAACCAAAACAGCTAAACCACGAGCCATTGCTGTGTTTGTTGTAGGGTTTTGGATTCTTGATGTTGCTAATAACATGCTTCAAGGTCCATGTAGGGCATTTCTTGCTGATCTTTCAGGGACGAATCAGAAGAAGACACGTACATCCAATGCTTTCTTCTCTTTCTTTATGGCTGTTGGCAATGTTCTTGGCTATGCAGCTGGGTCTTACACTCACTTATACAAACTTTTTCCATTTTCAAGAACCAAAGCTTGTGATGTCTACTGTGCAAACCTCAAATCTTGCTTCTTTATCTCTATTGCCTTGCTTTTAACATTAACAATTCTAGCTCTCTCTTACGTACGTGAAAAACCCTGGTCGCCGGATGGACGTCCCGGTGAAGGTGGTGACGAGGAGGAGGAAGAGGAGGCGATTGGAGAAGCCAAAGAGTCGGTGCCAATGCCCTTTTTTGGGGAAATATTTGCTGCTTTGAAGAACTTGCAAAGACCTATGTGGATCCTACTAATGGTGACGTGTCTAAATTGGGTTGCTTGGTTCCCTTTCCTGTTGTTTGATACTGATTGGATGGGGAGAGAGGTTTACGGTGGTGATTCAAGTGGAAATGCTGATCAACTCAAGATGTATGATCGTGGGGTCCATGCAGGTGCATTGGGGTTGATGCTTAACTCGGTGGTTTTGGGAGTTACTTCGCTTGGTGTGGAGCCTTCGGCTCGTGGGGTTGGTGGGGTTAAGAGGCTGTGGGGGATTGTGAATTTTGTCTTGGCTATTTGTTTGGCTATGACTATTTTGATAACCAAATTGGCTCAGTCCAACAGAAGGTACACCACCGTGAATGCAGGAACCCACCTCTTGCCGCCGCCGCCTGGTATCAAGGCTGGTGCTTTAGCCCTTTTTGCCGTTATGGGCATACCTCAAGCTGTAAGTTCTTGTTGGGCTAGCTTTAATTTCTTTTCAAGTATTGTTTCGTGAGTAAACTTGACATTATGAATTGAAATTTCAACATAAATTTGACTTAAAAATTAGCTAATTCAATTTCCATATAATACTTACACTTTGATTTTTTTTTTTATTTGTTTTTGGTCATATATAACAAACTGATTGCTGCATGAAAGGTGTTTTAATATATTTTTTAATTTTAATTTTAATATTTTCATAATATGTTCATTTTGAATTTGAAATACTGTAATCACAGTTTTATAGTATAACTAGATAAGATAAGATAAGATAAATAGGTTGATCATATTATCAGAGACATAAACGAGAGGACAGTGGACAACACTCCCTATGACTGCAAGTGTGTAAAATCTTCAAAGTCTCTAGGAACCTGTACCTGCGTGGAGCCACGTAGTTTACAAATGGCTAGTTTTTGAGTTCTGATTCCTTTCAATGGCCCTCCAATGCATGGACAGCAAACATTAACTGCCCTCGTCTGAGTTTCTTCTTGAATGTGTTTGTTTGGCTGGATTAGGCAGATTATGATGTTACCTAGCAACACTTAATTAGTGAAAAGCCAAGATTATCAATATTTTATTAGGGGCATGGATTTAGTGAAACGTCCAAATTAATGGAAATATATCCAATATTAATGTGTGAGTCAGTGTGCATTTAATGAAAATTGTGGTAGCTACCGCTGAGATTGTTGTTGGAAAAGCTGCAACTGCTGTTTTAATGGAACTTTAAGAACATATCTTTAATTCTTTGAAAAACATTAAATTGATCATAGTAATCTTAAGTTATTAATTAGTAAAACAAGACTCGAAGATTTTCATGATTAACCAACGATGGCTAATGTTTTGCAGATAACTTACAGCATCCCTTTTGCTCTGGCATCAATCTTTTCTAACACCTCTGGTGCTGGCCAAGGTAAATTTTTAAATTCCAACCCTTTTTAAAGAAAATGAAAGCAATACTTTTGGTGATTCGTAAAGTACCCTCCTAAACTGTTAATTCCCTTGTTCCAAATTTATTATAGGGCTTTCTCTGGGAGTTCTCAATCTGTCAATAGTTATACCACAGGTCAGTGCTTCATGCTGTTAATGCATACTGCTGTTATAAATTCACCCCTAGTGATCGTATTTCCAAGCATAATGCCTCTACAAGTTTATGCCATATATTTATTTGATGATGGTTTCTTGGAGTGCATTCAAATTGGATTCATCTTGAGCCCTAGCCTTGTAAGTCCTTCAGCACTGGACAATGCCACAGTAGTGATCTGTTGACTTGAACATAAAAGGAAAACAGTATTCCACAAGTATCATGCTTCTTTAATTAGATAAAGAAATCGTAGTCTGACAACTATGACCTATCTTTTTATGTAATGATTTATTGGAATGTATGGAATGCCCCATCTAGACATGTTAGGATGGGCTACTAAAAGCACTCAAGGGCAAGCATTATATTGGTTTCGAAGTATGGGTGTAATGCTGGCTTATGAAATTATTGGAAAGGTTGCATAAACTTTTTCCAGACAAAACAAGGTAAATCTTTGTTCTTCTCTGACTCATGATATTCTGTGAACCCCAAGAATGATAGACTGACACTTCAATTATGTGATTCCGTGCACCAAAATACAGAACATGAAGAAGAGAAGAAAAGAATCTTATTCAAATCATGGAAAGGAAAAGGAAGAAAAAACAAAGGGGATATAATATGTTGATGGAAAGGAAAAAAAAAGAAAAAAGAAAGGGGATATAATATGCTGATTTAGAGATGCTAAAGGATGATTTAACTCAATTACTGGTTTAATTATATTTTTGCAGATGGTGGTGTCTGTAGCAAGTGGACCTTGGGATGCCCTTTTTGGAGGAGGTAATCCACCAGCTTTTGTAGTAGGAGCTGTTGCAGCCGCAGTTAGTGGAATATTGGCTTTCACCATGCTTCCATCTCCACCTCCTGACATCCCCTCAAACAAAATGGCTGTCACTGCTGCATTCCATTGACTTGCAAAAATGTAATAATAGCAGTTTGCCTTTTCTTTTTAACTTCTAAAGACTGGTGACTGGTCTATAATGGTTCCTTTTTTTTTTTTTTTGGAGATGTATCAAAGGCCAAAAATGGCCAAGTGTTTGTCGTCATAGCTTAATCAAACGGCCACAAATGGCATTTGAGAGTCATGTCCATATGGCTGTGCGAACATGCTTGTCTAAGTGAAATATACAGTCATGGTTAATCCTATTCCCAGCTCTAATTATCTAATAACAACATCGTAGGGAAAAGTTCATTTCCAAAGTTTTGTTTTGGCGTACTTATTTTGATTATTTATTTGGCGTACTTATTTTGTCGAAAACATGTACTGCTAACAGAGGACTGACACATCCAGGGGGAAGCTCTGTACCATATCCAACATCTAGGCAATATTTTTTTCAGTCTACTGTGGTGTTGATGAATATTTATAATCTGTATAACCTTTTTCCTTTCCTTTCCTTTTTCTTTCCTTTCGTTCTTCTTTTTTATTGGGGTTTGGGGGAGGGGGGCCTGTCAGCTGAACTGCTTAGTTTTTGTCTGATCAGCTTTTTGCAAAATGATGTTGCCATCATAAGAACTTGAAGAATGATTCGAAATGCTGGCATTTGAAAGTTTTTGCAAGCACACTTTGAATTCATATCCATTGATGCTTCTCTTTTTCCACTTTTAAAATCTGTTCTCCCGTCTAATTTTTGTACTCGTATTCCTGCCACTTAGTGGTTGCAGCCCTTATCATCTCGATCTGGGTTGATCGTATTCCACACTTTCATGTTGTTGTTTTGTTAATTGGAATTTGTGTGCTTAGATATATACACATGAGTAGCTTATATACAAGGATGGATCTATAAAAACCACTATCCAATAACACAAGCTTTTGGATTGAAAGTGGTGCCCATTAATGTACATTAGCCCTTGTGTGCGTAGGCCCGTGAAGGAACTCGCAGACTCCCCGGTGTAGATTAACTTGTTTGCTTGTTTGATGTGGAAACAGGGTTGGCTTGAAAATGATTATGTACTCCTGGAAAACATTTCATGTACCTAAATGTGATGAGTAGATGGGCAAACCCTTCTAGTCTTTTAAGGATCTTGGCTGATGATTCGAAAACCATGTCAAGAAACCAAGACTCCAAACCTGAATGCCTGAATCAGTATAAGCCTAAAAGATCTGATGGAGAGACTTTTCATTCATGGTGACGTTGAAATATTCTGGGAACTTATTGCAGCAAACTTTCCAGTGTGCACAGAAACTTGCTGCTGTTGCTGGTCTCTCCACCACAAATGAATCAAACGACTGGACTTCATCCAACACTAACATTCACTAATTAGTTATTTTGCTTTCTGTTTTCAAAGTTCGTCTTCTCTCAAACAGAGTTACATGCCGGACAAGCAGAAACAGTGCTGATAGAGCCAGGACTCAATGCTTTAAAGCATTGAGCAGTACCCCTTTATCCTTCTAAATGCTTTAACAGCCTATCAGAAACTTGATATGTTAGTTTTGTGCTGTTGAAGCTTGATGGACTATGTTCAAGTATAGAGACATGGATGCATGCCGCATATTTTCGTATGCATGATTCTTGCATGCTTGTGTGTGTGTGTGAATATTCACGTGTCTGAAGTAGGAAAATAATGGATCTCTTATTTGTTTTGAATTTTAGTATCTGAAGAATCTTGCCTTCAACATGGCTAAACATGGATGGAATGTTGTTGTTGTTGGCAACCACTGAGGAGTTGGCGGTGTTTCAATTACTGCAAGTTTCTTCTCTCTTTTTTGCTGAATACTTGTGTAGAGCTGAGAAAGATGAAATATAATGTGGGATTAATATTGGTTTACTTAACAGTCGAAACTAGTTGCTATATAATCATCTTATACTTGCTGTTTTCTCAGAAATGAATTCTGTGTTGACAGCAATTACTTGCCGACTGATGTTTTTCTGCCTCACATATCAATTGCTTTGGCCGATTATTTGCCTAAAACTATGACCATGAGCATTATTGTCTCCAAATTATTGCCTTTTTGGACATTCGTAGATGAAGTTACTTCATCTATAATTTATCTTCTGTCAAATAAAGCTATCAAGACAAAATGTAAAGTTCCTGGTAAAAGCCTTGAACTTCTTAAGGGTCACATATATATTATGTGCTTCTATCCCTTTAGATTTTAAACATGTACTTTACATTGGAGCGCCAACAAGAAGTCAATAATATAGAACCACTGCATACGGTTGAAATTCTGTCTAAAAAGAAGCAATCTACTGGGAAAATATGGTCAGATCACATGACAACATTTTTGTGTGTTGTCTCTTGTACATGCATTCCTGCTTGCCTCCTTTTTAGCTTGCTGAAAGTTGCTTGGGCTACCATTGGTTATTCTTGCTGCTATATCCTTCCTTTCACTTTAAGTTAAGAGTGTCAGAGATTTGATTCGAGTGGTATTCTACTATGGGAATTAGAAGAATTTCCTCAAGGAATGAGATACAAGAGCCTTTGAAGGATTGAATTTATACTAAACAGAGTATTTTGGCACTGTTAATAATTGGAGAAATCTGAATTCCTTGAATATCAGAGTACAAATTCTACAATATAGGGTCGTTTCTAAATTCAAATCATAATCATCAAAGTGGATATTTACTGACAAGATTAATGGTAACAAGAAAAAGAAATGCAGTTCCTCGGTTTCTACTGTCCATTCAAAGTTATCTGGATCTTCCGGTTACTTTCTGTTGTTTTCAAATCTTGTGTCACTGTAGCTAAGATGGCTCTTCTGTGCTTATTTTGTTATTCTGTAGGTCATCTGAATCTGAAAAATGCCACTTTGGTGGCCTTGAATATAGCATCCAGGTTCAGGAATTTAGTACTTGGTTGCCAAATTTTTGCAGTCTCAGTTCTGCATTAGATTTGTTCAACTGCGTTTTCATTGCCAGGTCAATCATTGGAGTGAAATCTGCTTATCATTTTGGTACGTTAATTTTTTTCCATGCAAGAAAAGTTGGAAAGAGATCCATTGTACCAGTAATCTGGACTAAGTTACTGTTTAGATTGCTTGGAAGCAAAGAGCAGCCTTTTACTTTGTAAAAGAATCAAAATTAGCTTATCTGATTTCATACGCAACAAGCTTCCTTTTTACTTTGTTGGATTCTGTAGGGTCAAGGATATCGCATCTCATCGTCGATTTTAATTAATTTGGTTGTTGAACCGTGAACAGCTCGATGTTCAGTCCTCATGTGTTGATATTAATTATTTGTTTTCAGGCGAAATATCCCGGGGAGAATGGAGAGAGGACTCCTGTTGCAGGGGCTGCAGCGGTTTGCAATCCATGGAGCTATTTTGGTTAGTGTTTTTGCTGAATAAAGTAACAATTCAAGTGATTTAATTTTTCAAGTGGAACTAATATCACGAGGGCTGAAGTTTCTTGTCGTCAGCTGGTAATTTAGTTTCCAATTCCGAAAGGAAAATGGCTATGCCAAACTTGGAAGAAGCAGTTGTCATGTGGCTTCCATTACCTTTTACCTTTACCTCTCCTTAATTTTTCGCATAAGCAGCATTTCACTCCTTCTCAACCAATGTTATGCTGCACAGAACATCCATCCTGTTTCCTGTAGCAATCAAGGGCAGATTCTGCACTGGAATAGTTGAAAGGCTAGCAGGAAGACATTCTTTCTTTTATTTCTATTCGCAGTACAGCATGATAGCTTCAGGAAAAAAAAAACATTTCACTTCTAATCTTGTTCTCAACTGCTCTATATTGATAAAATATTATTCTGTTGTGTATTCTTTTGCTCTTCATTCTGATGTCTTTCCTCCTTGTCCTGTTATTATTTATGGACCAAACCCAATGTTCTAGCAGTTGGGATTTCAAAGGCCAAGGATTCATCAAGCTTTATCTTTGGTGTTCTTTTGGCATTAAAATTTGGTTTTGTTTCATCCTACTAATTGTATAACTGTATGTCAATAATGTATGTTTCTATATCAAAATCAATAAATTAAGCTTAACTAAAACTTGTGCTTTTGAAATATGAAGATTCTGATATATTATTTTGGTATTATGAAATCTAGAGTCCATGTGAGCTCAGTTGTCAAAGGGATGGTGAGATTACATAAATGCCTGAAATGTGAAGAACAAAAGACGAAGAGGTAAGAACAAGGAAGCACTTGAAATGTCAGCACAAAACAATTGCTTGAAATGCCAACAAATCTAAAAGAGGATAACTAATGAGATATCATCAAATAGTACGGATCTAACATTGCAACCAAATTCACATGGTTTTCTAGAGGTCGATATCATTAGTATAAAATGCCCCACTTGCCTAGTTTGGTGGTCTTACTAGAGTATCAGATAGAGCTTTCTGTGCTTATATTCCTTGGTGAAAGATCAGCATAAGAGCCATTTGACATAGTGATTTCTTGATCTAATTATCATATTTTGCATCTTAGAATGTAGCTTTCATGTTATTAACATGTTTTACTTTGCTCTTCATTTTCTACAGCTAAAGAATTATTTCTTCTGCATAACCTGAAAGCCGATAAATTTGAAAATAGCAGAAGTTTTCGCTTTAATATGGCATTTACATCATAAATTTGTGTATAATATTTCTCCTAATGCTTTCTGGGATCATTACAACTATGCAACCTGCCTTACTGGAAAATTGGAGGTGTTAGTAACTGACATTTGCATCTCTTCCTTCTCGCTCGCTTGTCTTCTAAGCATCCAAAAGTATCATATATTTTTCAGACTACTATGTTGGGGAATGTATGGGTGCCACGACTATGCATTAGTGCTCTGGATGATCCAATCTGCACCGGAGAAGCCATTCAATGGGATGAATGCAGGTGGATCCTCTTCTATGATACTGAAATAACTTGTGTCCTTAACAACCCACTTTCGTGTTAATCTGAGATTTGAATTTTCTTTTTTGACCATTTCAGACAGCAAACCCAAACATTGTGTTGGCTACACCACAGCATGGAGGGCATCTAGCATTCTTTGAAGGATTAGCGGCAACCAGCTAGTACTGGTACTTCTTACCTTTCTGGTAGTAGAACACTAGTCTCTAATCAATTCAACATTCAGATGATGTTTTGACTATAAATGTATGTAATAGTTCATCTTCCTAGATTTACAAGTCTTGTCCTGATTTGGAGATGTCATTCTTGGGGGTAGACAGATGGATAGACCTTATATTTTAATGGGGTTAGCTGTGGCGTTTTTCTTAACTTTCCTTTGGTAACCCCCTGCAAATCTCTTCTAATTGGCAGGTGGTCAAGGGCTGTAGATGAATTTCTTGGTGTTCTACACTCTAGTCCATACATGCATGTACAGAAGGTGCAGTACTTTCTGTTAATTACTCCCACTCTTCTCATCAAACTGATAACAAATTATTATCAGATATGCGTTGGTGAATGTAAATCGTTGTTTTCGGACCTTGTCTAATTGTGGAAGGATATAATCTTCAAGGTTTTGTTCTCTTTTCTCCACTTTAATCAACATGCTAATGTTTCTGGAGGTAACGTTGTTTTCCTGTTAGAAAATTCTTAAATCATATTTTGCAACAGAAACGCATATCAATGTGGTTTCTCGCTTTCATTGCCATCAGAACAAATTGGCCACTGCTAGGATCAGCCCTTAATCTCATCTTTAGAAAGAAAGAGGTCAGGAAAAGTCATGCCCGCAGCTTAACAGTTCTGCTAAAATGTTCTTCAATAACTTTGTGTCTTCTTTTTTCTTGATTATAGGCTAACGAGAAGTATTTCACTTGTATTAACATATAATTTAATAATATTAATTCAAGATAATTAAGGAAATAGAGATATCTGTGTTTTGTCTTTATTCCTTCTATATTTACAGTTGTTTATTCATTCATTAAATGCTAACAACAACTACTTTTTAATAAATCCATCAATATATATATATAAGGTCTTCTAAAATGTCTGTCATTACCTGCCGAACTGCACTATAGCAAAAGAAAAAGAAAATCAGGTGTCTCAATCTCTGAACTTAATTATTGCCGCCAATTTGGATAACCTCTAAGAAGAGATCGGGGTGTGTGTGTATGAAGTTTCAGACGGCATACAAGGCGACTTTTTTTTTTCCTGACCTTTGCTGGTCGATAGGCTTAGATTACGCCACCATGTGGGGCATATTTTGGTGTTTGCACTTGAAAATCGACACCATCTTTTATCAAAATTCTAAAAACTTCACTGTTCTTCGAGAGGAAGTTTTTGAGTTAATTTGGTGCATTTTCATTGAGGTTAGGCAATGATTAGATCACGGTCTTCTTCGAAGTGATATAGTTCTACGGGGACATTTAACTAAAGTACTTATCAAATTCTCAATTTGAAGGCACCATTGATACCCTAAGATGGC
>Ga0325405_1005111_pt1 | contig 13333 bp, 12 predicted proteins | sample PopdelMetagenome_21_FD_205663 | JGI IMG/M metagenome (GOLD analysis project Ga0325405, IMG submission 205663) | Populus deltoides microbial communities from Bellville, Georgia, United States - Xylem-Control-R2 | ecosystem: Host-associated > Plants > Phyllosphere > Stem > Wood/Secondary xylem... | reverse complement strand
TCTTCCGTCACTCCTATTCAATCTGGTCTCCTACATGTATTTAGGTCAAGGGATGTTTTTTTGTATATCGTGTATTTTTGGGAACGGTGTGAAAGTTAAAGGCAGCCATTCGGTCGTCGGAGGCAGTGAATTTCTTATAACTGGTAATGGTTTATAGTTTTTTTTATTTGAAATTATATTTAAATAATATTTTTTTATTTTTTAAAATTTATTTTAAATATTACCAGACACTTAAAAATATATAAAAATCAAAATCAAAAGTTCTTTTTGTTACTACAAAAACAAAATCAGCCCCTGTCAAACTCACATGAAAACCCAAACCCATCAATTTTTATCGATTTCGCAACAAGAACTCTCTCTTCAGTCTAGACCCGTTATTTTTTTACTATTCTCTTTTGTTTTCCTCGCTTACTTCGGATAACATTGTTGTCAACGTCCAGCGAAAATGGAGCAAACTCCAGGAGAAGAAATTGGAATCAGAATCTACACTGCATCCCCACAAAATGAACCAAAAGCAACAAAAATCTCCACTGGATCCCCACAAAATGATGAACCAAGAGCACCAAAGCCATTATGCAACCTCACCAAAGCCCCTAAAGAACCAGGTAACAAAAGGAGAGCCGTGGCTAAAGGAATGCAAAAAACAATCTCCAAAACATCAATGCTTGTCAACTTCCTTCCTACAGGCACCCTTTTGACTTTTGAAATGCTTCTCCCATCAATATCCAGGAATGGAGTGTGCACTCCTGTTACTGCCCTAATGATACATGTCCTACTTGGCCTTTGCTCTGTTTCCTGCTTTTTGTTTCATTTCACCGACAGTTTTAAAGGCCCGGATGATAAAATTTACTATGGTTTTGTTACTACAAAAGGGTTGGCTGTTTTTAATCCTGGTCTTACCGTTGATGTGCCTAAAGGTGAGAGGTACAAGATTGGGTTTACCGATTTTGTTCATGCAATGATGTCGGTGATGGTCTTCATGGCAATTGCGTTGTCGGATCATAGAGTGACTGATTGCTTGTTTCCTGGGCATGTCAAGGAGATGGATGAAGTGATGGAGAGCTTTCCTCTCATGGTTGGTGTAATTTGCAGTGGCCTGTTCTTGGTGTTCCCTACAAGTCGACATGGCATTGGATGCATGGCTAATTGATTATTCGTGTGTTTTTGCTAGTATTATTTTAGAGTGATTTTTTATTGAATGTTTTCACTCCTGGCCTATCAGCGATCAGGGTTTGTTAAAACTTTGTCGTTTAATATTGACCTGGGAATAATTGTATGTGTTAGTTTCTACTATCAAGTAATGATTCCTTTCTTTTTCTTTGTATGATCGTGAGATTCTACTGTGTGCTTTTCCCTTTTCTTCAAGTGCGTACAGAGTTCTGTATTTGATACGCAAACAGAAATGGGCGAGCATGGGTTTCAACGGGCGAGAAGCAGTGGAATTGAAAGGGATAAAAAACTGAAAGAAAGAATATGTCAAGGGCAAAATGCCTATATTATGACGAGAAGAATTTCTATAAACTTGTTACAAGATAGAACTCTCTATCTATACAAGGCACTGATTTTTCCTACGTACAAGGCACCTGATCACTAAATATAACAATCTGAAGTGTAATAATTGTACAGTGGCAACATCTACTTTTGTGAAAGCCCTTGGAGCCAGCGACTCCTCTCTGATGAGACTCTATTTACTCAATATGGTAAGCAAAATTTTCAATTGGAGATTGGTTAAGGAGATTATTCTACTGAAGCATGTGGTTTTGTAGAGCCCTGGTAACAAAAATGGCAAGTCTATCGCTCACCGCAGCATCTAGCACCATTTCCTTCTTCTTGAAGTTTCTGCCATAGACAAAGCATTTCCCTAGGACCTTGGTAGTGGGCAACAACATAGCCATCCTTGCACCCTTCATTATAGACCCTCGCTTCCATCTCATATTTAACTTCTAAACCCTCCCTTTTCATTTCTGCAATCCAGATACCCATTGCTACATCTTCTAGCTTAAACATCTGCCACATCAACCATCAACAATTTTCATTCTGAGAAATATAGAGTTGATCTGTGGGTGGTTTGGAACAATAGACTGTCATGTTCTGACATAATACTAGACAGCAATCCATTGATTACTATCATTTCCATACCTTTAAACGGCCCTCTTTGTATCTCTTGTAAACTGCCTCGGCAATGTCTCGTGACACCACATAACCAGGACCATGTGCCCAAGGGGGGTACGTCTCTTCAGACCATTCCTTTTTTTAGCATATATAAAAAATCAGGATAAGGAAATAGCAAAAGAAAAAAAGTAATAGCTTTATGGCTTGGCATGTACATTACACCAGGTAACTAAACCGGCATCTGAATTGAACCAACCTAAAATTTCAGGGTCCTGCTTGAAATCCTTGCAATAAGAATATATACCAGATCTTCTGTATATGATGGGTATTTATTTGTGATGTCTGTGTTTAGGTGAATCTGCAAATAATCGCATTTATGACAAGTTCTGGATGATCAGCCAAATGTGGAACTAACATGACAACTGTGGACTACACTTGGAGCATTCAAGTTGAATAGTTTTTTGCTATGACACAGGATAAGCATGATCTCCCAAATTATTCCAAACTGGCGAAGATATATATAAACATTTTAAGGAAAGCCATAATCATTTGTGAGCCTTCTCCGTATAAATAGGGTCAAGAATGGAGAATTACCTCTGGGCTAATATACCACTTGCTTTCAGTGCTCCTATGAGGCCGCGAGTCTGAATTGATTAATCCATAGAGCAAGCCATGACTCACTTTGATCCTCTTTAAAGAAGCTAGCATTTCATCCACACGAACAAATGCATCATCATCAGTCTTTGTGACATACTTGGCTGATGCAACCTCTGTCTGTTAACGAGATGAGGTCAACAAGGAAAAGGTCCAGTCATCCATGTATGTCTAAAGAATAGACAAAAACGTACCCCAAAGATGCAGATAGCTAAAGTTTTCCAGGTTATGAGGCTGTAGTAGTCAACAAAAGGCATCAGCTGTATGTCTCCATATGTCCACGCTTCATTCCAGAGTTCCTCATTCACTATTTGACTTTTATGCTGCAGCACACGCCTCAAATTTGTAAGTGGCCCAGCAAACAGATTTACATCATTATAACCATACACCTCAAACTTTTGGCTTCTTCCAACAGACAATGAAACACAAAATTAGTTAACAAAACCTGTAAAACAAATTTATGTTACCACTACCTAGACCTTCATCACAAACGGCTCAGATAGAAACTTAGGGCCTGCTATAAAAGGATTTGATCCTTTCATGTTGAGGTCAATGAATTCTGATTTCCGTGAAGTGCACAATCCTTAATTAGGAAAAATTTTCTTTTCTCCAATTTGTTGGTCAATATGCATCACTCCCATAAAAATTGCTGCATGAAATGAAGGACTTTAAATCAAGCTCACCAGACCAACAAAAAAGCGCACTGCAACTTCCCCTGATCGCACTGCAGCATACTGCATCCACGTTCTCCGAACAGCCATCCTGCGCTTAAAATTGTTTGCTGTAGAAAAAACACCAATAAAGAGATCCAATGATCTTTTTGGGGAGAGAGGAGCTGATTTGAGTACTTCTAGATCAATTGCATGCTCTGAATCCTCTGATGTAGGTAGACCACTAGCCACAACTGAAATTAGCTTTACATCCCCAGAAATCCTAACTTCACTTACTAGCCACGGCTCCAAAGTCTGAACAGACAACAAAGTGGCATGCAAATGAATTCAAAGAAACTGGGATGGTAACTAAATTCCAAAAGTAGCACAAGCATCAAAGTAAGGAAATCACTTCACGGTATGCAAAAGATGTTATATGCTTTCCATCAACAATCATCTGGATTCCTTCCATTCCCACTCTAAGCGTTGCAACAGATAGCTGACCTTGCTTAAATGGAAAATATCTTCTTACTTTAGTTCCTTCCTGAAATGAAGACCTTCTTGAACCATCAGAATGCATGCCAGTCACCCGAGTATCATTTCTTCCCACCATCTTATTACATTGATCCAACTCATCCACTGGTATATAAAACTAATAGAGTTATCACCACATAATAGAGTTAATGACAATGCTACAAATTTTAATTGGCTTAGGCTGGACAAAAGTTATAGATGACAGAACCCAGATACCACATCACAAACTTTTAGTTCAATTCCTTAGAAAGCTTCATCTAGATACAATTTGATAAAGTGACCGATGGGTTTAGTCACCCACTTTAGCTTTCCACGTTAAATATGGAAAGTTTCAGAAACCTCAGTGCACAATTCGATTGCTATTAATAGGATGATGCAATATACAACAACAATTTTAAAATGGACCTGAGGGGAAAATACATAAGGCAATAAAAGAACTAACAGATTGGGATACAGAAGCTGATCCTAACTGCTATTAATGGGATATTAAACTTAAATGAACACAAAATTAAACGGCAAGCATAAACATTAAATATATGTTGAATTGAAAGAGAAAACAATGTGGTAGATATTTGTACCTTTCTTAATATTTTCAGGAGATGGAGAAGGACAACGCTCCTCTTCACCCCAGTCATGAGCCACAGTCCAGGTGTTTTGGACTATTACTGGATCCTCTGTAATCTTATCACCATGAAGCCTAACATTGTAATGTAAAATGATGGGTGGATCAGGCTCCCCAGGAAGTTCTTCCCCAGTTAAGTCAATCCGAAAATTGCCAAGAAGACCATCGGGAATGCCAATAATTGTGATGGAAGAACCCTGAGTCAGGCCACAAGGAAGCCACAATTTATAACCGCTATTATCATGCTCTGTGGCATTCATTATGTTAAGAAAATGAGGACATTGTTTCTCTTTGACTCTCCTATTTGAACTTTCATTTGTATAACCAAGTCTTTCCTCTTCGATGGAAGCCATTAGGCTGCTCCATGCATTTCCAGCTTCCTTAATAGCTTCTACTCCATTTGATAAAACCTGAGCATGATCAATCAAGTGTTTTAGTAGATTCCATGTTTGCAGAGATTTTTGCTCTTCATTGGAAATATTTCTCAGAGCAAACAGACTGGAGACAATGGTATCTGTAGAAAAAACTTGAGAAGAATTCTCTGGATTTTGAACTGCAGGTTGAAGAGCAGGATGCACCCATTCAAGAGGCTTACTTGCATTGGAGGGACTCAACGAATAAATTTCTCCTATTGGATTTTTCAGGAGCCCATATCTAAGGACCAATAACATGAACAAGGATGCAAACAGAACACCACCGTGCCTCTTCTTCATTCTGCTGTTCAAACAGGGACGTCGAAGTTCTTGAGACTGATCTCTCTTGTGATCGAGCTTAAAGGATCCAATATCCCACAATTTATGTTCTTCATGTGAATGAATCTCTAAGAAACTTTTGCAATGGAAGTCCAGGCCAAGGTGCTAATAAAGAGGAAAAGATCAATATATACAGGACAAACAGTTGACGTCTTCTGATCTTCAGTCAGATAAAAACCAGACTCTGAGATATAAATGTAGAAGGATCATTTCATTTTCAAGGAAGTTTCAGATCCTCTCATTCTCAGTCAGCTACCTGGTTGAACTAGCACCAAGCCTCGCAAGCTCACAAACATGTACTTCAGTCCTGACAAACCACAGCTTAATCACTCTGGAACCAATGCCAAATTCACCACACAACTTCATTAAATGTTCCACAGAAGGCTGCCAAGCTGCAAGATCCCAAATTCATTAATCTGTTCACAAGTAGAAAATTTTGCTAAGAAAAAGCTCTAAACACTACCAAAATGTGCATGCACGTGCCAAAAGATTGATTATAGCTAAAGGTTCCATGAATGATCAGATTATGCAAAAAAATATAGAAATACCAAAATTAAGGAAAACAGGCTGTCCATCAGTGCTTAGGAAAATCAATACTAGTTTTAAGGATAGACACAAAAGAAACTAGTTTTAATGGAACACAGAGGAAACTTCACCACTCAGGAAAATGATGTTTACAACAAAAATGGATGCAAGACCTTCCAGGGATGAGTTCCCTCGGAAAGCTTCAAAAGGCAATATCAAATAGATCACAAGCAAAAAGTGTGTCCACCTTGAATCATTTCCAGATCAACGCTCAAAACAAGAAACACAGTTTTCTTTCCACTTCAAAATATCCGAAACTCACCATCTCTTTCAGCTTTGATAAATTTCCAAGAGAAAAAATGACTATCACAACATTTTTCAGGGACGCCCATCATACATACTGTACTGAAACATGAAACTAACGAACAAGTCCACGCAGTCAATGCCTTCCCTAGCCCGCTGCTATCGATCCAATAGAAGGGTGCAGGCACTATCCTACTTCAGTGGCTCTATTATTATATCCCTTGATGACCATAAAGAAATAAACAAGAAAAAGCTTGCTCCATTAAAATTGTGTGGTGACTTCTTAACTTCTAGACCACCTGGTAGTGGCAAACAGATATAACTATGTAACAGAGTTAAATCACTAACCATCGGAACTAATGACGTAGGGACCACTTCGGTTTTAATGTTTGATTATAAAACTAACACTACAAGTAATACTCTCACAAAATTTAATCAAAAATATTGAATTTGTAAAATCGCTTCAGGCTCGTTGATTTTGTACCTTTACTAATTAAATTTAATTTTCTAAGAATTTTATACAAACTTGGCTCAAAATAATCAACGCGCATTTCCTCTTTTTTTCTTCGAGAAATAATTGTCTTACTAAAATTGCACACATTGGCCCTATCTCCTGTTTGTTTCCCGGGAAAATGCAAGAAAATAAAATCACGAATCTTAAAAAAAAAAGGAAAAACACCAGTTAGTACAAATTAAGACATGCAGCCAGCCAGCCAGCTTTATACGAAGAGACTTTTCAAATTCCAAACAAAGAATCAAATTCCTCACCGGCTGCTCAACTCTCTCGGAAACCAAGGAGAGCTTATACAAATGAAAAGTAAGACAGGTCCAAGAAGAGTGAAGAAAATAAAAAATTAAAGCGAATTTGAGCAAATTAAATTGACAATGTAAAGAAACAAGCTTCGAAAGAGCAACGGTAACTGAACTATATAAGCTAAGAAAGACAACTAAAAACTAACCTCTGTTTCTTTATTTTATTTTATTTTATTTTGAATCTGCGGACAGAGAGAGAGTGGGTGGCGAGGAAGAGAAAACTGGAGAGAAATGAGGGCGGTTGTGTTTTGTTGTTGGATCTTCGTCGTTTGGAGCTACAACTAGAGTATGCTTGCTTCAACGGTGGGAAAGGAAAAGAGAGGAAAAGGGAAAGGAAGATGATAAATTCTCTCCGTGTTGGTTAATTTTATACTGCATAGTCAACTCTGGAATGATACGAGAAAAGTAATGTTCGGTTGTGCTTTATTTATTTTTTACTTAATTTAATATGAAGGCATCTTTTAAGTGTTTTCGCGCATAAAGGATGCAAATGAAAGAATGACAAATGTTATTTTTTAAGTTTTTTTTTTTTTCAAAAGATATTAAAATAATAATTTTTATATTAACCAATTAAAATAAACTTAAAAATATTAAGTATGAAATTCTTTTTGGATTCTACAGCTAGTTCTTAATTATATAACAGCTTTGAGTGGGTTTAACTAAAAAGTCAACCTTACTCTTATTAGCAAGTTAAACTAAAACTAATGTTGATGACTGTTGTTCATTTTACCGTGTTTTATTTATTTATTTATTTATTTATTTATTTCACCATTGCACTTGGTATTTAAATCAATTTACGTGTTATGATTTGCTTTTATTTATATTATATTGCAAGCTTGAGGTCTTTAGAAGTGTTCTTTATGTGAATTAAGCATTACTCTTTTCAGAACCTATCATTTTTATTTATTCATTTATTTTCATGTTGACAGATCGATGATGTTAAGCTGGATACCCTGGATTGCAATTTAAAAAAAGGAAAAAGAAAAACAGAGACAAGAACAGAGAGAATGGACTTGATGGCCATGGCTATCTCGTTGGTTTTGATGGGTGATCGGCATGGCCTTTTTAACGTCATCTCATGATATATGCTGCCCCGCCCGTGGGACGCGACACTGACTGGGGATTGATTTCATGAAACCGATAACGAGTTTCGTGGTTGAGAGATTTCCTTTTCTAATGCCACGGATCTAAAGCCGAGGGGACGAGAAAGGAAATAAGAACAAAGCTCTCTTCTCTTGTATTGAAAAGAGGAGGATGGAAAACTAGGCTTTCAGTTAACCAGGCTTGTTGGGACTTCTTATGAAACAAACACAGCGAACTACAAAACGTAGAATATCCATCCATCAATTTAATGAATGCATTGAATTGAGTAGATTTTAGAAATTTCAATTGGGCCTCAGCAAGGAGGATCTTAGCTTCTAGACTTCCGGTATGTTTTTCCGATGGATACAGATACTGACTGCCGATTATAGAGTGGGCTTATGGCCCATGAAGGTGAAAGATGAGCTGGGTTTTCCCCTTTTCAGATCCTGATCAGAAACGAAACTGAATTTTCTTTTTCTTTCTTTCTTTCTTTTTCTTTCAGAATGAAACTATTTTTTGCGAGTGTATAAAGGAAATCAATGCATTAACAAAGACTTACAGAAGACATGTTATTACAGGATGCATGGCCAAGCTCATGCAATTTTATAGCCAGAGGCTCAATAGAGGAAGGAATACGGTCAGATAACCCACAAAGACTGCAGAATCTTTCTCCCCTAAGATAACAGCAGTCATCTAAAATTTAGGAAACTGGACCTTAGATGCACATCTTCTCTTTGGTAGCACCGGACATTCTATGAATTCTGACCCAGAAATGTCTACACACATGAAAACCTGGTAGAGCTGGCTATTTTTGGATGCATCGATATTGCACTCTATGCCAGGAGTAAATCCAGTAGCATCTTTTATAGCTTCTTTTATGCTGTCCAAGTCGTAAAATTCATCGTCTGGTTTAATTCCTGCACCATATTTTGTAGAGCAGCCCATTATTGTTAGAAACAGTATCTAATTAAAGGCTTCCTTGATCAAGACTAGGAAAAGAAGAGTGAATAATTGAGAGTACATAAATATACACACCTGCATTATTAAGAGCTTGGAGAAGGTTTGCCTTTTCCTTCAGCTTAAGAGCTGCTTCAAAGTAACCGTGCTGGTCAATTTCTTCTGACTCAGCGCATGTCCCGTGCTTTTCCCATTCATGTGACCAAAACCTGAAGCCAGTGCTGCTGGGGCAGGACAGTGATGGCCAATCCTTTTGCAAACTGCTTGTCAAGTCTGAGATCTAAACAGATATCAACAACAACAAAAAAAATTAACGATATAGCTTTTTTTACAACCATGGTAATTATTTATATTAAAATGGCTTCAATTAAATGTCAACTTTTCTCCTTAAACTTTCCACCAGACAGAATTTTCAATGCTTAAGATGTTTCCAATACAAAATACCTTTCCCTTTTCTTTTCTTTTACGTGGTTCATTGGTTATTATATCAGAAAATGGTTAGCATATCAAATTATCTTCTATGCGACCAGCTATGAAACCGTGGTGTTTTTTTTTTTCCAATAACCCAACCATCACCTAAAAGTATGGTTGTTTCCCATTCCTAAAGTTTCAGATTTCAAGGTGGGGTAGCTCTAATCTGTGCTTTTGGAGAACCCCCAAGCAAAAGAAAATTTGGTACGGCACCACTTGTGCAGGTCAAAGTCCCCAAATATTATAAAAAATAGGTGAAACGTTGTCTTTCCTAAGTTCTTGCCCTTCGGGAATAAGTAATTAATGGAAAAGTGACGTCAAAGACCAGTGTCGGATTAGCAAGTACATTAATTGCCCATGCTTAGCCGAAAATACAGGAGAAACACTTTATTTTATGAATTACAACGAAAGCAAATATATATTATATAGATTAGTAAATAACAACTTATGCCAGAAAACGAAGTGCCTTTTTTTTTCTTTTTCTTGACAGAGAACATGTTAAGATTAGTTTGTACAAGAGATTCAAACTAAAGTTTTCGGTCTGGGAATTAATCAAGTTGATATCTTCTCTGTGGATGATAAACGAAAATTGGATAGAAAGAACTGGATCGTGGCCTGGCTAGGAGATATGAAGTAATAATACAAGGTGATGCACGAGGGTATAGGCAGTTGTTTCTTGGGATAATATATATAGACTTATATACTCATCATGTTTACTCTTCCTTAATTTCAACCCCAGCAGGAAAATTAATCTACCTCGGATGAAGCAATAATTTATGTATTCTATCTCCAGAGATTCTTGTAACAGATATATTGTGAGCTTCAAGTTTGAGTATGTACCTGGTCTTCATCCAAAGCATTATCCCGGTTACAGTTTTGTGGGTACGAGCCATCTTCATTCTGAGGCCAAAGTCCATGAATGCCGAAATCTGCAACTGGTTTTCCAGTCCTTGGATAGCAACAGCTATGTTTTGTGTCACAGTATGATCCTGGCCACTGCATGAACATGCATACAGATAATCAATCAGCATTCAGCAATTATATAGTTAAAGAGATAAGAAAAATCTCAGAGGAAGGAAGATTAAGAGAATCGTTCGGAACGTATAATCATTGATATGTATCTAAGTACCTGGCTGGCTAGAGTATTTATTAATGAAACAAAAATGTACTCGTATATATATATATATATTAGCTAACCTGTTGAACGAAGTAGAAAAAACCAAAATCCTCGGAAACACAAAGAACTGAAAGGTATTGTATAATCGCAAGCTTGATTAAGATTGAAAAGTTGAGTTTCATCTTCAATAATACAACTTCTAGACTTGGATTACTTAACGAACTCTTGTTTTAAAGATAGATTTCAGAATTAGAATGCAGTTTGGGGTTGGGTCCGGGAATGTACGTATATATATAGCCAGTTAACGGAATATCAGATAACGACGTCAGAATATGCTTTATTCAGCTCTTAGTTTTATTTTATTTTTTTATTACGTCTTCCCGTGCTTAACGTTCTTCCCACGTTAGTCCTGTGTATTTGGCTTGCCTGTTCATATTTATTTTCCTATTAATTATTGATGCCGTTTTAGCCCCTAAATTGTGTGGTTAATTATTTCGTTCGTTTCTCCACAATTAGCCTTTTGCAAGCAATTGAGTCAATAAGAGAGAATATTCCTGATGGATTTCCTACTACTTATATTTTTTAATTCACATATAAATATGCGAGAATTTCAAATTGATAAGCTCTTCTTCATATACAATTTAGTTCTTTAAAGTGGCATCCATCCATAAATTGTGTCTAGAAATATGTCCATGCATGGTGTGTGTGTGTGTGTGTGTGTGTGTATCATGGTGAGACACTTAAACTCTATGATTTAGTTAATTTATATCCCTCCTATATCAGTTTGGTTAATTTTATAAATTTGATGACATGTTTGGAATGGTATAATGTAATGTAATAAAATTTATAATATAATAATAAAAATATATAATATAATATAATGGAAGGAAATGATTTATTACTTTCCTTTGTTTAGTAATTTAGTTGCAAATCCTTGGTAATGTAATGGAGATCTTGAACTTTTTTTTTAATTTAATCCTTATATTTTTATTTATATATATATAAATTGATCCTTATTTGCAAGTTTTTTTTCATCGTGTTTCTGTAAAATTATAGTTTAGTCATTATGAGAAAAATATGATTAGATCCTTATTTGCAATCCAACTCTTATACAAGTTGATGGAGGGAGGCATTTTGGCCCGCCTACGGTCTCCAGCACGTGGCCTTATTGAATACAGCTTAATTTGGATGCTACTATTTCTTTTTCTGATCTCAGGACAGCGTCCGATGGTGGTCCAGTGGAGGAGAGCAGATCTGAAGCTATCTTAATGTTAGGTGGAGAAATTTATGCTTAGCCAATGCAGCAGCCCAACTTCTGTCTCTTCCTGGCGTCATAAATAATTCCACATTGCAATTGCTTTCAGATTAGTGTAAACCCATCCCAAGAATCAGTCCATACTCCTAAGATAGACCGGAGAAATATTAAAATCACAATGGAGATGGATAAATAATGAAGCCATGGAAGTGACGTCCACGTCTCCTGCCATGCCCACCTACCTGAACAGCCATTTCTTCACCTTCAGCTGTAGGACATTAAAAGGTCTTATCTTTGCTTGCAAACAACTTATTTGCACACATGGATAGGTATACTTAAAGCAAACAAAGATGTGTAACAGTTAATTTAATGATATTCAAAGCGATTTAATTTCATACATAGTCTTGGTGCGAGCATGGCATAACATTATTGTCTTTTCATATATATACAACGAGCGATTGTAAACAAACAAATAATTTAGAGTGATTATATCGATCTATATATAACTATAAATTAATTAATTAAAAAGTCACGCCAGAAGATCATATATTTATGTAAGTTCTTTGAGATTTTTACCAAGTAAAATCTCTTGTATCACTCCTAAATCAACCAACTCCTAATATTTGCTTGAAACCCAATAACAATTATTTGATTATGTAAATAATCCTCCAGAGATAATGATATTTATGTTGCGTAGACATGCGTTCAGCATATGTTCTTCCAACACGATTTCACATTTCCGTCGGTATAAGAATAGTACTGGGCGCATGTTTCTTTAAAAAAAAATGCAACACACTGCTAACGGGTTGCTGATGGAAAAATATGTATGAGCGTATAATTAATAAGATGATCCGCTTCTCTTGGATCAAGTTCTGATTGGCATACTTATGAAAATCGATCTGGCCAGGCAAATTAATTGATCTAGAACTTGGGAAACCCGGGATTAAAACCGGGTTTTAAACTAAATAAACTCAATGATGTAATTGGCTTAGTTAAACTCGAACAACTTGTATGGTCAACTTGAAACACGGGTAATTCGGCATAACTTGAGTAAGTCCTAATTTTTTTATATTTTATATTTTTTTAATAAATCCTAAAAATATAATATTAATTTATAAATATTTAGTCTTATATTTTTTTATAGCTTACATCCATATGTTTTGTTTCTTAACTTTTTGACATGTAATAATTACACTACATTTCATGCCTCATATTTATTTTTATAGCATATATCTATATAAATTATTTTTTAACTTTTTAATATAAAATAACTATATATAATTTATATCCATATAAATTGTTTCTTAATTTTTTCAAGTGAAATAACTATATTATAGTTCATACCTCACATTTTTTCTTTAAAGTCTATATTCACATGAATTATTTGATAACTATATATTTAATTAAATAAATTAATAATTATTTAATAACAATGTCCAAATATACCACAATGATTTTAATTAAAGTAATTTTCCACAGAACTTA
>Ga0325405_1005104_pt1 | contig 13337 bp, 12 predicted proteins | sample PopdelMetagenome_21_FD_205663 | JGI IMG/M metagenome (GOLD analysis project Ga0325405, IMG submission 205663) | Populus deltoides microbial communities from Bellville, Georgia, United States - Xylem-Control-R2 | ecosystem: Host-associated > Plants > Phyllosphere > Stem > Wood/Secondary xylem... | reverse complement strand
ATATTGGTGAATGTTCATAATTATAGTGACTATATCCATCCGATGGTCGTTTCCTTGCTTTATGTCATGTACTTGTATATCCAACTTGAATTATTACTAGCCATAACAGCAACCATGGCTAAAGTGTTGTTAGGACAAGAGTTAGAGCCACAGTTCGATGAGCCCTACCTCTCCACTTCATTACAAGACTTCTGGGGTAGAAGATGGAACCTCATGGTTTCAAGTATCCTTCGGCTTGCCGTTTATGAACCCACCGGCAACATAGCCTCTGGTATTGTGGGCAGAAAATGGGCTCGAATTCCAGCAGTCATGGGGACATTTTTTGTCTCGGGTATCATGCACGAGCTCATGTTCTTTTACCTAGGGCGTGACAAGCTCACAATGGATTTGACTTGCTTCTTTCTCCTCCATGGACTGTGTCTAATAGTTGAGGGTGTTTTGAAGAAGCGTTTTGGCGGCAGGTGGAAGTTGCCGACGGTGATTTCTGGGCTGCTGACAACTGGGTTCGTGATGTTGACGGGGTATTGGTTGTTTTTACCGTCAATGTATAGCTGCAAGGTTTTTGAAAGGGCATCTGCAGAGTATGCCCAGTTAGTCACATTCATAGAAAATACAATTATTCATCGTCATTGAAATTTGTTTGGTTCATAGAATATTGTTTTAAGGTTTTGCTTTGGATTAGAAAATTAATCATTGGCACATGCAGGCTGGTTCTTCAAGGTTTGAAAGTTTTTTATTTTATTTATTTAGATTAAAGAAACAATGGGCCATCTAGATGATGGCAGAAACAGTTTACAAGACTCAGCAAACCAAAATCCCACCAGTGCTGAAAAATCATCCTCTCTGTCAAATACTCTGTTTTACCAAGTGTATATATGGCCATTTAGGTTTGGCAGTTTGTTACTTTTTATTTATATAAAAAAATGAAATCATGTATTTTAAAGAAATTATTAGGTGCGATTAATTTCCTATTGAGTTGATGTACTATAATTTCTCGCGTGAGAGTATAATTTAATTAGTGACTAACCTATTGTTTAATTTGGTACGTACAGCTATCATTAATTATAAGTCGAAGGTCAATGGTTTATGATGACAAAGCCCACCAAAAAAAATACAAGAGAATCTAGTTAGAGATGATGATTTAAAAAATGTAAGTAGCTTGAGGTGAAGATTTTAAAATATTTTTTTTTTATTTTTGGTGATTGGTGTCTAGTTTTTAGTAAGCTAAACTTGTAAAATATTGTTTTTAATGAATTTAAGGATTTTTTGATATTTAAATAATTTTTTTAAAATAATTATATTTTAAAAAGATATTTTAAAAATAAATATGCAATAGAGAATGAAAATTAAAAACTTCAAGTTCGAAGGGTTCATATGATATTTATAACTTATAAGTCCTGTCTTTTCATGAAAAGAAAAGATTAGAATATAATTTTATCTTAATAGTATTAATGAAAGATAAATATCACCAGTATATATATTAATGCGATGAAAATATAATAAACTCTTAAAAGAATGTTTTACATAATATTAATTTGAATGAAAATATAATAAGCCTCGGAGGAATTTTATATACTTAAGGTTACAGAGAGAAAAGGATTTAAAGTGTAGTTTAGCCTATAAAGTTCCAATCCATACAAATATAATTTCCCGAGAAATATGTTGAAATAGCCCAACATCTCTTCATCCTTGCCTTGCCTGAACTCTCGATCTATCGTTAATAAATTCATTTACAGGATATGTTAATTGGTTATTATTCTTTCCTACGTGAGATCTGGGAGTCTAATTCTTTTTTCAGTATTAGAAAACCTTGGCTTTACAGGATATGTTAATTGCTAGTTGATTTAACTAATTGAAAAATAATTAAAATAATTTTTGAAAAAAAGAGAGAGGCCAAGACCAGACAAAAAGAAAATGATGAAATAAAAGAAAATTGAAAAAATTAGGTGGCTGAATTAAAAAGAGAAAGAAGATGATGAGCAATGATGCGACAAAAATAATTCTAATTTTTTAATTCCTCATAATTTGAAAAATATGTACTTTTCTACTACAACTTGCTTTAAGATTATAATAATCCTAAAAAAGCTACTTTATTATCCAAACTAAACCGGACCCGATAATAATTATTTCCTCCTGCAACAGCAGAACTTTGAGAAGAAAGCATGTGGCTGGATTTGGATTGCTATTCTGCAGCTCTTTTTTAATTCGTGACTGGTGATTACTATACTGTAGGTCTACAGAAGATCTCTCCATGCATATTCAACTCACACCCTCCGGCCAATCGGCCCGGGGGCCTTTTACAGTTTGAGCAATAGTTGAAAACGCCCAGTACAATATTTCTGTTAAGAAGAAAAGAAAAGAAAGATAGGCAGAGAAGACGTACCAGTACAATTTGAGCTAGCTCTGTATACGGACTTCATAATCGAGCATCAGGAAATCAAAAACACTCTCTTGGAGGAACGGGAAAAAAATATGGAGGGTGAGATTCGCAACTTCCTGAAGGTATGGCTCTCAATCTTTTTTTGTTTAGGCTGCTGCTATGCCATTGGTAAGGCATTACCAAAAGGAAAAACAAGACTCCTATTCCTAATCCCATTTGTGTGCCTCTTTTTCTACCTTCCTCTTAATCTCTCCACCATATTTCTTGGAGGCAACACAGCGTTTTACATTGCTTGGCTTGGAAATTTCAAGCTCTTACTCTTTGCTTGCGGTAAGGGCCCTTTATCTTCACAATATTCATCAAGGTCTCTCTTAACTTTTGTTTCTGTTGCTTGTTTGCCCATCAAGATCCAAGAAAACCCACCTCCAAAATCACAAAACCAAGAAAACCAGCCTCCTGTAATACCTACAGATCAAACCCACAAATCTTCGTTGAACTATGCAATAAAAGGTGTGCTTTGGGCATTTCTGGTAGTTGTCCATGATTATAATGAATACATCCATCCAAAAATCGTCTTGTGTCTTCTATGTCTCCATTTATACATCTTCCTCGACGTTGTCCTAGCCTTAGTTGCAGTCTTGGCTCGAACCATCCTAGGACTAGAGCTAGAGCCACAATTCAACGAGCCACACCTCTCTACATCTCTACAAGACTTTTGGGGCAAACGATGGAACCTCATGGTCAGCAGTATCCTACGCCAGACCGTCTACGAACCCACCCGCAACATTAGCACACGCGTCGTCGGTCGGAGGTGGTCCCCAATCCCCGCTGTTTTGGCCACGTTCTTGTTATCAGCCATTATGCACGAGGTCATGTTTTATTACCTGCTTCGTGTGAAACCGACATGGGAGGTCACATGGTTCTTTCTTCTACATGGATTTTGTGTAACAGTTGAAATTGTAATAAAGAAAGCGTTAAAGGGCAGGTGGCAATTGCCGAGGCTTATCTCAGGGCTCTTCACCATAGGATTCGTCATGGTCACTAGCTGTTGGCTGTTCTTTCCTAAGCCGCTCCAGTGTAGGGCGGATGTCAGGGCGTTTGAAGAATATGCGGCACTAAGAGCTTTCGTGAGGGATTGCTCTCATGCTGTATTTGGACGCCCTTCCATCACCAGAAGCCATTAGCAAATTAAATAGGCCAATACAGGGAAGGAGAACGCTGCGTATAGTTCTGCAAGTCCATGATGAGGAAACTCATGTGATAGATAAATAAAGCGATGCCCGCAATCATTCTGAAAAACAAAATGGGTTTTACTTCAGAAAAATTGTATTCCAGTTCTGTTGCTTGATGCACACTCCTGATTGTAAGAAAGAGGAATTTCTTTAATATATATATATATATATATATATATATATATATATATATAAGTACATGAATGTATTGATTGAATGCCAGTGCGACTTGCTTTATCGTTATTTTTCTTCTTAAAAATATATTTAAATAATATTTTTTAATATTAATACATCAAAACAATTTAAAAAAAATAAAAAAATTTACAAAACTACAATTCGAGAGAAACATCATTATCTAACAACTAAGGTCAACTGAAAATTAAATTACTTGATTTATACTCCAACTAATTATATACGAATGAAAAAAAATTTGTATATACTCTAGCTAGTATTTTGTTATGCAAATATATATATATATATATATATATATATATATAGTATTTTGTTATGCAAATATATATATATATATATTTACAGATTTATCAATTATTTTGCAATGGATTATATGATATCTCTCATGTATTCACGTGGAGTCCATTGTTAAAAGAAGCGGCTTCTTTTTAACCATGTTTGCTGAAAAAAGGCGGAAACTGGTTAATAACAATTAAAGAGGACTTGTGTTCCTGAAAGAAAAAAAGTAGTGTGCTTCGTAAGAACCTGAAATAAGTTGAAGATCAAGATGATATTAATCGTAAATGTTCTAATTTTAATTTAATAATAATAAAAAAACGATTTGGCCACAAGATGTTTTGTCGATACCAAACCGTGCAGCTTCTGTTTGCTTGCTGCTTTTCCAATGGAACTGTTGCTGGTGTTATTTTTCCGTCAATCTACTTCACGAAACTTGCGAAAGTTAATATCACCAGAGGAAGAAAATGTTCATGAAAAGTCCATTATTTCTCTTGATTCGAAGAAAATCATTATAGTAAACATGAATAACAGCTGAAATACAAGATAATGTGGACGTACACAATGATTCTACAATTTTTACATCTATGCTACAATGTATCAGACAAGTATGGTTGCATACAAGAAGGAGAAGGAAAAATCGTTCTGAATTTACATCATGTTCTAGGGAAGGTGGCTATGGTGTCAGGATTCGGCTAGTAGTTTCCTTGAATTGAGATTTAATGTAAGAGCTAAAGCTATTCCAAATAGAAAACCTGGATCCAAAGAACCGAACAATAACTGATTTTCTTGATCCTTCTCTCACAAATTCCAAGTCCATGGCAAAGCTATTCTCGACAACTTCTGCATCCTCATGTAATGGCAGGGCAACTGAACCATGGGATTCCAGGTTTTTAATCCACCCACGAAGCAAGTAATTCACAGCCTGTTGTAACACAAAGAGTCAGCTGTCTATGGAAGCAATAAAAAGTGTGTATATCAAGGCCTGGAAAGATTATCCATTTCACAGCCTACACGGAACACATCAATTAATCAGACCCAGGACAGCAATACCACAAGTATCTGGAACTCCAATGCAACCTGAACCACTTCCCAAAAAATATTGGCGATTCCACGATGCCTTGAGAATTCATTCTTTACTAACAGAACAGTTCATTGATTAATCCTAGAAAACCTAGTTTGGATGGGTTGGGAAATAAAATTTGAGACCACTGCAGGGATGCCAAAGAATCTAAAATATTCTCATTCTCTCTCTACCTCCACACGAGTGGAACTGGAGTTTTGATTATATCTAAGTACCGATGTCATGTACAGGTTAAAGGTCATCTTCTCTTGTAATCACAGGCAGCAGCTATATGCAGAAGTTACAAGTAGTTATGGCAAGATTCTTGTAAATTTCCTCCGTTGAACTAGTATAGCCATTGAAGTTTCAACAACTATTCACTCCTTGTTCAAGTTTTCTACTTCCCATAAGATTAACATACTTATTTCCGGATCAATCATCACAGTCTTTTCTTAAAAAACAGGTGTTCTTTACCCAAACAAATAAAAGCCTGAACACCACCTTCAAAGCATGAACTATGAGATAGGCAATAGAAAGTGCCATTAGACAAACAAGCGATGAGCTACATACCTCAGGAACTTCATCATGGGGACAGTGACCAGCTGGGCTGATCTCATAATACAGAGCTTCTGGCACCTGCTGTTTCACCTGTAGGCCCCAGACAGGCTTCACCCAGGGGTCCTCCTTTCCATACACGAGACAAATGGGAATATCACTCATTTTACACCTAGAAACACAAATAAGCTATGAGCCCTCCAGTTCAAGCAAGAAAAAAAGATGGGAATGAGTGACTCGTCAAGATAAGTTAAGAGCTATTAAGTGCTTGCCTGGCTAAAGTCTCCCTGAAGGATAGCTGTCCCTGAGGAGCAAACATTATTGAGGCAAATGATGCAGCAGCAGCAGGATGTTGTGTAATCTCAAGAATACGAGAAAACACTTTGTCAATATTTGTAGAATGATCTGTGTAAACCTGTTTAAGTATCTCTGCAATACTTTTAGGATCACTTATTTTCTGCCAACTGGGAAAGAAATTAATAACATTAGTAAGTTGGAGAAGGTTGATGCATGACAATAACTGTACTGGTGATGGTGGAGGCAGTAGGAATTAGATTCAAGCAATAATGGCTTTGAAGAGATAAATGCAACTACTTATTTCATGAGACATGCATGTTAAACAGAACAAGCAACTACATGAAGCCGCCCCCAACAAAAAATATATTGTTTTCACAATTTATGCAAGGCCTTGGTGAGACTCTTTATAAGTTTCACCAACAACATGATACCCATGTATTATATATAGATTGGCACGTGAATTCTCTGGATCCCAAGTGTATGGGTACACAAATTAAATTGTATACACACACAGTAAAAAGAAAAACTTACAAGAATGCTATGAGCTTTCTAACATTTGCAGGTAGAGGAAATGTCCCAGACCATGGAAATATCCTTGCTAATCTTGGAGATCTTATTGGATTAGGTAGAAACCCCCAAAATGGAGTTGCATTTAGCAATGTAACACCTTTCACTAAATGAGGGTATCTTGCTGCAAAGTACAATGCAACAAATCCTCCCAGCGAGTTCCCTACAATATATACTGGTTCGCCAATTACCTGTAACATAAATGATTAATGTAATCTGTGCCTTTATGAGCTATCACGATCCTTTTCTCTTACATAAATGGCCATGTTGTCGTAAATACACAATCTTAATGACACCTCTTGTGAATTTGAACGCCCATGTAGAATGCAAGAAAAAAGTAGGAAACAAGGATTGGTGTCCATCTCATTAAGAATCAATCTTTAAGAATCTATGTGAATTGTGCAATATGAGAAGAACTAATTGGATGGCAAGCATAAAGCTATGGTCTTGAAGCACAAAGATATGAAATCAATTTATAGAGTTGAGGAGAAAAGGTATTCTAGAAGCATTAAAGTGTGGAGTTGGAGAAGCAAAGTACAAAGGTATGTAAAAATGGAGTTGAATTGTTTTTCAGAAGGATTTATGTGAATTGATAGGTCAAAGATAAAAAAGAATAGCTACTTTCCTAAATGAGTGGAAAAAAATAGAGACGAGACCAGACAAAATTAGATAAAGAAGCACTTTATGCAATGTAGAAGTGCGATAAGGTTGAAAAGGCATGGAAAAAAAATCATAGTAATTGCAGATCAGAAATAGAGTAACTGAGTTTATTTCTCACTTTGGAAAAGCACTAGAAAAATGTTACCAAAATGGAAAATAGGATGAAGGAGACATGATCAATGCAGAATAATCCTTCACGTGAGCTTAACCATACAAAATCCTACAGAAAATGCATGAATGTACAACAACGGAAAACTAAGGCAATGTATGTTATTGTAGATATCCATATACAATATGCATGTATATGTGTCTCAGCCATCTTTCGTTATTGCAGATTGGAACAGAGAAGACATGGAAGGATGTTTGACTACCTCTTCTATGAAATTGTGAACTTGGTCCTGCCATAAATCCATAGAGAAAACAAGGTCATTCGCCCATGGTTCAATCTCATCTCCAAACCCCCAAATGGAATCCTTCCCTCCTGAGGCAGCCCCATCCTTTGAGAACAGAGTGGGATTCTCAACTGGCAATGACATTCCCTGCCCAAGAAAATCAATCGCCCATACTCTGTAGTCACGACCCAAATCCTTCAATTGCTTCTCATAATGAAAGGAACCAACACCAAATCCAGGAAGAAACAACACTGGTGGAGAATTCACATTTTCACAACCAGCTTTCTCATAATGCACATTAAGTTTAGGCTTCCATTTCCAAAAACAACTGCTTATGGGGGCACTATATTCACCATTGGATTCATCTGGCAATCCCGGAATCAAAACCTTAGTCGGAGATTCTCCATTTTCTGTAATACTCCCCACGTCATCCTCTCCACCAACCACATAACTACTAGAATTTCCACTGAAAACCTTTGAATTACCATTCTTTAACCCTCCAAATGAGTCAAGTGACCTAGAACCTTTCCCATGGTTGAGTTTTTTCAAGAACTTATCAACACTAGAAAATCTTAGTGACCCATTTCTTTGATTAGTCCTAGCAAACAGAATTTTGCGTTCTCTACTAGTAGGGAGCTTTAACTGGGAAGAATTTGATCCATTTTCAGCTAGTTTCCACCTCAAATTTACAACATGACAACAAGATGCGGTACTGGAAGTAAGAATCTCCATGCCCCAGAAAGGTTGATCTGCAGTGATCAGTTAAATCATATTGATAAGCAAATACGAAGCTTACCTTCTGCGTAGTTGAAAATAGAACTCCATAAAAATAAGAAAAAAAGCTAAAATCATCATGTTTCTATACTATTATAGCTTCCAAATGTTTAAGAAATCATGAAAAATACTACTTATCATAGTCTTTACTTCTTTTCTCGAATTAATGAGCTGAAAGCTATCAAAGTTTCTTTATTTTCTTTTGTTTCCCATCATTTCCAAGCTACCAAACAAAGCTCAAAGCAAGAAAACCAAACTTTTACGAACAGAACTTGATAGAAACATATCTAAGCAGCTCTTTAGCAGAAAACCCATACCTCATGAGTTGATGTAAATCTATTAAAAAAAAGTATTAAACAGTGAACAGGAAAGTTTATTACTTAACAGATCGTGCCCCATAAATAAACAACTTATAATATATTGGAGAGATGTCTCTTACCTTTAGTTTCCAAAGAGAAGTGTCATTAAAGTTCGATACTTTATGAAATCTCTAGTAACCTCCGTGAACTTCGGAGATTTAAGTAGATCTAGAGAGAGATGGAGACACTGGGAGACTGGGGTTGCTTGAACGCTTCTTCTTCTTATAACAGGCCAAGAAAAGAACCTTTCTTGATTTGCCTTTTCTTTTCTTTCTTTCTTTTCTTTTTTTTTTTCATTTATTGATGAATAATAAAAATGCTATCCTGACAAAATGTTCAATTTAATATATATAATTTTAAAACGCTTTACTATGCTTGTACGGTTGCAGTGTTGTGTTTGTTTTCTATCAAGAAACCAAGGAATTTTTTTTATTTCGTCTTCTTCCAATTTCTTTGAAGTTTCGTGTCCCAATAAAAATGTTGGTGATGTTCAATAGCAAAGATCCAATGGGAGGGGTTGCTAAGACTTTATAGAGAAGTTATTAGACGTTAGGAGCTGTATAATTATTTTTCTCATGGAAATATAGTACCTATCATGAAAATTAAAACTTATTTTAAGGTTCAAAACATAATTTTTAGATACAATCCTAGTCGAAAACCCGGATTCCAGGTTTTGACCAAATCATTCGGGTTAATTTTTTATTTTTAATAAAAAAAATAAAATAAAAGTCAACAGATTGCAACCGAGTTTTTAACCAGATTTTGCCGGGTCGCTGGGTCAGCCCGTCGGGTCAACCGGGCCACACAGGGTTTTTTTCCCTGTTTTTTTTCAACCCGGCCCGGTTTCAGCTCAGGTTCCGGTTCGACCCGTCAAACCTAGCCGGGTTTTAAAACTATATTTCAAAATGCATTTTTCAAGGGGTTTTAAAATGAAAATAATATAGAAATAAAGTGAAAACAAGAAACAAGCAGTGGGAAACAAAAATTAATGTTTCTTTTTTCCGACGACAAAGAGCAAAGAGCATAATTAAGATTATGATAAACATTGTTTTCAAAAGTATTTTTTGATATTAATATATGAAAATAATTTAAAAATATAAAAAATTAATTTAAAATTAAAAAATATTTTTTAAAAAAAACAACACAATTAAACGCAAAATCAAACACTATAAAAAATAATTATTAAAAGTTGCAACGTGGCTGATGATGATGGCTGGCAAATGACTGCCTCTTTTTTAAAATTCTTATTAATTTTTTTTAACCTAGGCCAAGTGTGTCGGTCCAAGAGTGTGGGCCTAGTTGCCACCAAGCCTATGCGCATAGGCGTATGACATGTGCTTATGGGCAATTCATCTCCAATCTTGCAAGCCCACAACGTCATGTTGTTAACACTATTGATTGACAATAATTGTCAACCAATTGTTTCCAATTTTTAACATTCATGCCAAATTTCAAGCGGGAAGAAATTGTTTTTAATTCACATTCAAATGCTGACAAAGTACTTGAAAAAAAATATCGATGTGTCTTCGACAATAAATATAATAGAAGACAACGCACAACAAAAAGTTATTACTTATTTATTTCAAATGTCTCGGAATGAAACAATAGCATATTAAAATTGAAATAAAGAAAACAAAAAATATAAATGCATCAAACCATGGGAATAAGAAATCTCATTATGTAAACACTTCCAATCATCACATCCATGTTGCTTGATCTAGCTCTTGAGAAGGGTATTTTTAATGAGATAAAATGAATGAATATAAGCCACCAAGGAATCATTTATGTGTTTCTTGTAGCAATTATTTTCTTCATAAATATATAGCCTACAATTGAAAACAAAAGTATTATACAAAATTAGATAACAAGAAAGATGATAAAAAAGAAACAAATAGATTAAAACATTTTAAGCCTAATACGGAGGAGAATGTGGCATTAGAGATGTGTAGTATTAAGGAGTTTGTGGTGATGGTGATGGTGATAGTGGTGATTTATAGTATTAAGGAGGAGGTGAAGAAAAAGATGTTGGAGGTGGAGACTTGTATGTGCATAGAGGTGGAAGTGGGGAAGGAGATGTTAGGGGTGGTGGGGACTTGTAAGCATACATAGCAGGTGGTGAAGGTGATTAATTGTAAACATAAAGAGAAAGTGGGGAAGTAGATGAATGAGGTAGAGACATGTATACGAATGAGATGGTGAGGATTTGTAAGCGTTAAGTGGTGGTGATGAAAAAGATAATGGAGAAGGAGACTTATGAATATATGGGAGAGGGGTGGATGATAATGGAGGTAGTGAAGATTTGTAAATGTGTGGAGGTGAAGGGGAAGATGATAGAGGTGGTAGGGATTTAGAAGCATATAGAGAAGGTAGAGAAATGGATAGTGGAGGAGACTTATAGATGTAAGGAGAAAGGGGTGATGAATATAATGGTGGCAGAGATTTATATACTTAGAGATGTGGAGAAGATATAAATTATAAAGATTTGTAGATGTGTGAAGGTGGTAGGGAAGATGATGATGGAGGTGCAAACTTATAGATGTAAGGAGGAGGGGGTGATGATGAAGGTGGTAGAGACTTGTAGATATAAAGAGAAGGAGGTTGGACATGAGGATTTATAGACATATAGTGGGTGGTGAAGGTGATGATGGAGAACGTGGTGACTTATATACATAATAAGGTAGGATGAAGGGGATGGTAGTAGATAATGGTGATGAAAGAGGTGGGGATATGTAGAAATATGATGGGATGGAGAAGGTGATGGTGTAAATTGTGAATTATATCCATAAAAAGGTGGTGGTGAAGGAGATGATGAAGGTGGTGAGTTATAGACATATAAAGGTGGAAGAGATAGTGATGAAAGTGGTGAGGACTTCTAGATGTATAGAGAGGGTGGTAAAGGAGAAGATGAATGAGGAGATTTATAAATGTATGGAGGTGAGGGAGAAGAAGATGAAGGGGGTGGACATTTGTAAACATAAGGTGGAGATGAAGATGATGATAGAGATGGTGGGGACTTGTAGACATAAGAAAAAGGTGGTGAAGGAGATGGAGTAAGAGACTTATAAATATACAAAGGAAAGGATGACGACGACGAAAGTGATGGTGGCAGTGGTGGGAATTTGTAAACATATGAAGGTGAAAATGGAGATTTGTAAACATAAGTTAAAGGTAGTGAATGTGATAGAAGTGGTGAAGACTTGTCATAGAAAAATAGGGGTAATTTGTAATAATAGTGAGGAGGATAATAATATGGTGATGAAGGCGATGGTTGGCATGAATACTTGTAAAACTTGTCTTTATCGGTAGCTACATTAGTAGCTATTAAGTATAATGCTAGGCCATATAGTAGTTGAGGCCAAATGTTAGACATGTTTGGTGAAATTGGCTTCTTTTCAAGTTGATCCCACAAGTCGAGTATTCTTTACCTCGTAGATTCAATACTAATATAGAGATAAAAATGACTGCAAGTTTTCTAATTTTTATAGCAATTCCATTAATTCACACACACACACACACACACACACACACATATATATTATTGTTTGAGGTCTCCAGCCTTTAACAACCTTTAAAAGTATTCCTATGTTCTTGCATTTCTTGTCAAAACAAGAAAAATAAAAAGGTGATGGGTTTCCATTATGCTCCATATGAATGATATAAGTTTATAATTTACTTTAAAGCGGTCAAGAACAATGAATAGTTCATATTGAAACATCTATAATACTAAATATTGCAAGAAAATCTAGGTTTGTGAAGATGTGATGTCTAATTATGGATATCACCCGACTTGTCTAGTGTTGCATAAAATTAAGAAAGTGTTATATATTGATAAACCCAAATCTAATAGACATTAAAAAATCCTGAAGGTTAAAAACTCACAATCTCAAGCAATATATATGAGCTCAACCACCCATGAGCTCATCACTAAGGAAGAGTTTAGCCTCCATGAACTCAATTTAGGGGAATAGTTCAACCCCAATGGTTACTGACCCAATACATTATGGGTCTTACTCTCCTTACACCTCTAGGTGTATAAAAAATCTCGCAATAAGTCTACCATATTTTCATCTCATTAATGTTTGTGTAAAGAATTTTTATCTCTCATTAAATGTATATATAAGAGATATTTATTTCTTATTAATAATATCAGAGCAAAATGACTCTTCAACTCCCTTCATTTTCGCAAAATGACAAGACTCATAAGCTATAAATACTCCATGAATCCTTTAAGCTCTAGGTTCACAATCTCCATTCTCTACTGCATATATATTTTCAGAGCATCTCTCTTTAAAATATCATTATACTCTCTTTATATAAAAAATACTTACTTAAACATCTGAGAGTTCCCTAATATATCATAAGAGACCTTTTACAGGTATATGGCCTCCAACATCAAGCTACACCTGTTTTGGCCAACCTAGGCTAAGAAGAGTGGAGCAGATTACTGGGATCAATTGATTAACCAATTTATCCACCCACATGACCCTTATTCGTAAGTTGTTTTTGATTTTTTGGGTAATCATCACATATCAACTAAAATTTATGTTTTATGAACAATCTTATTGTCATAACCCAATTTTTGACCATTTT
>Ga0325405_1005097_pt1 | contig 13341 bp, 9 predicted proteins | sample PopdelMetagenome_21_FD_205663 | JGI IMG/M metagenome (GOLD analysis project Ga0325405, IMG submission 205663) | Populus deltoides microbial communities from Bellville, Georgia, United States - Xylem-Control-R2 | ecosystem: Host-associated > Plants > Phyllosphere > Stem > Wood/Secondary xylem... | reverse complement strand
TTTCCTGTATAAAATACATTATAACCCTTAATTTCTAAAATGTGTTTACAATCAAGTCACATTTGATTAATCATCTCATTTTAATTTTTAACCAATAGTTCTTATGTGTGTGACTCATTAGGTTTTCTAATAAGTTGTCCTAAACATAAATCATAATCCTAAATAAAATATAATTAAATAAATTACATAAATTAAATAAATAAAATTATTATTAATTTAATAATTGATTGGTTTATATTTCAAGATCAAATACAATGTCTAACAACGTGTCATGATCCCCAAAATATTAGAAAAGTCATGAGTGGTTTAACTTAACATTTTAGTGACTAGTTTCCAAGTGCAATTATTATTCGTTCATTAACAATGTTTTGGTTTAAATTTTTTAGCCTAAAATATGTCTTCTTTATCAAATCATGTTTGTTCTCAACACCATATTAATTAATTATTTGATAAGAATTGAAACTTTTTTCAAATGTCATTTCACCTTGTGTAAGGATTTGCAATCAATACTATTTGAAAATAAATGAAATATTTTCCTAATTCATCTAGGATGATGAATCCTTTCTTGATTACTCAAATACTTTCATAGTTTATGTTATACATAATATCTTCTCATTTGTTACCCTTGATTAGGATAATATGTAGTAGGATAAAAATATAACATTTCATATATAAGACAACTTAATGATATCAAGTCTAAGGACCACTTACACAATTATTATATAAACATTTCCATAGACACATGTGATCTCTCTATATGAAAATCTCATGCGGATCAATTCAGTGTATATGTCATCAAACAAGCACTTATTTATTAGTTTTAAATATCCCTTATACCTCAGCTTATGAGAAAAATGATTTCTTTTGTAAAAAAAAAAGAACATAATAAGTAATAGTCTCAATGACTATAATTAATATTCAATCTTAATAGAGCATTGACCAGGAATATTTAAAAATAATGTTTTGATACGTTAAGAATCTTATAATTATAACAACTTTATAATTTATTTTGCAAAGTATTTTTATCCTAAAAACTTTATCTTTACTCTAGATTCATTAATCAAAATATTATATTCATTAATCAAATACTTAATAAATATTAAAGATAAATAAAACTTTTTATTAAAAATAAATATATTTATATGAACAAAGTCAATGTCACGTGCAACCAACCAATTGGCTACAAAGTAAATACACTAAAAATCTCTCACTTGCACTAAAGACAATAACTCATGTATTGAAAACCATATTGCTTTGCTTAAAGATAATGCTTTTACTGAGACAATGACTTAGTTACATGAATAAAGTCAATGTCACATACAACCAACCAACTGGCTATAGAGTAAATACACTAACAATCTCTTACTTGCACTAAAGATAATAACTCATGTATCGAAAACTATATCGTTCTGCTTGATGATAATGTTTTTACTGAGATGGTGTCTTAGTTAGAGGATCTATAAGATTCTCTTTAGTGGGTACTCGCTCTATTTTTACATCTTTTTTTCTATGATTCTCTAATCAAATGAAATTGTCTAAGTATATTTTTTAATCATTGATGAGACCTTGATTTCTTTGCTTGTGCAATAACTCCATTGTTATTACTATGTAGGGCTACTAGATCAACAATGCTAGTAATCATACCTAGTTCAATGATGTACTTCTTGATCCAAACAACCTTTTTTGTCTCCTTAAATGCAAAGATACACTCAATTTTAATTGCATAATCTACTTTAGTTTTTTATTTAGAACTTTTTCAACTCACAACACCATTATTTAGAGTAAAATATAATCATATTAGATTTTTTATTTTTAATATTTAATTGAAAATTACTATCTAAATAACCATGAACTACTAGTTCATCTCTTACATGGACCAGAAAATTAGTTCTTTTCAAGTTCTTAAGAATGTTTTAAATTATCTTTTCAGTGATTTTCACCTAGATTAGATTGATATCTTATCAACTCAAATTATTGGATACATCTGGTCTTGTACATAACATCACACATATTATAAATCCTATATCTGAAGTGTGTGGAATCATTTCCATCCTTTTTCTCTCAATTTATATCTTAGGACATATATCTTTGGAGAGATGTATTCTTTGTAAAATAGTTAAGTATCCTTTCTTGGATTCTTCTATGCTAAACTGTTTTAGCTTCTTACACACACACAAAAAAATACACACATACACGTGGATTAGGATAATTCAAACAACTTTTTAGATCTATCTCTATAGATCTTTATTCATAGTATAAAATATGCTTCTCTCATATCTTTTATGAAGAAATTCTTAAACAACTAAATCTTTACTAACTGAAGTAAAGAAATTGTGTTTCCTACTAATAATATGTTATTTTTATATAATATTAGGAAAACAACTCCACTTCTATTAACTTTTTTTATAAATACAATGTTCATCTATATTTTTATGAAATCAAACTATTTGATTGTCTCATCAAGATGAATATTCCAACTTCTTGAAGCTTGTCTAAGTTCATAAAATAATTTTTATAGCTTGCATACTTTTTTGGTAAATTGCTTAGATTCAAAACTTTTTGGTTATGTCACATACATATTTTTTTGAAAATTCTTATTCAGGAATATAATTTTGACATTATTTGTCAAGTCTCATAATCATAGTATGCAACCATAGCAAGTAAAATTCTTATGGATTTGAACATAGTTACCAACAAGAAGGTTTCATCAAAGTCAACCTATTTGTTTTTGTTTATAACATTTGACAACTTGTCTAATTTTATACATTTTTACATTGCCATCTATATCAGTCTTTCTCTTAAAGATCCCCTTACATCTAATGAGTTTTATCCCTTTAGGTGGATTAACCAAGGTCTATACCTTATTGATGTATATGTAATCTATTTCAAATTTCATGGCCCCAAACCATTTCTTAGAATTAATACCATATTGGTTTCATGTAATTGGTAGGTTCATCAAGTATGAATAATGAGTTATTTTTCAGCTTTTATGAGAAGTCTAAATCTCACAGGTGTATGATATATCCTATCAGATCAACAAAGTTTTTATATTTCTTGAGCTTTAGACTGAATATCCAATGTTATAGCCTCAGGCTCAGTTTCAATTTAGATATTAGTTTATGGTTCTTGAACTTCTTCAAGTTCTATTTTCCTCTCACTACTCCTTTCAAGAACAAATTCCTTCTCTAAAATGGTAGCATGTTTTGAGAAAAATACTTTTGCTCAATATGATAATAGAAATAATATCTAATATTTTCTTTTAGATATCCCACAAACTTACATTTACCTGACTTATCCCCTAACTTTTCAGATACAACATGCTTTATATAAGTGTCGCATCTCAAATCTTTAAGTATCATAAGATTGATCTCCTATAATTCCATATCTCATATGGATTCTTATCAAAAGATTTTGATGAAACCATTTTTAAGAAGTAAGTAGTAATTTATAGGGCATAACCCTAAAACATAGCTCATCATAAACCATATCCAATATGGTACAATTTCTCCTTTCAGAAACTTTATTATTTTTTGGTATTCTAGGAGGTGTCTATTGTGAGAGAATCTCATTCTCTTTTAGATAATATTAAAAATCTTAGCTGAAATATTCACTGCGTTGATCTAATCAAAGTATCTTAATGCTTTTTTTTAATTTGTATTTCAACTTCATTTCTGAATTTTTTGAACCTTTCAATTGAATCAGATTTTCATCAAAAAACACATGATCATATCCAATATGGTTATCAATGATGAAACATGTATATCCATCTATAGCATAAATTGTTATTATCCTACACACATTTGTATATATTAGACCTAACAATTCATTAGATTTTCTACTCTTCTAGTAAAGAGTGTTTTGGTTATCTTACCTGATAAATAAGTCTTACAAGTTTCATTTGGTTAATAACTAATCAAATGGATCAAATATCTTTTTTTTTTTATGTAACTTAGTGATTCTTGTTTCATTGATATAACATAATCTACAATGCTATAAATAATATGGTTATTGATTGTCTAATTTATTTTTCTTGCAATTTATATTGAACTTGGGCATTTCAAAATCAGGTATTTACAAACCATTTATATTATCATATCTGTAATAAATATCATTATTATAGAAGGAATAATATTTACCTTTAATAATAAATCTAAATCCATTCAAAAATGGATACGATGTTTCTAGTTAGTATTATAACAAAATAACAATTATCAAGTTTTAATATCAGCCTATTTATCAAAGTTAATGCAACAATCCTTACTTCATTGCCTACATTTTAGTCTATTTTATCTTTATTGAATAAATAAACATACCTAAAGTAGAAGCTTTGATAAGCTTCTTAGCCTTCATGGTTGTAAGATAATTTTTCCAGTTCCTTCTATAGTAGCTTTCATTGCCACAATGATGATAAGCTCCCCTGTCATTCTTGATATTCCAACTTCCAAGTAGCCTTCTATGATTGAACTGTAAGATTAAGTCAATGCTTAACTCATGGTCCATAAAAAAGCTCTATTAGCTTAATTTCTTAAAATAGCTAATCATTTTCAACACACATGTATTCATTAAAGAACCTCTTGTCATTTTACAGTGGAATAATTCCTTAGAAGTCTCATGCCTCTTAATGTATCTAATCGTATTAAACAACTTTTTTAGATGCATAATTATTATATGAACATCTATATTCTCATGTCGTGTCTGAAATTCAAGTGACATGCTAGCTAACATCACACATATAGCTTACTCATCATAATCAAACCTCATAAATATATCCCTATGAAGTTGATATTCAGTCCTAACTTCGTTATCAGTGTTCTCATCAAGGACAAAGAATCAGATTTTCAAGAACATATAAATTTCTTTTTTATTTGAGAACAATTCTCACATTTCTATACAAGTCCAAGAAGTTTGATTCAATTAATTTATTAGCATCAAATATACTACGTAGGGATATATTTATTTTTACTCATGGTAATCTATCAACCTATTCATATAAAGATAACGAGTATTGGTTTCATGCATAAATATTTATAACCAAATTTAGATAATGGCTTTAATCATAATTTGATCTCCTACTATTTTCCTACAAATTAATAGCCCTCATTATTAATTTCAGAAATCTTGCTTAGATGTCCTAATGGGCTAGGATCCCATTTAATTTATATGACCTTAAGTAACTTAATAAATCAAAATAAATTACATTAGATAGATGACAAAACTTATCAATCACATGTTTATGTAACTTCTGGATTAGTTAGGTGACAACTCTTTATCTAAACATATCATATAAATTTTGCATAACTATTACCTTTAGTCTTATATGATCATAAGTAATTCATCTAAATCTTATAAGTTAGTTAAATAGGAACTAATTTTATAACATTAAACATATTCAATTAATGATAATCTTGAGTAGCTCAATAAGTTATCTGTGAATAGAACTTTGATTTTATGTACTTAATTTATAAATGAGAGATTTATTATTTTAATTAAGTCTCATTCCATAGCATTAGTGATATAAACGTACATCCTTAGCATATTATTCTAATTGGATGATTATGAACATATCTAAACTAATTCTCTTGAGCCATTAAAGGGAATTAGGTGGTCAAAATCTAGGTAGCTGCTGTAAATTCTCATAAGTTCTTTGCAAGCACCATAATTATAGCCTTCACCATCGTTCTTTCTTCATTTTAGATTACAAAATAGTTTTTCCTATCTAAATTTCTATATTTCTAAATTATATAACATCTATATAATTGTATAAGAAATATCAAGTTACATTAAAGGAGAAATAGATAAAAAAAAATTTACAACCTAGAAAAAAATAGAGAAATGTAATACGCACAAACCTTATTTAATATCACAACCATTCAACCATAAAAAAACAATTATAGTGGTCTTTAAATGTCTATAACCATCCATCATATATGATAACCTATTAATATGCGTAAATAAATATATTTTATGCTTCAATTCTAATTATTGGTTTTAAGTGCAATTTTTAAAATAGTATTTCTAACATCTAGAAATATCAAATGAGATCTAATTTGATAATTTTTCAAATATAATAAATTTTATATAATACAATTTTCTTGGAAACCCATTTTTAAAAGTCTAACAAGAAAATTAATCATATAAAAACTCCTATTAACATCCTAAACTATTTTAGGAACAATTAAATAAACTTTTCCAGCTAAAAAACTCTCTTTGTTTAGAAAAACATTCTAAAATATTTTAATTAAATACTAATCTATTTAGGATAAAAAAATCAAAATCATGAATTAAATATTTTAATTCAATCTAATTAGAACAATTAATTCTATAATTAATTTAATGTAGGTTTCAATTTTAAAATATAAAATCAATATTTTATATATGAAAGGGCAGAATCATAATTTTATATTATATACCAAATTATAATAAAAAATAAATGTCATGGGTAAATATATAAATTACACATCAAAAACCTTATTGCAATAAGTTATAAGGTGTAAAGGTAGACTTATAATTCTACCCTTAAAAACCTTGATAAGGATCTAGTGCTAGAATTATAATTCTGCCTCTCATCTCTTTTTTTTCCTTGGTTGTTGCCGGCAGCGGGCACATTGCCCACCACTAGAGCAGCCCCAACAGTGATAGCAATGGTTGTCATTGCACTTCATAAAGACTGGATATCGCTGCGTTGCACTACACAACCACCATACATGAGACAATAGCCTTATGCATGGCTGCCTAACAGCACCTCACACTATTGTGGTTGTTGCCAGTAGTGATTGGGTGTGCACATAAAATAACTAAGCGCGCTAGCGACATTGGCGCCATAACTGGTAGTTGTTGCAGTCACCTAAAGCTTTTTTTTTTTTTAATTTAGGGTCAAAACATCATGAGAGAAAAAATAATTTTTCAAAAAACAATTTTGCACATAAATTTAATTCGCAATTAATGCTAATAATAATTAAAACATGCAATCAACAAGCCTAATTATCTAACGATGGCTCTAATACCACTACTAGGTTTCCCCGAAACACATATATGTAATGAAAATGATAAACTGAAAAAAATAGGAGTCTCAAGATCTCGTTAAACAGATCTAGAGTTATTTAGGGTTTATACGAAGATCACAAGAAAATCAGATGTTCTTTTTATTTTTGAATAATTGCTTAAAAGCCAGGTTGTTGCAAACTATAAGTTGTCTAAGTTTCCACTCTCTAATGATAATCCACATAAACCAACAATGATAAATCTCTTAAACCCTTTTATAAGAAAGAGATTGCTATGCTTTTAAGTGTTAGCTTTTTTCTTTTATGTTTTTCAGGTGTTTTGTGTAAATTTATTATTGTACTAAAAATAAAAGGCATAACAATCTATTTATAGAAAAACCTAAAAATCTTATAAATAAAAAAATATCAATTTTTTCCTGAACAATATCACATATATTATTTCAAGATAATTTTAAAAATTTATTCAATCAAGTTGCTACTTGATTTTTCTAGGTATAGAATTTTAATTCTTTATATAGATTATGTTTTAATCCTCAATTTTAAAAATTTATTTACAATCAAGTCACACTTAATTAATTATCTCATTTTAATTTCTAACCGATGGTTCTTATGTGTGTGATCAATGATGTTTCCTAATAAGTTGTCTCAAATTTAAATCATAATCCTAAATAAAATAGGATTAAATAAATTAATTTATTATCAATTCAATAATTGTTTTATTTATTTTTGAAGATCAAGTACAATATTTAGTAAGATGTCATGATCCTTAAAATATTAAGAAAGTCATAAGTAATTTGACTTAACACTTCAGTGACTAATTTTCCAATGCAATTATTATCCTTTTTATCAATAATGTTTTGATTTAGACATTATAGTATGGAATGTGTCTACTCTTTCAAATCATGTTCATTCTCACCACAATAGCCATTGATTATTTGAATAAGATTTGAAACTCTTTTCAAATCTCATTTCACCTTATGCAAGGATTTACAATCAATACTATTTGAAAGTGGTCAACTTAATCAGTTTTGATTGTGACACCAATTTTGCAAAACTATTATATTTTTCATGTGTTTACCCTTCAAACCTTCTCAGAGAGTTCTTATCAAGGTTTGACCACATTTATCTCAAGATCAAAAGCCTAGAAATAACTCTTTGCCCTTTAAGTTTAGCAAAATCACTGAAATCTCAAAAAGCAAGTTTGTTTCAAAACCACAATTGCAAAATCAACAAGGTACAAAGTTGCAATTATAGATGCAATATGAGGCCTAATTATACCCTATTCCACCCAAAACTAAAGAAACAATGCAAATTCATGGTCAAATTAAATGATTATTAGACGAATCTGCATAAAAATTAAGTTCAAGGATATAATTAAATTTTTAATAGACCAATTTGATTTAATCACGTGCCAAATTAAAGTTTGATTATGTTTAAGAATTAATTTGGATCTAATTGAAGGATTTAATTAGGCAAGGACTTAATTATACTTTAAATGGGTCAAATTAATTTTATTAAGGGCTTAATTGGTGAAAAATTAAGTTTTGAAGTCTAATTTAGGCTTAATTGAGAAGATTAAAATTTTAAGAGACCAAATTTAATTTTTACCAAGTCAATTGATGGAAATTAGAGGCAAAATTGTAAGACAATCAAAGTTTTAGGGTTAATTAGGGATAAAATTGAAGAAATACGCAGCTATAGATCAATTTGCAAAAGGCGCCGAACTATGGGAACTCAATTGATTGAAATCAAGGGTGAAATTGAAGACAGTTTAAAGTTTAAATGGTCAATTGAGGGGTAAAATTGCATAAATCCGAGACCAAGGACCAAAGTGAAAAAGGCTCTGAAATATAAAGTTAAAATTAAAGTTAGGCAAAGGTAAAATTGCATTAAATCAAAAGTTTTGGAATCAACTAGGAGTAAAATTAAAGGAAATCAAAAACCAAAGGACCACATTGCACTTTGGCCAAAAACCCTAATTCAAGGTTAAAACGGTGCCGTTTTGAAAAAAAGAACCAGACGACATGCGTCTTTTGGTTCATTGTTCATTGTCTTATTCTTTTTGGCCAGAAAACGCTGCTTGGATGGCTACTTTTCAGGTGCATTTAATATTTCATATCTCCACCAAATTTGACAACACTTGAATCAAAATGATCACTTGACATTTCTCTACAAGTAGGTATGTTCGTTCAGACCGATTGACACTACAGCGGCTGCAATGATGGCCTAAAGTGACCACCTTAGCTAACCTTTAATTGACATATTTGACAGTTCATGGTACCTACTTTGAACCAACGGTTGTGATCCTTTTCAACCGAAATAAGGGCTGAGATTTGGCACCATTAAAGACAACACTCCCTCTTTCACCCCCTATAAGTAGGGGTGGATTCCATGGCCTAAGCATGAAGAAATTCAGATCCAAATTTAGCCAAAAATCAGGTTTTTCTCTCTGTTTTTCAGCCAACATCTCCCCCTCTTCTTTCTCTATTTGTCGCCCCTTCTGCCATTCCTCCGCAGCACCGTCGTGACCAAGAGCAACTCAACCTTCTCCACCAACCCAGCTCCTCGCCGACGACAAAAACCACCACCACCCCAACCTTTTCTTCTTCTCATCGGCTCTCCTACAATGGTTTTTTCTTCCTCTAACTCGACCTTAAGTCACCAGCACCTCCACCCACCTCATGCTAGGCCAATGACAGTAGCGTCATCCCCTCAGCAAGGTCACCTTCCATTTTTTTCATGCCATCTGCAACTACATACTTTTTAAGATTTGACCTTATGCTTGAAAACAAAATATTTTTTTTTTGTTTTTTAAAAGGGAAAATTAATTTAATATTTTTGAGATTTTTTTAAAATTTTTAATTTTTTTAGAAATATTTCGGAGAAAACCGAGTATTATAATATTAGATATGTATCTTACAATGTAAATATACAACCCGATATTATGCAAAATTGGTAGAAAAATATGCAAGAAAATCACAAATTTTTTTGAAATGACCCTTAGAGATTTTTAGAATTTTTTTTGTTTTTTTTAATAATATTATAATATATATTATTATAATTAAATATATTACAAAATATATGGGTTGAGCCTAACCTAGCTATATAGGCCAAGCTCATCCTGATTTGGTCGAGATTAACCCACCCCCTAAAAGAAGAAGAAAAAGATCCGCTAGATCGAGATTTATATAAGCTGGTTCGAATATCCATATTTACTATAAAAAAAATCCCATTGCATACTCGAAAACAAACTCCAATTTATTTATCAAGTAAGACACTCATTTACGTTGAATTCTAGTTTCTAAACCAGCATCATATATTATAACTACGTAATAAGGAAAGCTTCGAAGTTTTAAAAAATAATGTTTGTGAAATAACGGATAATATTTTCAATAACACAATCTATAATTTTTTAAGTGATAATTCATAATAGAAGAAATTTTATTACTTTAACATTTTTTTAATTTAAACTATTTTTTTAGGTAAACTACATTAAGTCTAGTATAGTTCACTCATTTTTCATGTTATTTTTTTTAAATTAAATTTTATATATAAGTTAACTTAAATTTTTAAATTGATAAAAAACTGCCCTTATATATAATATATCAAAAATACCACAAATAAAAAATTAGTTCAATAAAATTTCTCTCTTTATGTATGATTTCTTTCTTTCCTCTCTCAGAACAAAAAATCTCACCAAAATCAAAATCTAATCTTTTGTACTTTTATATAAAGTTGGGAATTTTGGCGAGAATCTTGTGTTATGAAAGTTGTTTGATTTTTTTATCCTTAACCTTTCTTTTTGTCAGGTTTATGTATTTTTGAGCCAGAAACCACTCACTCCATAGCCCACAAAACAGCGGACTCCCTAAAAAAATAAGAATATAAATCCATGATAAAATCATTTACTAAGAGCCCATTTAGCTATGTGTTTACGACAACTTTTTTATTTAACCATGATTTCATCTTGTTTGGTTACAAAACAGAATGCAATTTTCATGCATAACCATGAAATGTGTTCAAAAGTCAGTTTTGTAGAAGCTATTTCTACATGCTTTTCGCTATGCTACATTTCTACTCTGTTTATTTTACAGACAGGAGGCCGCAAGAAAGAGAGAAGGAGAAGAGCAAAAACAAAGGAAAAAAGAAGGACCGTCGTCCATCAATGGAGAACAGCTCCCTTTCACCATTGCCTCCGCCGTTCCCACTGTCGCGTTGCTCTTCCCCTTCCCCTTCTCCTTCTGTCTTCTGCATTCTCCATTATTCTGCAACGTGAACAGTGGAGAGTGAATTAATTCACTCTCCACTGTTCACGTTGCATGTGAACAGTGAAGAGTGACCGGCCTCCGGCTTTTCCACAGTCCCTCAGTCCATCACCATTGCGTTGCTCTTCCCCTTCTCCTTCGTTTGGGCTGCTCTCCACTATTCTGCAAAGTGAATAGTGGAGAGTGTTTCTACTGTTCATGGCTGGACCGAGTCTGACCTAAACCTAAATGCGTTAGACCAGTTCGACCCAGTAAAATAAAAAAAATCCAAAAACAATTTCTAGATATTGTGTTTTATTAACAAAAATAATGTTTAATATTAATCAATGCCACTACACAATTACATTAGAAGGAGATCGCATGATGGCGTAACATTTGTAGAATTTGATCGCAATTTCAATTTTGTTCCGATGATATTTTACCCGATGTTGTTGCATGCTCAGGAAGCCATGGAAACTGCAGTCCTTGGCGAATGGATTTCATACGTGATGGAATTGCATATAGTTTAATGGAATAATAAAAAATATTTTATATAAAGTATTATTTATTTCATGATGTAATAACAGTAGTTACGTTTATAATATTGAAATTAAAAACCAGAAATATTAATATATATCTTTTTTAGTTATTTTATAACCTCAATTTCAAAAGCATTCTTAACCAAACATATTAAATAACTTTTTATTCAATCTCAATTTTAACTACAGTTTTAACCAAACATATATTTTGACAAACCAACCTCAACTAAAAATACTTTTTATAAAATAACTTTTTTCAAATTACAACCACTTATGCTACCACAATACCAAACACACCAGAAAGGTTTCAACATGTACTAATAAAAGCAATCTCCACAACGACGATTGTATCTCTATCTAAACATCTGTAATTGGGGTTTGGACTCTCTCTAACAACCCAACTTTCTTTTTTTATATCACTAGATGAAACAAGAATGATTCTAAAAGAAAATAATGAGAGATTTCTAAAGGGCCAACAATGCTGGGTCAAGTCCAATGGTATTCACCATGGAAGTAACAAACATTTAAGCAAAAATATAGCATGAATTAAAAGTGATACCCTTATATTTGAATCATGATGTTTGTTGTTTTCATATAAGAGACCATCGAAGAGAGGAGTTGAAGCTGTTGTGACCACCACCACCCATAGATAACAACCACCCGCCACCGACCAACCCACCTTCATCAACCAATCAGCTCGACATCAACACACCACCACCATTGTATCAACCTAAATTGAACCAACCTAACAACCCTTCTTCATCTTTTTTCTTCTATCATTGAATCAACACAACCATCACAACTTAACCCCAGTCCCTACCACAACAACCAACATATGTCCAACAACATACTAGTCTTTCTTTTTATACATCACCAATGCTAGCAAATATGAGTCATTATGTCTTCCTACTCTCTCTAACCATCGAGAATTTAATATAAAAACTTTTTAGTAATTAATTATAATATAATATAATATAATATAATATAATTAGGTAAATAATTTATTTATTTTTATTAATTTTTTCTTTGCGCGAGTAATTGAGATTATAAAATGTTATTAACTTATAAAATATAAGATCTAAAGTATAATTTTAAAGGAATTGAGGTAAAAAAAAACGTAACTTGCATAAAGAGTTTATATAATTAATTAACCTATTTTTATTAATACTTATTCCAATGATCACAAATAAAAAAAATAAGTTTTTGAAAATAGACCCGCGCGGCCCATTTGCTACCGCTTCCACTCTCTTCGTTTTGCCCATCCTCACTCTAGAACCCTAACTCATCCACACTCTTCGAAACCCTCCCCTTTCTCACTCTCTGCATCAAAGATGATGAAACTATCGAGATTTCTGAACTCCAACAGGTATTCTTCTTCTTCTTCTTATTATTATTATTATAACTGAAAATAATAAAACCCTAGTTAGCTAGCTCCATTCTCATCTTCCTCTCCATCCCTCATAAAATGCTCTCCTCCCTGCTTTTTCACGCAAATTAAAATTTTTTTTATTGTTTTTAGATTGAAATGTGGAAGATTGGACTAACTTTTACCCAATG
>Ga0325405_1005094_pt1 | contig 13347 bp, 8 predicted proteins | sample PopdelMetagenome_21_FD_205663 | JGI IMG/M metagenome (GOLD analysis project Ga0325405, IMG submission 205663) | Populus deltoides microbial communities from Bellville, Georgia, United States - Xylem-Control-R2 | ecosystem: Host-associated > Plants > Phyllosphere > Stem > Wood/Secondary xylem... | reverse complement strand
TAATAATAATAATAATAAAAAGATTCTAAGGTCAATTTTGCGGCAAACAAGAGCAATTAAAGCCAGTGAGGAATAGTGAACCATCTAGCCACATGGAGCAATTCCGTTGGTCACTGCAGTAACGTGCCTTCTGGAACACGTGACAAGATTGGTGGTTTTTTCTTTTTTTCTTTTTCGTTTTACATATTCTGACCGCTTTGCATGCTTGAAACGTGGTCACAGTGGTCAATCGTCTGAAGTCTTGGGCATGCAAGGTCATGCGGAGATGGCTGTCTTGTACCCTATAGAGTGTACATTTCGTTGAGCATTCAGGGTGCCAAATATGTAGTCAGATTAATTTAAATTAATGTTTTACCATAAAATTTGGATTCCGGTTATTTTAAGTTTTAGGTTTTAAAAAGTATTTAGAAGCGTAATACTAATTATTTTTTAAAGTATTTTTTTATCTTATTTTATTCTCGAAAGCTCTTATTGATTGCCTCAAATAGCTGGCTTCTCCTAGTGGGGTTAAAATGTGATGATTTAGGCTCTCTTTCCCCCCCTTTTTCTCAGTGATTTAAAAGCAAAGTACCCCACAGAGTAGACAGAAATGTCTTCATTCCATCTCCTCGGCTAGCTTGCAACTGCTGGAATACAAAATGTAGATCACACCCGCTAGAAAATGAGATACAGGACATATGCAATTGGATGAACATCACACGACTTTATAGCTAATAAGATGCATGTTCCGGAACCACACTAATTAGGCAGTTTTGTGTGTATGTGTGTGGGGATGTAGATATAGATATAGATATAAGGTCGGAACCATACTATAAATAGGTTGTTTTGTGTGTGTAGATATAGATATAAATATAAGCTTGGAACCACACTATACAAACTAGAAATAGATTGTCTTGTGTGTGTCCATATAGATATAGATATAAAGTCAAAACCACACTACAAATAGGCTTTTTTTTTTGTGTCGATATAGATATGGATATAAATATAGATATAGATATAAGGTCGGAACCCCACTACAAATAGATTGGTCATATTCAGAATGTCTTTAGAAGTATAGTAATAATTATTTTTCAAAATGTTTTTCATTTGAAAATGCATTAAAATAATATTTTTTATTTAAAAAATTATTTTTGATATCAACGTATTAAAATGATAAAAAAACATAAAAAAATTAATTTTAAACAATATTTTTTAAAATTTAGTCCAACCTCCAGTGAGAACGCAATACCGAAAAGGGGTCTGTTTCATAATAGAAAATCGAGTTCTTTCAATTTAGATGTTAAAATATGTAGTTTGAATGAAAAAAATAGTTTTAATACAAGAGAAATGAAAAACATGAACTTTACTCCAGATTTGAATTGTCATAACTAAAGAAAGAAATGTTTTTAAAAAAAAACAAGAAAGAAATGTTAATACTAATTGTCATACTCAAGATTTGAATTATCATACTAATTTTCGATGTGTCTTATGTTTAAATTCGTTGATCAAATATGCAACAGTGTTTCAATTCAACGAGCAGGACCACACAACCAGTGGACCACGGGCAGTGGCGGAGCCACATGAGGACAAAAAGGAGCAAATGCCCCCTTAATTATTATTTTAATAGTTTTTATATTAGGATATTAATATAATAGTTTTGGTGAGGGTTTAATACAGGGAAAGAAAAGTGAAAAGTTATTATTGACATATATATATATATACACACACACCCAAATTTTTTCTTATAAATAAAGAGATATATTTTCTTTCGAGCCTCGGTTGCCTGTCTCTTTCTCTTATATAAATTTCTCTTCAAATCCAGATAAGCAAGTAATTTCTTTTGCTTTATGTTTTATGTTAATTTCTTTCATCTTTTCTATTTATTTTATTGTTTAATTTTAGTTTTATTCTTTTATAATTATTTATTAAAAATATTAGGGTTTATGATAATTTAGGGGTTTTGATATGAATGTGTTCAAAATAAATGTCTGAATTTACTAATTTAATCAATTAAATGTTTCTTTTCTTATTATAAATGAATAAATTAATGTTCATGCAAAACCGCTATTCTTGACATATCTTGTACTGACAAAGTGGATTATTGCAATTATTTAACTGAGGTCTCTTAATTCACTATAATCATGAATTAATTATTTAATTGAGGTCTCTTAATTTATAATGTACATATATTGATTGTCATTTTATATCACAAATTTGTTTGTAATTAATTGTTAATGAGATGTTTGGAGTTAGGAGAGGGCATGAGTTTAAATCCCATAAGCTACACTTTTTCTATCTCGGTATTTTCTCTTATTTGAAATTAGAGTATAGTATTAAAACTTGTTTCACGTATTTGACTTAGTGAGTTTATAAAAAAAAAATTGTGTCTAGAGATAATTTATATGTATAGAAATGATTAAGTATAATCAACATACTTATTAAATGCATATATAGATATGAATAGAAATGAGTTTTAATGAATTGATGTGTATTTTGCTATGAATTTCATATGGAAGATTTAGAATTATTGTGTAACTCAACTGACTTTTGTTTAACAGCGAATTATTGTGTAGTTATGTTAATTATTATGTAAACATTAATGATAATAAAAAAAATCCGTACGTTCATCAATTAAATTAATATGTCACTAGACAAGTATTTCAAGCGTAAATCCCTTGAGGATGAAGAATCATTCAAAACTTCAAATCATGTAACTCAATTAAGTTCAAAGAAAAATCATATTAAAAAGTTATATAATATTTGTTAGTAATTTACCCCCTCATCTAAGAAACTTTGGCTCCGTCATTAACCACGGGACAGTTTCTATGATTCAACAGTTCTAAAAGCTGAAACATAGGTGGGGGCCTAACCTACTTTTTCTTCTTCTTTTCTTTCTTGAATTACAAGTGTGAATAGAGCATCTAGAAATCTAAGTTTGAATAAAGCATCTAGAAATCTAACTTTGGCCAATCGGAAGCAACAAGGATGTTGCTTGCATCAATAACTATCACCAAGTAGCTTTAATTGTCATTAATTGACAACTACATTGCAACGGGAACACCTACGTGTTCCTGATACATCTAAAGAACTTGAAAAACTTTTTTTTCTTTCTTTTTTCAATTCAGTCAATTTTTTTTTCCTATTTCCCTCCATTAATTTTCCTTTTATTTTATCTTTTTATTTATATTCCTACAAGGTTTATTCTTAATTTAATTCTTCATTTTTTTTATTACAAAAAACAAGGTTATCTTTGAACTAACCGAGTTAATTAAATCATGTCAAACTAACTTCTGCATTATTTAATTTTAAAATCGGACTAACCAAGAAGTCGAATAAGGAGGTTTCAAGGTTTATTGTTGGGCTGGGTTTAATAATAATACTAAATAGTTCTCTACTACCTCGATATTTTATGTTACAGTAAATATTTTTTATTCGACCTACAATATAGTTCGGCCTGTAAACTAGTTGTCTATAATAAATACTTTTGTTTCCGTTTTTGACCTAGACCATGTTTCTAAACCTAGACTAAAAATTACTTCTCTTAGTAGTATTTAGAATTTACCTCTTATAATCTCACCTAAGGTTTTAACCTCGAAGGCTATTTGCAACAGGAAAATTTATAACCAAGTATAACGGGTAAACTTTAAAACCTTATAACTTGACTTGTTAACTAACTCGAGTTTAAAATTAAACTGTGTAGAAGTTGTCTCGATATGACCTAGTCGACCTGGTAAATCCCAAGACCACTCGGATGACTTTAAAAAACATTTAATATGACCTTATTTTTTTATATTAAGACGATAACATATTAAATTTACTCGGACTTTGCAGCTTAACATAATCAATGTAGCACTATATATTTTTAATTCAAACTAGATCATTGACCCGTGTTATGTTGTGGGTCATCAAATTATTTTTTTAACAAAAACAATGCTTAGGCGTTGTTAACACATTTTCTTGCAAGGTTTTCTTTTATCATGAATTCAAAATTAGATACACATTGGATGAAACTTTTTTAAATATTAAGAAGATGATATAATGGACAATATTTTTTTTAAAATACTAAGATGTGTATATTAGATCAACCAATGCTAACATTGGATAACCTACCAAATCAATGACCCGGGTAATAAGATTGTGTTAACTTTTTAGAGAGAAAATCAAAACAAATCATGAAGTTGAAGTCTCAATCAATAAAATATTGAAAGATGAAATTAAAAAAACATTTAATTTTAAAAAAAAGTCAAAAAAACTATCAAAGTCAACTCGAGTTAATCTACCAAATTCACGACTGAGATCATGACAATTACATAACCATATGGAAAGAAAATTAGGAAAAATTACCAAGCTCAATCCCTCACCAAACCAATATTGAATGATATAATTAAAGGAAAAAAAATCAATAAAAACAAAGGATGAAAAACAATTCTGAGGCAATCTGATCAACCTGTCATACATAGGATCTAGGTTATGAAACTAGAATAAGCCCATAGAAAGCAAATAAAAAAAATTCAAGAAGCCTAATTGTCAACTAACCCAACGTTAAATATTGGATAATTCTTTAAATATCCTTTCAATAAATCTATGGAAAGAGAATTTTCTTATATACAATAAAATAAAATAAAAAAGTTAAGGGCCATTTAAGAAAAAAGGTCGCTCTTAGGCAAGGACAAATTTTGCACCCCTAGTCTAAAAGAAAAGGGTGAGGCATGCATAACTTGGAAGACTAGGCTTATTCGTGCATGAATTTCCTTTTTTTAAAAAAAAATTTATTTAATAAAAGAGATGACATCATCTATCTTGGAAGACAACAATTCAAATTCTGACCACCTTCGATAACTAAAAAACTAGGGCTTAAGTTTTAGACTTCAAAAACTAAAATTCTAACTTGTTTTAACTTAAACACCCTATAAACTTCTATAAAGTTATTTTCAACCTTAAAACACTCTCTAATTACTCTAAAAATCTAAAATCAAACTGAATTAAAAAAATTTATTGTCTTTAATATAATATAATAAAATAAAATAGAAAAGTTAAGGGTCATATAAGAAAAATTTGTTGGGATACTTTCAATATAGGTCCATTGCTTGATGATGTGGTTTTGTATTGTATTATAGCAAATTCTTTGTGAAAAATAAGGTTTTTTTTTTTTTTTTATGTTTTCCATTCTTGGAAAGTAATATAGGTTGGATATTAGAAGAGCATTTTATAAAAGAATTTATAAATACTAAAGTATTTCATGCTAATTTTTTATTAAATAAATAAATAGAGCAATGAATTCAATAATTGGTTTTATAATAATGTAGAGGTGAAGAACTTTGTTTTATTGATTTCTAAAGGTTATATGTTCAATCATAATAATCATGGGCATAATTAAAGGTTTAATTAAGTTTAAGAATTAAATTTGATTAAATTAAAAGATTTAATTAGGTACAAAGACTAATTATATTTCTAATGGGCCAAATTAATTTTATAAGGAACTTAATTGGTGAAAAATTAAGTTTGGAAGCTTGGCTTAAATGAGAAGATTGAAATTTTAGAAGACTAGATTTCATTTTTGTAAATTAAATTGGGTAAAATTAAGAACAAAATTGAAAAAAGGTCAAATTTTTAGGGTCAATTAAAGGTCAAATGGAAGAAATTTGGAACCAAGAAGCTTTTTGCAAAAAAGTGTGAATTCAGGGACCTAATTCAATTGAAAAGGGTGAAATTGAAGAAATTAAAAGTTTGAATGTCAATTAGGGATGAAATTAAAAATACCCAAGACCAATGACCAAGTTGAAAAACACGCTTAAATTAGGGGATGTTTTTGAAGTTTTTCAATGATGAAATTGAATTAATTATCAAAATCACAATTCAATTACAAACCTAATTGTATAAATTAAAAGATTAGAGGCTGAAATTAAAAAGAAAATTAATTACCTGATTAAAGCCAAAACACCAAAAATACGTTGTTTTATTTAAATGAAAACGTGTGTTTTGGCTATGTTTTGACCAAAACGATGTCTTTTGGTTCAAAACAGCATTGTTTTGGTTAACACCAAGTAAAAAAAAACCAAATGACTTGTCATCTGACCACTTCTTATTATCTTCATTCTCTACCCGAGGTCAACAAAAAATGATAGCTATGATGTGACCTTTTAAGCCTTCTTTCTCTCTCATACTTTCACCATACAAGAAAAAGATAATCACTCTTGTGACTTGCCATTACACTCAAACCTAAGCAAAAAAAAATTGTCCTTTATAAGCCTTAAAATCGTTATAAAAGAGAAAATTGTGAGAAAAAAAGGGCAAAATCCATTATTTTTTTTCATCTGCCCACTCAGTCACCTTTCTCCTCCTCCAACGACCACTGTGAGCCACCAATAACCTCGAAGGTGCCACCACCAGACAGTCAACAAGAACCTCTCACCCAAGTAAGCTTCTTTTTCCCCTCTGGTTCATTATATGATGTTTTGCATTGTTTAAAGTGAGATTACAACTCACTGGGTTGGGTCAATGATAGAAGAAAGGGCTAGACCCTTGTTTCAGTGTAGCTCGTACGGCTGGGCTTGGTCCATCCCATATCATAAAATAAGAAGAGAAAAGCATGTGAGGTCGTTTGCCGTCCTAAAAAATGCTTGGTCCATCCCATATCATAAAAACAAGAAGAGAAAAGCATGTGAGGTCGTTTGCCATCCTAAAAATTCAGGTTGGGTGGGCTTGAGCCTAACCCAAATGCATGACCTTAGGCCTTGAGCTTAACAGGCCCAACCATGTGGCTGGGCCAAAGCCAACCAAATATAAGAGTGTGTTTGGCACACCATATTTTTCCTTAAGACATAAGGCTTTGTTTGGCTACTTATGGCATGTTTGACAATCATGCTCTTAAAGCATTTTTAAGGCCTCTCATTTTAGCCTAAAGGTGCGTTTGACAAACATGCTATACGTCTTTTCATTTAGTTTTAATTTGTTTTTATTTTGGAATCTAGCCAAACAAGCCTTTGCAAATTTTAAGAAATTTTAAAAAATTCCAGGGATAATTTTAAAATTACATGTAGGCCCCTTGCATATTTTTTCAAAAGTTTTTGCCTAATATCAAATTCTAGACATACATTGTAAAATATAGACCTAGTATTAAAAATACCTGATTTTTCTCTAGAATTTCAAAATTTAAAAAGAAATTTCTTGCATTTCATAAAACATAAGAGTATGTATTTTTAAGAACTTCATTTAATATCAGACTGTAGACTTATACTGTAAGATACGAATTTGATATTAAAAATACTTGATTTTTCTTTGGAATTTCAAAAATTCAAAAAGAAACTTCATTTATTTCATAAAACATAAAAATATTGTTTTTAGGAACTTCATTTATTATTGGATTGTAGAATTACACTGTAGGATACAAACCTGATATTAAAAATACATGGGTTTGAAAGGTGTTTTTTCAAAACTAGGTCATGAGGAATTGTTTCCATTTTTTGCCAATGATCTATTAGGAGACTATTATTCTCCCTTCTTATTATTTTTTTCCCTCTTTCTAGATGTTTAATAAACTTTTGGAACTTCTAGAAAAAGTTGGGCACCTCATATATGAAACTTGACCAAAAATGGCTAAATGGGGGTGCACTTTGCATGAAATAATCATGGCAAATGGGAGATCATTGGAGTCAAACGAACCATACGTGATTAAACCATGCTTGATTTGGTGGCCTGGAGCTTTCCAAGCATCGATTCAAAGTTAGGTGCCACACTTCTAAATTTACTGAATCAAACAAGAAGTTGAGGGCTTCTTAATTGTAGGTGGGGTTACAAACATAAACAAAAGGTGGCACCATCTTGTAGAGGGGAATCTTCTCTTTCGAATGGTGATGGTTGGAGCCCTTAAGGTAGTTGAAGATGCCATGTTCATGCATTTGAAGGTGGCACTTCGATTAGCCTTCTTGGCAGAATGAGATAATAAAACAGAGATAAATGATATGTCACATGGTTTTTTCATTAAAAAAGGTGACATGTCATTTGCTTAAACCCTAAAAAATAGGGTTTTCTAATTGGAAATTTGGTAAATTTTAAATTAGTCCTTATTGTTTCAATTTAAGCTAAAATATCTTTAATTAGGACAAAACTGATTAATTTTATGCAATTATGCCCCTGCTAAAAATCAATTGAAACCCATCAAGTATGATCCATTTTTCACAGTAGCCCTTGGTTTTTAATTTGTTCAATTTAGTCCCCAATTAAACCTTAAACTTTGATCTGAAGATAGGTCTTTGGTTTGGTTTTGAATTTTTTCAATTTGGCCCTTAATTGACCTATAAACTTTATTTTTATTTTGCAATTTTACCCATGATTTCATCCAATTAAAATTTTCAAAATTAAGTTTAGTCCTTCAAAATTTTAATCTTCTCAATTATACCCAAATTAAACTTCTAACCTTAATTTTTCACCAATTAAGTCCGTAATAAAATTAAGCTCATTAGACTTAGTTTTTATATAGATTTTCTATCACAACTTAATTTCAGGTTCCCCTATAATTATCCTTTTTTTTATACAAAAAAATAAATAAAAAATCTACATACACAAATAAGAGATGGAATGACCAAACTGGATCTTAAGTTCTGAAAAGACATCAGAGGATTTAAATAGTTTGCTTTTTATTCTTGTCTTCTTATAAAAGTAGTTATGTATCAGTCCTGTTGGGTTTCTTGAATTGCTCCCAGCCTGATCATACACCCAAGTATTTTATATTTTTGTGTTTGCTTGGGTTTTTTCAAGGATGATGTTTCATATAAAATGTTTGGTTCTCACAAAAGATCGATATCACAAAAAATTCTTAGGAGTTTCAAAGTTATTTCCAAATGCAAAAATTTTTTGATGCAAGTTTAAAGCAAATTTGATTTGAAAAATTTAAGCGACTCATATAGATAGGGTTTCATGAAGGTTAAATCTTAGATTTTGATGCAGATTTTTCCCTTGATAAAAATGTGAGGTGACCTTTTTTTGTCATGATTTTTGTAGTCAAAAGAGCTCGAGTTTCAACTCGAGAGTTTCAGAAGAAAAAAAAATCTTTGAAGCATTTATTTTACTTATATAAATAGTAAAGCATAATTATAATCTTTTGAAAATCTCATTTTGCACGAGATAACATTGCTTATGAACCCAGATTGCATGCTTTGATTAAAAAAGACTTTATCACACATGTAGTAGAGGTTGTGGCTCTTGGTTATGAAAAGAATGTTATTTACAGGCTTAAAAGCTGTTTAAAAGCTTTTAGGATTAAGAATCACTAGCACTCGTTTCCAGGGATTCCTTTTTTTCTTCATGATGGCCTCTTAGATCTTAGAATTTATCTTGTAAAATGATTTTGTCATGTCGCCCAATATTAGGCTTGAATTACTTGTCTTTGTGTTTTTTATTTGGTTTGAGCATCATCATCATCATTGTGCAACATGCTCATCCTTTATTAATCCTTGAATATTTACATGCCTTTCAGCTTTATTTAGGTGTTTTTTTTTTCTATTGATTATTAAGGATCATCTTCTATAATTCCAAGATTAAATTGCTTTTATAATCCTCATTTTTTCTTATATTTTTTTCCTCTTTATACTCGATATTTTTATCATTTTACACTTGGCCTATATATCACCAATTTTTCTCTTATCATCATTTTTTTGTAATTTTTTTTTGTATCTACTTTTTTTTCCTTACACCTTTTTTTAGAAAAAAATATTTTATTTTTTTATTTTTTACACTTGAAATATTTATCACTCTACACTTGGCCTATTTATAATATTTTTTTTGTTCTTATCCTTATTCTTTTGTAATTTTTTTTCTTTACATTTTGTTTTTGAGAAATTATTCAACAAAGACTAAAGAAATGATGTTTCGCTATAATAGTAGCAATATTGTTCCATTCTTATGCTACATTAAAAAATAGCTTCAGATTTTATATGTTCTTGCTAACGCATATGATATTTGCTATATTTTATTATATGTAAATATTGAATTTTAGATTTATAGTTATATTTTTTTACTCGATTCTAAAAAAATGTTAATAACATCTAAACATTAATTTTTTTGCGTTAGAAAAAGTTATTCGCCCTGCAGTAAGGTGAGTTGAATAGACACATTAACACTTTTTTTTTTATATTTATTGACGTAGATGATTTTTGATGTATTTAATTAAATGCATGCATAGTTTTTTTTTCATTTATAATTTATTAAAAAAAACACTTAAAAAACTTATATATTGATTTATATTTTTCCAAAAAAATCCGACTTACAGTAAATTGTGGTCATTTAACTATTAACCACTAATTAGGGCGTCTAAGGTACAATTAGTGGCCCGTGAAGGCTAAAGTATTTGGTCGGAGAGGCTACGTGTCATCAGCTAAATGCACGCCATGTTGATCAAAGACAAAAACAGTACTAATTAGATTCTAATCTCCATAATTGTCCTTATATTCCATCTCTATCTTTCTTGGGGCCAGCTCTCTGTTCCTTTGACATTTAACAACTGATGACGTTTTCCTTATCTATCATTTAAGAATTAAAGCTTTTCATTCAATATTCACTTGCAATGTGAACGAAGGAGTCTCATCCTTCTCACTCTCTATATATTTGGTGCATGCACCTGTGTATATTTGGTGCATTCACCTGTGTATCACTCCTTACCCTTTGAATCCCAAGCTAGTCCTTTACAGCCCATCTATTTCCTTCCATTTTCCAATCTTTGTTTCCAAGAATTGGCTGGTCAATGTTTTGTTAGTATAAAACAAATTAAGGAAAGGATTTCATCTTCTTTTTCTTGTTTGTTTTGAGAGTTAAGATGAAGAAGAGAAATAGTGAGTCATCCAGGCTTGACAGAAAAACAGTGGAGAGAAATCGGAGGATTCACATGAAAGATTTATGCTTGAAGCTTGCTTCTCTACTCCCTCCTCATCTTTTCAAACCCTCCAAGGTATTTTTGGTTTGTGAAGAAGTTAGGTATGATAGAAATACACATGAAATCATATTATTTTCTTCCTTCTTCTCCAAATTTTAAAAAAAAAAATTAAAATGTTAAAAGATTTATGCTTCAAGCTTGCTTCTCTAATTCCTCATCATCTTCTCAAACCCTCCAAGGCATTTTTGGTTTGTGAAGAAGTTAGGTATGATAGAAATACACATGAAATCATATTATTTTCTTCCTTCTTCTCCAAATTTAAAAAAAAAAAATTGAAAGTGTTAAAAGATGCATGTGGAATATTAATTAACATATTTACAAATGCATTTGCAGGTAAGGGTAGTAATAAATAATAATAGAAGAGATTCGTTGCTAAAACCCTAACACCAAACGATAATTAATTAAATATATATATATATAGTCTAATTAATTTTTGAAAATATATATTTCATTCAACAATAGCAAAAAAAAATGCAGATAAGAAGCTGAGGGCCTCACGTTCTATAGCTTACATTTTGGGATGGAAATTCAAAGTATATCAATGCTTATCTTGCCAATAAATAGATGGTACAATAATTGCTGTGTTTTCTGTGCTAGCATAAATTTGAAAGGCTTTCTGTGGTCGTGTTCTCTTGTGTACTGTTATCAATTTGTCCTTACGAAATATAGTAGTAAATACTGCTTCACAAAAAGAAACGAAAAGAAATCTCTGCTGTCAATAATTTATTTGCATATGTTTTAATAGCATAATCAGGGGAACATTCAATCGAGGATTGGACATTGAATTGAAGCTTAGAAAAGGAAGCGCACGCCAATGTTCCTCCTAGCTAGTGGCTAGCTGTTAGCAAGTGATCTTGACTGATTGATACCAATACCTTTTTCCCGTAATCAAATAATCCCAACAAATTAAGAAGGCATCTTCTCTCTTCCTCAAAAGCAAACCACGCAATGCCTCTTTCTGCATTAATTATCTACAACGTCATTGGATAATTTAGGCATGAAGATGTTTTTCAAAATTCTTGGTGAAACCTCAAATTAGAATATTGGATTACTTTAGACATCTGTGTAAGTTTCTAAACTGAAAGAAGAATTTTTTTCGTGGTTATTCCTTTTTATGCATGTCAACATGTTAATCGATCGATGCAGTACCCATAAACCAGTGTAGATTTTTACCAAGATGTTTAATCTAGATTCAGCTACAATATATATATATATATAATATTTTACATGGTGTAGAAATCGGCTGTATGCTAAGTTTTGATTCCAACATTTTTTGGGTATTTTGTTAAGTAATTATAATTTGTATGTTTATGTTGAATCAATTCTTGAACGTACTAGTTCAGTTGTATACTGTGAACAATAATTTTGACAACCTAACTTTTTGTTTTGTTTTTTGTGACATACATCAGGACATGCTATCACAACAAGATCAAATTGAGCTTGCTGCCTGCTACATAAAGCAACTGAGAGAAAGAGTAGAGGGACTGAAGAGGGTAAAAGAAGAACAAGCGATCACAACAACTCGAACAAGCAGCAGTGCCATGACTAGTATGATGATTGGCTTGAGATTGCCAGTGGTTGAACTAAGAGATTTTGGGTCAACCATAGAAGTGGTGTTGATTAGTGGGTTGAACAAGAACTTCATGTTTTATGAAGTTATCAATGTTCTTAGTGACGAAGGAGCTGAAGTTATCAGTGCTAGCTATGCAACTGTTGGAGACAAGGTTTTCCATACAATTCATGCCCAGGTGATTATTGATCGATGCAACTTATCTCGCTCACCATATTTAATTTCAACCCAAATTTACTGCTAGTGAATATTGCATGTATAGGTATCTCATGCTTCAACTTTTATTTGCTTGGTAAATCTCTCAGGTTAGAATTTCCAGAGTTGGTGTGGAGACTTCAAGGGTATGTGAGAGATTGCAGGAACTGGTTTGCTAAGTGTTTATATGTGGGATGGCATATCAGCATCCGAAACATAAAGGTGCCAATCAAACGGAGATGCTTAAAAATATAATTGATGTCATTAATTGCCTCTAAATGCAATGCAATAAGTGAGATATCTGTAATTAAGAATGTAAAAAAATAAATAAATACAATTAAGTGTAACGGCACTATAAACCGAAGGGTGTAATGGATGATATTTATGGCTAATACCTCGATGGAACTTACGATGCCACAGCTCGATTTCCAAGTCCATGACTGACAATGCAAACGGGACACTAGGAGACGTTCCGCCATGCTAAGCCACAGAAAATACTTATCTAAAGTCATAATTTTATAAAACAGCTCAGCATGAAATATAAATACTCAAACTCGAAATATGTAATCATTACAAAACTCAAAAAGAAACCCAATACATAAATCTCAACATAAAATAAATCCATAAATACTGTAAAACATTTGTATCTGTGAGTTAAGCTAGATTAAAAAAAAAA
>Ga0325405_1005093_pt1 | contig 13347 bp, 7 predicted proteins | sample PopdelMetagenome_21_FD_205663 | JGI IMG/M metagenome (GOLD analysis project Ga0325405, IMG submission 205663) | Populus deltoides microbial communities from Bellville, Georgia, United States - Xylem-Control-R2 | ecosystem: Host-associated > Plants > Phyllosphere > Stem > Wood/Secondary xylem... | reverse complement strand
AAATTGAGTCTTATAACTATGAAAAAAGTTTAATAAATAATATATTATTTTGAAAAGCTAATAGGTGCCTTTAGAAAACTCGTTAAAAGGAGTAGTAAAATATTGTTATAATCAATGAATTTTGAATTTCAAAGAGTGCTATATATATAATATAAAAATATATCTAATTAAGAGTTTTTTCTAAACGAAGGGGAGGTCAATATATATATATGAAAAAAATAATAATTTAGAAGGATGGGTGATGTCCTTTTCAACCCCGCTCGATTGTACTGTTTGATGCGATGTTTGTGGTGATATAATATTGTCGAAAAAAATGTCAATAAGTAAATTAATTAATATTGATAAGCACATTGACGTGATAGAGTAATAAATAGACATTTTCATTGATGTGATATGATAATCTGGCATATTAATCATTCCATGTAAATAAGGTAGGTTGATTAAGATTGTGAGATAATCATTTAAGATTATTTAGTTATACACAATTGAATGTAAATTAATAACTAATCTAGTTAAGAAATTCAGTTAACACTATCTAAAAAATATTTTATTCATATATTCTACTTACATAATAAAAAGAAAAAAAAATTTGAAGTGCCATATAGATATTTTTTTACTTTTAGGACCTGTTTGGAAATGTAGTTGTGATTGATTTTCAAAGTATTTTTTATTCTGAAATACATCAAAATAATATTTTTTTTATTTTTTTAAAAATTATTTTTAAAATCAGCGTATTAAAATAATCTAAAACATAAAAAAATTAATTAAAAAAAATATTAATTTTTTTTAAACACGGGTCAACCCGTGTTTGCAAACGCACTCTTACTCCAATGGGTAAGTTTCACTTTAAAACGTAAAATGATTTAACTATAGAATCATCGTAGAACACATTTGTAAGTCTATCTCGAATTTACAACTCCCCATCGTATGGAAATGTTATACTTTGTTGTAGCATATATATATATATATATATAGAGCTTAGCAATGATGAATTTTAGAGACCAACAAATTAATAATTCATGGGCTTAAGAAGAAAATCTACATATCAGCGAGATGGTTAAATAAAATCAATCAAACTAGTACTTTTTTTAAGTGCTAGTTACTGATAAATGGTGGTAATTCTAGATGCGCTATATATCCACGTTTCGCTGCGGGCTGCCTTTGTGTTTGGCAATGAAACTGTGTGAAATATAGGGAATAAAAAAGCCTATCCTAATCAATTTTAAGCCAAAAAAGATGCATGGCGAGCTATCATGCAAAAGCCTGGTTTCCAAGCATTTAAACAATGAAGCAAATGATTCAGCACATCTTCCTTTTATCACCTCTAAATTGTCAGAAATCACCACTAACCTATCACAGCTGCAATGTCCTCATTAAAGAACCTTGTGAGCTTGATAAGGGCCACGGTCACGGAGGGTCCGATATGCTTCAATATATAATAATTATAGCGTCATTGGTGCACTTTGATAGCCTATACTATATATTGAGACTGCATAGGCTCTCCAAGAAAATGGCATGCAATCCATATATAGAACAGCCTGCAAATCCATTAATATTGTTCAAGAACAGTTCACATCGACTATTAACACTGCATAAGTTAGGAGGGGTTGTTTGGAAAGCATTTGATAGAACTATAACACACATGAACTAGGACTGATCTTGCTAGAAGCGCAAGAGAGTGCATCAATCCTTCCAAGAGCCCTAAAAACTAAAATGGCGCGCATGTGTAGCTGCACAGCTACTGTACCTGCAGCGAATTGATCATGTCACTTGTTAATATAAATATTTAAAATATAATATTCTAGACATATAACTATTTTTTGGTATTTGAAGAACTTTGAAAATAAATTTATTTTTTATGATATCCTATTTTTATAAAATAATTTATATGATTCAAAATGTATAATTATTGTATAATATAACATATTTTGTATTGGAATGTATTCTCTAGTTATATTATCTAAATTAAAGTATTATATGCACTAATATATTAAATTAATATACTTTTATATTGTACATTGATATATCCTCATAAATTATTCTCTATATAAATATACTAGTAATTTATTATTTTCTAATAATATTATATTTTAAGTTAGTGTGTGTGTGTGTGTGTGTGTGTGTATTATATGCAAAGAAATAAGACCTTCATGCAAACCAACACAAAAAGCTTTTGCTTATTGTTGTGGCACTACTTGTGCTTGCTTGTTAAGAAAAGAAATAGGATGAAAGATAATAATAATAATAATAAAAGAAAAAAAAAAGACCATCAACTAAATGCTTTCCAGACCGATAAAAGCTAGAAAAAAAAAGAGAGAGAGTAAGAAAGTCATATAGTAACAATACGCATAGAAGAAACTGAAAGCAAAAGAAAATTGAGGAGGAAAATCAACGTTGGCAAATACAAAGCATGGCATAAGTATGTTTCTAAGCGAAGATAAAAGGAGCATACATCCTAAAAAGTTCTCGCCCAGAAAGCGTGCAAAAAAAGTAAAAGGAGGGAGAAAGAACCCTAGCTCGATCAAGAGAATAGTAATTAAACCAAACTAGTTGTCATAACTTATTTTTATTTTTAGGTTATTCTTCAATTCACATTTTGTATCTCTTCAAAAAATACAAAAAAAGTCATAAATACTATCAAAAAATATAACAGTGAAAAGAGGATGCCAAAGCACCCTAAAAATAGTTAAAAATTAGTTGAGGAGGTTAAAAAATTCAAAGATTAAAATTTGACAGTATTTTGTTGATTGATGAGAACTCTTTTAACAAAGAAAAATCAATTTGAAGAAGAAAAGTTCAAAATCAGATGTTTATGGACTCAATTAAATTTTATTGAAGGTTTAATTGAATTTATGGAGGGTTTTATTGCAAGATAAATTGATTTTGAAGTCAATTTAGGCTTTAATTGGAAGAAATTAAAGTTCTGGGGTCAAATTATAATTTTTTAGAGTTTATTTTGTTAAATCAGGGGCTTAATTGCATAAATATTGAAGTTTGATGGCCAATTAGAGACTTAATTGAAGAAATCTAAAACCAAGGACCAAAATAAAAAAACGCGCGTAAATAGAGGGGTTGTAATTAAACCGAATCAAGGACCAAATTGAAGAAATTAGAAGTTTATTGCTCAATTGAGGGTCAAATTGCATAAATTCAAAACAAATGACCAAAGTGAAAAAGGCAGCCAACTTCAGGGCCGCTGTTTGATATTTGGTAGTGATGCAATTGCATTGATTTTTAAATCAAAATTGCAATTTAGAACTTGATTGAAGAAATCACATATTGAGGACTGATTTGTACTTTGACATAAGTTTGGCGCCGCTTTCATTTAAATGAAACGGCGTGTTTTGGCTAAAATGGCGTCGTTTCATACACTGTTAAAAAAAATCCCAAAACGATGTCATTTTGAACGGCACTATAGCCTTTCTTCTTCCCATGGACGTGCAGAAAATAGGGGAAGAAGAAGGTTTTGTTCCCCTGTTTTCACCGACTTCTCTCCTCTCCCTCTCTCTCCTAAACATAAAAAAGACGCTGACCATAACCCCACTTACATAAACTCTGACCCGTGACCTACGACGAGGCGGTGAAAAAACAGAGGGGACGAGCCCCTCTAGCGATTTTTGGGGCGGCTGCACAGTGGCCGCCCTAGCCTTTCTCTCCCCTCAGTTTTACCTATAAATACAGAGGGGTGGAGCACAAGAGAAAAAGAAAGTCTAGAGACCGAAAGAAAAAAAAAAAGGAAAACTGAGAGAAAAGGAGAAAAAATAAAGAACAAAGAAAAAAAAACAGAGAAAAATAGAGGAGGAAAAAGGAGAAAAAGAAGCCAGCATCGCGCACCACCATGCCCCCAGCCACCACTAGCATCACCGTTGCCACTGCCACAATCTCCAGAAGCACCGTGAGCCATCACAGGTAAGCCTTCTTCCCTTTCCCTTTCTTCTTCTTCTTCATCATCTTCTTCGGGTCTCGCCACTGTTGACGTTGTATGTGAGTAGTAGAGAGACCCACTGTTTACATGGGTCGGCAGACCTGGCCCAACCCAAAATGTTAGGGCCGGGTCCGGCCCAGTTCAAAAACAAATTTCTCAAAAATACTTTTGAAAAATTGTAATTTTTCCGTGTATATTTCTACTTTTTTTTTGCTTAATATCGGTCTGTATTTTATGTCGTAAAAATACAAATTCGGTATTAAAATACTCGGTTTTCATCAAAACTTTCAAAAATACAAAAAAATTTGAAAAATGAAAAAATGTTTTTGTGCATACGGCCAAGTGTCTCAAAGCTAAAAAATCATGTTGTGTTTTTTTCATACATCAAAAAACAATGTTTTAGCATGCATTTTGGCTTTAATAACTAGTTTATTAAAGTCAAGAGAACATTGGCCAAAATTTCAAAAATAACAAAAATTTTATTTTATTTGTCTTTTACTATCTGGGTGCGACATTACACGTAATACGTATTCCGGATATTTAATTTTTTTTTGGATGATAGAACAGTTAAGTTTTACCTTATTAAGATAAGAACCTCCTTATTGAGGAGAGCTTTTCTTGGATTTTAGACAGACATGACCAACGACTAGAAAACATAGCAAAACCTTAGATTTTGATCAGACAAATAAAACAATGCAGCTTACCTTAGGTAGGGCGTAGTTGGGGTGCTAATACCTTCCCTTTACGCAACCAGTCTCCGTACCGGATCTCTGAGACCAGTTAGGGTTCCTAGTGACCAGAATACTAGGTGGCGACTCCCAGTCCATATTTTACCGATAAGAGATAAGAATTCATTATCTCTTTATATTTGCCAGATAGACCATTACATTTTTCCTGAGAGGGTGGACGATCACGCCGCGACGCCGTACATGTGTGGCAGAATGGCGAATCCACTGGGGACTTTGTGGATTAAGTTTTGTTTTTGTCTGATCATTATGTTTTATTGTTTGGTTTGCGTGTTTATAGTTAATATGAATTTTCTTTATTTATTTCTTACGCGCTTTAATGTCTGTACATATTTGTTCATGCATTGTATAGAATTGCCTCATGCATCACATGCTTTAATATTTGTAAACCGCACACAAGCTTCTAAGTTAGGTGGAGGATTAATGATCTGCCTTATGACTATTGGTCAGGGTTCAGATGCGTGAAACACCCAACTTATATCTGAGTGCCTGCTTGGTAATGGTAGGTGTATGTGCCTTAACCATTTCTCGCAACGCCCTTATATTGTCTTTACAAAGATTGTCACTGGACAAATATGAGACCTTTTGAAGACCAGGTAGAAAACCTACCCATGTTCACATAATGAATAGAACATGTCCTTAAGTTGTATGTGATATCTTTATTTACATTAGGGCAAACCCTTGTTGAATCATCTTGAACTCAAGACTTGTGGGTGACACAATGATCGTCACTCAGAAAATTTTCATTGTAGAGTTTGGGAAAAAATTAAGATTCTTGTTTCGTCATGCAAGAGTTATGATCATATGTCATCCCTCGAAGGGTGAGTTCATCATATAGATTACATGTTCATACATTTATCATGCATGCACCAGGATGAATAGTAGGTCCGTTACAAGTGTATAACACCTGAATTTGAGCGAGAAACACGAAAGATGAAGAGCGTGTTCGCTGTAACGTCCATTTACGAGAAGAGTTGGAGTCTCTAAAGACAAGTGTGACTCACCTCTAGCTTACTCGAGCAAATAATGGGAAATAACTCTGGTGAAGTTCCTTCCAACCGACCTATCATCATTGTTCATACTCTAATAACGAATCATCCCGAAGAAATTAGGGGCAAACATGGCCAAGAGCCTCACAATCCAGCATTTCTGCAAAAGATTTTGTGGGAAGGCTGACCGAAGGGGAATTGCACCATAGTTATAGAATGGAGCCTATTCTTGTTTTGTCAAAAAATAACTACCTCAATTTGATCATGCCTGCAAAACTTCTTGATTTTTGTTTCAACGTATTTCAGTCTTGTTGGTACTTTGGCATATAATTCCACAAGACTTTTTCTGTCAAATAAGCCTTTCTTCTTATTATTAAGATCATGTATTTTCTTGTGTTCATGACATGCCTTCATTTTGTTGCTGTTTCATGCAAATAACACATTGAACATAACCTTTAAGCATGAAACCATTGCGCCAAGAATCTTTTGGTGTGTTTCCCTTTTCTTCCAAAACTATGGATGATCTCACATGTTCACAAGAATTTTTATGAATTCAAAGTTTAGTACAAAAACAAAAATCATGTTGGTGTTTGTCCAAAACAAGCAAGTTCTAGAAATTCAAGTGATTCCTTAAAAGGTAATCATACAGCTAGAAAACCTAGAAAAAAAACACCATGAGGTGACTAAAAAGCTGAGTTTTATTTGAATGAATAAATCACTTTGCATACGCGCTTGAAAGTAAGACCTATCGATCCTCAATGCATGAGTTTGAGATGAGAAAAGGCCATCTTTGATAATCCTTTCACAAGGCTGAAATATATCATTTGCAATCCCCTTTTGAGCCTAGTAATGTTTTTTGAAAATAACCTTGGCTAGGATCACACCCCACACTGGGGGGCAAGTGTGAGAGACATAGAAAAACCTCAACGATTGGAAGTGCCCAAACACCACTGGGGGGTATAAAAAAACAACTCAATGATTAAAGTTGCCCACGCAAAGCTGGGGCATCCAAAAGATCCAAAAGATTTGAACTTCTCATAAAAATAACTGAGATGATGATGCTCAACCAAACAAAATGAAGAAAATAAAGAGAAAGAGCCCAAACCCGACACTTGGGGGCATGGAAAACTTTTTTGGAAGGAAATTCAAAAGAAAAAGGTTAGGAAACAAGCACAAGTGATCCTTAGTCTTAAAATCCCTTAAACACCTTTTGAGCCTGCAAAATATCCTTTTCTTCATAACCAATAGCCAAAACCTACATTACGTACCTGATAAAGCCCATTCTGATCAAAGGCAAGCAATCCGGATCGGTAGGCAGTGCTTTCTCGTGCGGGTCAAATAATTATTCATGCAGATAAAATAAATGCTTTGAACAGATTCGATTCTCAATAACCCTCAAATTGAAATTTAAACCTTTTGTGACAAACCAAATGTCACTTCCTATTTTTCACCAAAAGCAAATAAAAAGTTTTCATCACTTCTGAAAACCTCTCCTTATGAATCAATTGAATTTCTTCAGAATGAGTATGCTTTGAATCGAGATCAAAATAATTTTTGTGTTTGGAATAGCTTTGAAATTCCAAAAATTCTGCATGAAAACAACTCTATGTCAAACCTTCCTTCACATAGCCTCATCCCCAAACCCGAATTGAACACTTGGGGGGCATGATCAAGTTGCGAGGCAATCAAAAACACATTGTAGGGTTGGCTCCATGATTCCCTTTCTAAAAATATTAGGCAGAGTTGACAACCCTTGAGATAAAGGAATGAGCAGCAAAACCCTTCTAGAGGTCCAGCTCACATGATGTGACTTAAGTAAGCAAGAATGAAAAAGCCATCAAAGTTTACTACCATCATGCCAACTTTTGAGCAAAGAAAGACACCATGAAGAAATGGGGGCCTATATTTCTCAGGTAAGTATACATGCATATCAATCATAATGCATTGTTTTCAACATTTCAGCAAATTGGTAATCCATCATCAAACTTTTAGGTAATGTGTTTTCTAACCCTACCTCTTTCTTTTTTGAGTGCGCATTTGAACCCTCACCACCTAGGTTGTACCTTTTCTAAACCTACCTCATTTTGAATGCGCTTTTGAGCCCTTACTTTCTTTTGAGTACGCCTTTAAGCCTTCATCTCTTGGATAGTGTGTTTTGTAACCCTACCTCATTTTGAGTGCGCCTTTAAGCCCTCACTTTCTTTTGAGAGTGGTAGTGCATTTTCTAACCCTACCTCCTTTCAAATGCGTCTTTGAGCTCTCGTCCCTTTCAAAACTCTTTCTTTTTTATCACTTGGGTAGGTCACCCATTACAATTAGACCAATCTCCATATTTTTTTTATCTAGATAGGTCACCTATTACAATTCGACTATTCCTCCACCTAGGTAGGTCACCCATTACAATGAGACCATTCCTCCACCTAGGTAGGTCACCCATTACAATACGACCATTCTTTTTTTTTTTCCATTTAGGTAGGTCACCCATTATAATTCAACCATTCTCCATTTTTTTTATCTGGGTAGGTCACCTATTACAACACGACCACTCTTTTTTTTCTATTTGGGTAGGTCACCGATTAGAATTCGACCATTCTCCATGTTTTTTTATCTGGATAGGTCACCTATCACAATAAGACCATTCCTCCACTAGGTAGGTCACCCATTACAATGAGACCACTCTTTCTTTTTCCACTTGGGTAGTCACCCATTACAATGCGACCAATTCTCCATGTTTTTTTTTTGTCTGAGTAGGTCACCTATTACAATGAGAGCATTCATTCACCTAGGTAGGTCACCCATTACAATGAGACTACTCTTCCTTTTTCTACTTGGGCAGGTCGCCCATGAAAATAGACGAAGATAAGTGTGAGTGTGTGGGCTAGTTGTCCCTGAAAATAGACCACTTTGAGTATGCTTGGGCAGGTCGCCAATGAAAATAGATTAGGGTAAATGTGAGGGTGTGGGCTGGTCGCCCCTGAAAATAGACCACTTTGAGTATACTTGGGCAGGTCGCCCATGAAAATAGACTAGGGTAAGTATGAGTGTGATGGCTGGTCGCCCCTGAAAAATAGACCACTTTGAGCATGTGTGGACAGGTCGCCCATGAAAATAGACCAGGGTAAGTATGAGTGTGTGAGAAGATCGCCCGTGAAAATAGACCATTTTTCTTCAAAAAGGCAGGTCACCCGTGAAAGCAGACCAATTTTCTTCAAAAGGGGTAGGTTGCCCAAAATAATGTAATCGTTTTCTTTTTTCTTCTTTATAAAGCTTACTATCTAAAATCTCTTACGAGATTTCAGTAATAAGCTTTGTAAAGCGCAACTCTCATAACCCATTTTTGGGTTATTCCCCAATTCATATTTTTTCTCTCTTCAAAAAATACAAAAAAATAAAAAATAGTATCCAAAAATATAACGGTGAAAAAAGGATGTCAGAGTGCCCAAAAATAGTCAAAAATTGGTTGAGGAGGTTCAAAAATTCAAAGATTAAAATTTGACAGTATTTTGTTGACTGATCAGAACCCTGTTGACAAAGAAAATTCAATTTGAGGAAGAAAAGTCCAAAATCAAATGTTTATGGACTCAATTAAATTTTATTGAAGGTTTAATTGAATTTATGGAGAGTTTTATTGCAAGAAAAATTGATTTTGAAGTCAATTTAGGCTTTAATTGGAAGAAATTAAAGTTATGGGGTCAAATTATAATTTTTTAGAGTTAATTTGGTCAAATCAGGGGCTTAATTGCATACATATTGAAGTTTGATGGCCAATTAAGGACTTAATTGAAGAAATCTAAAACCAAGGACCAAAATAAAAAAAAACACGTGTAAATAGAGGTGTTGTAATTAAACCGAATCAAAGACCAAATTGAAGAAATTAGAAGTTTATTGCTCAATTGAGGGTCAAATTGCATAAATTCAAAACCAAGGATCAAAGTGAAAAGGGCGGCCAACTTCAGGGTCGCTGTTTGATATTTGACATGGATGCAATTGCATTGATTTTTAAATCAAAATTGCAATTTAGGACTTGATTGAAGAAATCATAAATTGAGGACTGATTTGTACTTTGACATAACTTTGGCCCCGCTTTCATTTAAATGAAACGACGTGTTTTGGCTAAAACATCGCCGTTTCATACACTGTTAAAAAAAAAGATCCCAAAACGGTGTCGTTTTGAACGGCACTGTTCACGATGCATGTGAACAGTGGAGAGACCCACTGTTTACATGGGCCGGGAGACCCAGCCCAACTCAAAATGTTTGGGTCGGGTCCGGCCCATTTCAAAAAACTTTTTCTCAAAAATACTTTTGAAAAATTGTAATTTTTCCGTGTATTTTTCTACTTTCTTTTTTTTGCTTAATATCAGTTTGTATTTTATGTCTTAAAAATACAAATCCGGTATTAAAATACTCGGTTTTCTTTAAAATTTGAAAAAATACAAAAAATTTTGAAAAGAGAAAAAATGTTTTTGTGCATACGGCCAAGTGTCTCAAAGCTAAAAAAATCATGTTGTGTTTTTTTCATGTACCAAAAAACAATGTTTTAGCATGTATTTTGGCTTTAATAACTAGTTTATTAAAGTCAAGAGAACATTGGCTAAAATTTCATAAACAACAAAAATTTTATTTTGTTTGTCTTTTAGTATCCGGGGTACGACATTACATGTAATACGTATTCCAGATATTTATTATTATTTTTTTGGATGATAGAGCAGTTAGGTTTTACCCCATTAAGATAAGAACTTCCTTATTGAGGAGAGCTTTTCTTGGATTTTAGACAGACAGGACCAACAACTAGAAAACACAGCAAAACCTTAGATTTTGATCAGACAAATAAAACAATACAGCTTACCTTAGGTAGGGCGTAGTTGGGGTGCTAATACCTTCCCTTTACGCAACCAGTCTCCGTACCGGATCTCTGAGACCAGTTAGGGTTCCTAGTGACCAGAATACTAGGTGGCGACTCCCAGTCCATATTTTACTGATAAGAGACAAGAATTCCTTGTATCTCCATATTTGTCAGATAGACCATTACATTTTTTCTGAGAGGGTGGAGAATCGCCGCGATGCCGTACATGTGCGACACTAGTCATCCATAGACATGTAAACGCTCATTGTTATAAAAAAGAGCCAAACCTAATAACACTGGCGCCAAGGTTGTAAAAAACACATTTTTGACATGACACGAAAAATGCAAAATAAACTCGAATCGTAAAATCGTAAAATCATAAGGAATTTTAAAATACATTATAAAAAATAAAAATTAAATAAAAATTCATACATAGTTCAAGCACCTTATAATACATGCTTCAAATAAAAATTCATACATAGTTCAAGCATCTTAAAATACACAATTTAAATAAAATTCATACAAATTTAGGTAACTTTTCATTAACTAATAATTAACAAACTTAAAACAAACAATCTATTGGTGTTCAAGAATATGCGCATGCACCAAATCGTCATTTCTTTCCCTTTCCATCTTCACATAATTGCATGATAATTCCATGAGCTTTAAAGTTGGGCATAACAAATAAAATTATCAAGCATATCCATATGCCCATATGCAATCTCACCACAGATCATTTTAGCACAAGATATTCAATTGCTTACTTGTTATGGTGCATTATGACCCTTTGGGACTACAAATACTTCATTATCAAGAGGGATGTCAATAGATGGTCATTCTAACCGAATGAAGCACTCGTTATCCCAGCATTTCCATTCTCGAGAAAGCCCGAAAAGATGACGAACACCAATATAAGTTGAAGCAACACGGACTGTGTCTCAACAACCTTTGGCATGATTATTGATCAATCAGCCAATAACAATTCAATAGTTGCATCCAAGGTTATCAAAAACATGTTTTGGTTGCATCCCATAGTCAATAAAAATAATCAATCACAACGGAAAATCAACAAAAATAGCCTATTATCCATTCTTGATGATTAATTTCAGTAAATGCAAGCTTAATTGGTTATTTGAATAAGGCTCCCCTACTAGAGTAGAAAAGGCTCCCAGAAAAACTAAAGCAAAAGAAATTGGCAAGTTCTCAAAGTGCTTTCTACTTATACCACTGCAGTAGGTTAGTAAATGTTCTGCTTAACACATCAAGATAAAACACAATCCATCTAAGCAAGTTCAGTGCAGTTGAAAAAGCTAAATAGAGAGAAACATGATTATATACTTACCGAGTTGGAAGATTTACAGGACCACAAAAATGCTTGCCAGCATTAGAGTATCTTCGTTTCTCATCATGAGCTACACCTTTCCCCACACCATAGCCAAATGATCATCAGCATCACATATAAGATAAAAAGCAACACAAGCCGCAGCCATCAAATAGAAATATTAAATGCAGTCAAATAGGACAACTAAGACTCAAAAAAGAAAAAAAAAGGTCGATTGAGAGTATCGAGGTTTACTAAACCAATTTTTTGTACAATCGATTTCCAACTCTAAAATCAAACAAACACAAGCCGTTTTGAAATCCTTTCAAAAACATCAAAAGAAGAGAACAAAAGCATTACTTTGCAACAAGAAAAATGGCTCACAAGTTTTGTCTATTTCAAACATAACCAGCAAAAACCAAGACATCAAAGTCAGCTAGCAACGAAAGAAGGCTAAACACTTTCCTCATTTTAAAATTAGCAAAGAGAAAAAGATAATAATCGTACCTTAGAGGGAATAAAGGACTGCAAGGCAAATCATAGATTGCCTTAAGATACAAGAATGTATGTGGCATGTTGCAGAGGATTACATGGCAGTTGATTTCTTAATCTGATTGGCGATTTAGGGAAAGGGACTGACGATTTGGGGAAAGGGGAAAGGGGAAAGGGGAAGGGTAAAGTGTCGGGCGGGGTGGTGGGGACTCATGGGGAAAGGGGAGTGCAACTATTTTATTTTCAATGTAAAATCGTGAAATTGGTCCGGTTTGAGCGATTTTAACGAGTCGAACCGCTTTTACACGAGTTTGACTGGGTTTGACCGATTTTACTGGTTTTCGAGTTTTTAACCTGATTTAACACGTTTTTGTGTTTTGACTCGTAAAATCATATGATTTTAGGAGTCAAAACACGTTTTTGATAACCTTAACTGGCACTCTTCAGAGCTGAGCTAGAAATGGAAGTTAGTTGAAAATAAAGTTAATTAAATACTCTCTTAAAAATGATAGAAAAACATCACTTAGGCCAATCAAATAGATGGTGAAATGATAGGAAGGGGAGAAACTGACCCTTGGCAAATAAAGAAAAAAAAACTAACGAAATAAAAATAGGAACAAACATTCACCTATTTCCATGTAGATGGGAATGTAAAAGCGCTAAGAGAGACCAACCAAGAGAACATTGAAACCAATTGTCACAAATTAATGAAAGGGATGTCAAATCTCACTAAAAAAGAAGCAACTCTTCCAATGCAAATAAAAAAAAAAACCAAAAACATAGTCAAATTGATTGTGAATTTAATGCACAATAATGGTAAAGGTCTAATTTAACCAAGCAACAAGCTCATCACATCACCACATGGAATGAGCGCAAAGCCACACCCAATAATCAGCTCCCCTTGTAGCCTAGCCACCATCAGCAACAAGAATGAAGAACCAAGAATACAGAGTGAAACCACATAACTCGGCAACACCAGCATCTTTAAACTCAACAACAAACAAACTAGCTCTTAACTGCATAGGAGCC
>Ga0325405_1005090_pt1 | contig 13351 bp, 8 predicted proteins | sample PopdelMetagenome_21_FD_205663 | JGI IMG/M metagenome (GOLD analysis project Ga0325405, IMG submission 205663) | Populus deltoides microbial communities from Bellville, Georgia, United States - Xylem-Control-R2 | ecosystem: Host-associated > Plants > Phyllosphere > Stem > Wood/Secondary xylem... | reverse complement strand
GTCACCCACTCAATAATTAGTCATCAAATCAATAGTTCTGAATTTTAGCCTATAAAAGGAGGCATTTTTCATACATTTAGACATATTGATTTTCAGATCAAGATCATATTCTTGCTTTCTTTCTTTGTATTTTTGTAATGTTTAAGTTTTGCTTTAATTAATCTCTTGTTTATGCTTTTCATCATAACTATGTTCTTATCTAGTTTATTTATGTTTCTCTTATTTCACAATGTTTAGCTAAGTTTATTATGTCAAGATGAAAAGGTTTCACTAATGGTATTAGAATATGTATAATATAAACTAAACATGAACTTCAATGTTTATATCTAAGAAAGTTTGTTATTAACATGTCTTATCTTTTTATCTTACTAATTCTTAATACCTTGCTTGTTAAATGATTAATCTAGATTTGTGTTGTACAACCCTTGGTATAACAAATACTTGACACTTTCATAGCCTACTGTATGGTATAACCGACATTTATGCTATGAAAGGAACTTGATTTGTTGTTAACATAAGTTAACATCATGAATTCCTGACAATATTTAAAAGTATGGTGTTACTAAAATAAGATAATTAATATGATCATGTTAAGAATTTATAATGAACTATTAAGGATAAATCATCTGTTGGAACCTCTTTGTGTGTGGTTTCCAGTTGATTAATAAAAAGAGTTTATACTATACTTATTTCTAATACTATTAGTGGATCATCTAACATTGACAATTGCTTTTATCTTTGATTAATACTCACATCAATATCACATCTTAAAATTTCTCTTCAACTCATTTTCATTTGTTGTTTATAATTTTATATAGCTCACCTCTCTATGGTTCGATCCCGGTCTTGCCGGGTTATTTATTACTTCGATACTCCTGCACTTGGGATAAGACATCAATCTTTTGATCGTGTCAGTAGAAGATCTACCAGAAACGTTTTTGGTTAGTTGTTTCATTGCAGGATTGAAGGATGAAATTTGATTAAATGTACGTGTTAAGCAACCAAAAATGCTATATGGAACAATTAGTGTAGCTCACCTCATTGAAGAACGAAACCAATTTCAGTGAAAACCTGGTAACCAAATTCGACCAGCATCTTCCTCCTATCAATCTTGACCTTAGCAGAGTACCACAATGGGACTACTTGGACCTTCCCCCTCTCAGCAACCACCTCAGGGGTCTAAAACTCTCAATGGATATGTTTGGTGACTCATGGGACACGAGGTTAAGGAGAAACATGAAAAGGGATTATGTTTTAATTGTGATAATAAGTACATGTTAGGACACTGTTATACGCAACCACAAATGTTTATGATGGTTGATGTACAAACAGAAGAGGAGACAACTGATGTGGATATGGACATAGAGCCATCAGAAGAAGCCATTCTTGAAATATCATTCCAAAACTTGAAGGGAACCGCACATCCCCAAACCTTTTGGGTTATTGGGAAGGTCAGAAACAGAGAAGTGATAATGCTTATTTATAGGGGTAGCACCCACAATTTCATTTAACAGTCTGTAGTTACGAAGTTTGGATTACAAGTGGTCTGTGGCCAAACAATTCAGATAACAGTCGGAAACAAAGAAATTATTGAGTGTACTAGACGTTGTATAAGACTTTTCCTCTCAATTCAAGGATTTATAGTATGACTTGATTTCTATGTGCTCCCTGTGGTTGCCTGCCAAGCTGTTTTGGGAGTGCAATGGTTGGAGATATTAGGTCCAATTCAAACGGACTATGAGGAACTTAGTATGACCTTCAATCTAGACGAACTCATATATTATGAGTAAAGAGAAGTTCTGAGCTTGCTCCTATGAGTGAAAAAAAAATTGTTGCACTTATTAGGTATGGGGTTCTTTGTTCATGAGATTACAGATGAAGCAATTCAAGAAAATAAAACGCCACCAAACCTTAGTAAAATACTATCAGAATTTGCACATGTGTTTGAGGAACCCGCTGGGTTGCCACCTACGCGCAACCACGACCATCGGATTCCATTGCTACCAAACCAGTCACCAGTTAACATAAGACCTTACATGTATCCTCACCATCAGAAAACTAAGATAAAAATTATGGTCAAAGAATTCCTCAAAATTGGAATCATTCACTAGTTTTGCTAATCAAAAAGTCAAATGGGTCTTGGCATTTTTGAATAGGCTACAGGGCACTCAATGAGATCATGGTAAAGGATAAATTTCCAATATCGATTATTGACGAGATGCTTGATGAGTTACATGATGTGAAATTTTTTTCAAAGTTGGACTTGCGTTCTAGGTACCGCCAGATCTGCATGCAGCAAGAAGAAATTCACAAAACCACCTTCTAAGTTCATGATGGGCACTATGAATTTCTAGTGATGCCTTTCTGTTTGACGAATGCCCCGGCCTCCTTTCAAAGTCTCATGAATGAAATTTTTTAACCATATTTGTGAAGTTTATTCTTGGTTTTTTTATGATATTCTGGTGTATAGTAGGTCTTGGATGGATCATCCGCGGCACCAAAAACAAGTTCTTCAAATTCTTTCTGAGCACCAGCTGTATGTCAAGTCCTTTAAGTGTTGGTTTGGAGTGATGACAGTAGGGTATTTAGGACACCTGATTTCTTTTGATGGCATGGCAGTAGATCCAACTAAAATACAATCAGTCCAAACTTGGCCAATGTCGACCTCACCTAAAAAGGTTCGTGGTTTCCTTAGACTGACTGGTTACTACTGCAAATTTGTTAGGGGCTTTGGTGTGATTGCAGCTCTTTTAACAAGGCTTCTAACCAAAGAAGATTTCACTGGACCGAAGAATCTCTCTTGGCCTTTAATCAATCAAAGTATGCTCTTATGTCATCTTCGGTATTGCGGTTACCAAACTTTACACAACAATTCATGGTGGAATGTGATGCATGTGGAGATGGTTTAGGTGCTGTATTATCTCAGCAGAACCAATCAATAGATTATTTCAATGAAGCCTTAAAAGGGAAGGCCACATTACTATTAACCTACAACAAAGAAATGTTGGTTGTGGTGAGGCTATTCAAAAATGGTGACCATATCTCTTAGGGAAGCCATTTGTCATCAAAACAGACCACCGAAGTCTAAAATATCTCCTAGAGCAAAGAATTACCACATCTTCCTAAGTAAGATGGCTACCAAAAATTATACGATTTGATTACTCTATTCAATACAGGAAAGGCAAGGAGAATCAAGGTGCGGATGCTCTCTCTCGCATTACTGCTTTCCAATTTCAGGCCTTTTCAATTCTGGTTGCTGACTGGTGGACAACCCTTCAATAGGAGGTATTACACCATCCTTACTATGCTTCTTTGTCAAATAATAAGTCCTTAAATTGTGTTCAAAGGGATGGTGTGTGGATGTAAAATGGAGAAATCCACTTGAGCCCCACTTCATCGATGTTACCAACTGTTTTGGCTGATGCCCATTCTACTCTAACGAGTGAACATTTCAGTTATTTAAAGACACTCAACTGAATTTCTGCTAGCTTTGTTTGGCCTGGCATCCGCACCTTTATTAAGCAATTCCTTCATAATTGTGATGTGTGTCAACGTAGTAAGAATGAGACCCTTCGTCCTTCTAGACTACTTCAGCCCCTTCCGATTCCATAGTGAATATAGATAGAAATCTCCATGGATTTTGTTGAAGGATTACCAACATCACAAGGACACAATGTGATTATGGTTGTTGTTGATCGTCTTTCAAAGTATGCGTATTTTATGCCATTAAAGCATTATTACACAACAACATCAGCAGCTAACAGTTTTATCAAGAATGTTGTGCGTTTGCATGGTGTACCTCTTTCCATTGTCAGCAATCGCGACAAAATATTCCTTAGTACTACAGGGGTCATCATTATGTTTTTGTTCCAGTTATCACCCACAATCTGACGACCAAATTGAAGTGGTGAATCACACGCTTGAGCAATATTTACGTTGTTTCACTTTGCCCAACCTAAAAGATGGATGGAATGGCTCTCGTGGGTAGAATATGGATAGAATATTGTCATCCATTCATCCACTAAATTTTCTCCTTTTAAAGTCGTTCCTGGCAGAACAAAAGTTCAAGTAGTGATGACTTGTTGCGCACAAGGGAGGTCATTCTTCGTGAACTACAACAGAATTTGTTAGAAGCACAAGTTTGCATGGAGGCAAAGGCAGACCTGTATCGTTACGAGGTCATTTTTAAGGTAGGCAACTATGTATTTTTATGGCTGCAATCTTACCGTAAAAAATTAGTGGCTTTTCGAAGATCGTTGAAATTTTCACCTAGATTTTTTAAAACTTTCATAGTTCATGCTCGAATAGGAATGGTGGCATACAAACTAGCCCTTCCAGTTGACGCACAAATACATAATGTTTTTCATGTCAATTTGCTCAAGAAAAAGTAGGGACCGATCTCCGATCCCACTACAGTAACCCTTCCTTTTGTCTCAGCAGATGCATCCTTACTACCAGAACCTGAGTTTATTTTGGACCGTCATGTTATTCAGAAAGAAAAATATCATTCAAAAATGGAAATTATAGTTCAATGGAAAGGAGCTTCCTTAGAAGATGCTATATGGGAAAACTTGTGGTGTTTCTCCAAATCTTATCCAAAGTTCTTCCTTGAGGACAAGGTCCTTCTTAGGGGGATAGATTGATATAATTCTTCAATGGCCTATCATGATTGGAAGTTACACAAGTTGAAGAGCAAAGGTGGAGCACATGAGATGAAGAGCAGAGCTTAGATATTTCCTTTTGTTTTATTTAATTGTAATTGAAACAGTCAATGAATAATTAGTTGTACTCAAGGAAGTTGTTGAAAGCTTTCCTAGTATTCAGTTCCACTAGTTGAGTTCTTATTATCATGGGAGATATTGTAACGTTGTGGCCTATTTAAGCTCACTTATTCTATTGAATAAAGTGTGCAGAAACAGTTTCTTCCATACCTTTATTCTTCTTCCCCAAATTATGTTCTAATCACCATACTATCTAGCCAAACCAACCCCACCTCTTCATCTCCCCTTGACTTCTCTCTCTTATTCTCTCATCTTGTTTGAAGACTTCTGTCGAAGGTAATATTTTATTTAATCTTTTAATTGGTGGCGATAGTATACAAACTAGGGATAATTGAGTCTACTGATTCTTTAAAATTTTGTAGGATACAATATATATGTTTTATTGACCTCTGAGACAATTAATGGTTTGTGTAATGAATTACGAAAATCAATAATGTTAGAAAAATAATTTTTATGTTGAGTGTAATTAATATAATGTTTTTAACTCCTTTTTAGCACAAATGTTTATGATTTATGAACCAATAAAGCAGTCTTAGCAGGCTTCAATGAAACCTATACAATGTTATACTTTACTACACCAAGAGTAACAAGAGTAATTATCTTCATATGTTGTTATGCTCAAATCTTTCTAGATGAATTATTTACGACTCTTGGGATTAGGTTTCCTGATTTTATACCAAAACAATTGGCCTTGATCAAACCGGCTCTATTTGAACCAGTTTTCAGTTCGATCTGGTTTATATTTTTTAAAACTAGTATATCTTGGTTCAGTTGGTTTTTTAGGCCAAATTAGACCAGACTGGACTATGAGCACCCTTAATAATCATAACAAAAATTGTGTAAAATGAAGGGTTGATTTGATAATTAAATAATTATGTTACCTTTAAACAATAACTCAAGTTTTATATAAAATTTGAATTTAAGATATTTTAAAATAAATAAAAAAATATTAGTATCAGTTACATCTTACTAATTATAAAATTTTTAATTGAATTATAATAAACAGAATCTTTATGAACTATCTATTCTAGTATCATATAGTTTATCTTTCTTTTAAAATTTATATTCTTTGTGAAAAAAAAACTATTAGAAGATACCCTCAATATAATACAATAGTTACAAAATCTAGCTCGGTCTATTGTTAGGTTAAAGGCTCGGGATATGAGTTAAATGTCAACTCTTTCTTTTTATGGCCGACACTAGCCCCTTTCAATAACACTATGATTTTTCACTTTGTTTATGTATATTATAAGCTATTTTCATTTATTTTTATTCCAATTACATTAAACAAAAATAAATTTCTCATTTTACTATTAACCCTAACTCAAAACTTACAAATTAGGCATGAATTTCTAATTGAGTTCTTTTAGGCTTGCATATTTAAGTCTAGTGCCCCTAACCTGGTGATAAAATGGTCTTTAAGTCATAACCAGTCGAATTTTTCCTACACTTCTCCATTTTTCCTCTCCTATGCCAAAATTGACTTTATATAGAGGATTAATTTTTACTTTTTAATTATTTCAATTTAATTGATACCCAACCATTTTTCATATCATTAAACATTATTCCATTCCAATTTAACATTTTAACTAACAAATATGTGAAACTCAACATCTACACAACACTAACACATTCATCCATTCACATATTCCATAATCATTCCAAACATTTTAAATGAGTTTCTCATTTTAATTGAATGTTAATCCAAGTAGAAAATGCAAGACCAAAACAAGTTCCCTTCTCTCCTCTTTGTTTTCTTCTAACCTCCTCAACCTTAACCTTTTTAACTCTTTAAAAACCCTCTAAACCACTTAATTTCTTTTTTTGATCACTTAACAACTCTTTTAATCACTCTTTGTTAACCCTTTCCAAGAAAATAGAAAGGAAAGAAAGAAACCTAATCCTTTTTTCCTCATTTTTGTTCTTGACTGCCTAATAAGGTTTTTTTTTACCAATCTTCAACTATTTATAATGTTATCCCTTATTTATTCTAGATGAATCGGTCGACCATTTGGGTTATTAAATGAACGAGTCGACTGATTCCTTAATTCATGAAATATCAATTTAAATCCTTCATTTTTATTTCCAATCAAATGAAAACCTGGGGGTTTACACAGGCCCTTCCAGATGAAAAACCTGTCAGGGTCGACAAAAGTCAGCATTCCCAATATAGATGTGGCATATACAGTCAGACATGACATAACAAAAAAAACTTGTAAATATAGACAACGTATGTAACAAGTTACTTAATTATATTATTATTTATTATTTGTTATTGCTATTGTTTCTAATACTTATTTTGTAATTTTGAATTGTATTTTATATTTTATAGATATGATTGGTTAGGATGCCACATACGCGTGCTTCTTCATTTACACATAGAGGTGGAGTTTCTTAGTACATGGATCCTAACCTAGTTGATCACATAGCATTAAAAATATGTCAGTTAATTGCAATTTAAAGTTACAATTACACAACATAAATGCATATAATTGCAAAATAATATCGCAATACCTACATCCGAGTATGAGATGAAGTGTAACCCCCATCATCTGGACAGTCATAGACAACGATCGAAGTATCTGGAGTCTGCCTACAAGAAAATGTTTCCATGACCATAATTGTTATTCATTAACAAAACTTTTGTTTATTTTTTTAACAAAAAAAAAATTAAAGTAACAATAATATTTCTTGCTTTTTAGCTATTGAAGTATCAAACATCCTCTAACTTGTTTGACCCCATTTATGCATGCAAGACATAGATGTCTGTACAAGCATGCTAGGACATCAAATCCCTAGTTATATGTGGGGATGGCATCAAAATAACCCAAGAGAGTCAGATAAATTAAGGGCACATATCTCCATGTTAGGTTAGTGAATAATACACCGCCAAACATATAGAGTATATATGATCTCGCATACCGACATAAAACATTAAAATTATCATAATAATTCACACAAACTTAACAAATAATCAATATATTAGATTCATAATTGATTTTGTACCTCCACAATACCCCTACAAGACCTCATTAGCATCAGTTGGTGGTGTCTGCTACTCTATTCTTGATGCATGCATGTTTATTTGATATTATACATATACATGTTTTACCACCAATAACATATTTTTGTAAGCAGAGCAAAAACTATCTCCAATTAAAATTATTTTTTTCATCGATAATTGCAAAAACCGAATGAAATAACTCATTATTTATATTAAAAATAACTGTAATTAATAACTTTTTATTATATCACTCATATAAATGTGTGTCATTAATATTGATGAGTGGTATATAATAATTGAAACCTTATACAAGATACAAATGACTAAAACTTCTTAAATTGTTGTGCTTTCTATTAACGGTATTTACTAAAAACATGATAATGCCAAATTATATTATTTCATTAAGCGTTCACTGTAATAATTTCAAAAAAAAAAACCATATGCCCTTTGGTTTGATGGACTTTGTGGCACTGATTTTGTTGCAAGCAAATTATTATTAAAATACTAATTAATTGGGAAAGTCAAGGAGTAAAGTGGATAATTAGGTGACACCAGCAGACCAATGATACAACAGCTAAGGTTCAATCATCGAAGGGTGTGTGAACCTAACTATTGTACTATATATTCCTTTTTCTTTTCACGTTGTACTATTGATGATCAAAAGATTGTCACAAATTTACTTCTTTTTTTTGTAGTTTCTATTATTTGATTATAATTATCATCTTTGTATTTATCAATATTGTTTATATAATATTTAAGTACCGTGAGTTATTTCTTAGGGAAAAGTCTATCATGAATTTTCTTTGACAGTTTTTACAAGATTGGATTTGTTTTATTGGATTATATTTCTAAGTTAAAAAGATAACATATGAAACAAAAAAATCATAATAAAAACTAGTCATATACTCATAGAGATGATATATTTTTGTATATAATCAATTGTTTAATAATATGTTTGTAAATTACATTATTATAATCTTGTTTGTTAATTGTTCAAGTCATTATAATAATGTTTATTTATATTGTACTTATTGTATTTAAGAAAAAAACAAAAATAATAATATATCTCATATTTATGAAAAACATTTCTAATTCAAATTTTGTATAATTTTTATAATATGTTTTCCGTTTTCTTTTCCAACTTGATACCAATATTTATTTATTTTTATTGACTGGTATTGAATAAAAAGTATTATATCATAAGACTAAAATGATAAATATAATAATAAAAATTTTAAATATTTTTAATATTTAATATTCTCAAACATATTGAATTTAAATTCTTAATCAATGTTGATTTTGAAAAGAAATACTATAGCATCACTTGATTTTGTAACTTTATAAAAAAAAAGATTTTAATTAAAAAATAATAAAGATTTAAATGATAAACTCATGAATTATTATTGACTTTTAAACAACTTGAAGATATTAATTTGAGTTAATCAAATATTAGAGATAGTTTTCTTGAGTTTTTTTTCTTTTTTATATTTTACTTCAATTTTTTATTATGCATTTTTTAAAATAAAAGGCTTATGATATGACATTTCAATTGATTTAAGTAAAAATAATTAACAAGAAATCTATCATAAGAAATTATAATTCAAATTTTTAGATAAAAAAAATGTTCTTATATTTTCTATTTCCTCAACTTGGTATAATGTGTTAATTTCTTTCTTTTTTATCTACGCATGGCAAGAGATGCATAGTGTATAAGCATAGAAAGATCCAATATGTGAGCAATGTGGGCACTTGCCTACACTACCTAAAACAATCAAAAGAATCATGGATTGAGTTTCCCAAATATCATATACGTAACAGAAACTATGAAACAAAATTATTCGGGAGTCCCTACGATCCTGTTAGATAGATCTAGAGTTGTTTAGGGATTTATTATCACTTTAAGATCTTATCTTCTTCAGCTTTGAATAATTCCTTAAAAACTGGGTTGTCGCAAACCACAAGTTATCCAATTGTTCGACCTCCAATAGTAATCCACGCAAACCACTCGTGAGAAATCTTCTAAATTCCTATTTAGAAGAGAAGAACTATTATGCCTAGAATGCTAACTCTAATTTTGTATTTACGTAGTTTTTCTGTCTAACAGACAACCACTTTTTTTTTTCACTAACAAAATAATAGGCTTAGCTTTATATTTATAAGGAATCCTAAAAACCCTGTAAATGAAAAAAATATATATATTTACCCTTTAAACAATAATATCCATATATTATTTAAGGATAATTTTAGAAATTTAATTAATCAAGTTCTTGATTTTTCTAAGTCTAGAAATATAATCCCTGTATTAATTGTATTCTAGTTCTTAATTTCTAAAATATATTTTTATGACAAGCATCTACATATTAGTTCTAGGTATCTCTTATACCTCAACTTATGAGAACAACTACTTCCTTTCATAAAAGAAATAATATAATATGCATCAGTCTCTACGACTCTAATGAATGTCCAATATTTAAGAGAGCATCGACTAGGAACATTTATGAACTTTGCTTTGATGCAATATGAATCTCATAATTATAACAACTTTAAAATTTCTTTTGCAAAACATTTTTTTCATATGAAATTTATCTTTACTTTAGATTTATTAATCTAATATTATATGAATATTAAAGATAAATTAAACCTTTATTAATAATGAATATGTATTTTCATGAATATAATAATATTACGTGTAACCAACCGATTGGCTACAGGGCATATTAAACTAACAATCTTACATTTGCACTAAAGTCAATCGCTCATGTATCTAATATCATATTGATTCATTTAACATTAAAACTTCTACATGGATAGTGACCCTGTAAGAAGATCTTCTAGATTCTTTTCGGTAGGTACTCACTTTATCTTTATATCTGTCATTTCATTGATCTATCAAATCAAATGGAATTTTTGAAGTACTTGTTTAGATCATTGATGAAACCTTGGTTTCTTTGGTTATGCAATGGCTCCACTATTAGGAACCAACCTAGTTTATTGATGAACTTTTTGATCCAATCTTTGTTTCCTTAAACATGGAGGTATACTCTTATTCAATTATATAATCAATTATGCTTTCTTGTTTGAAACTCTTCTAACTTAGAGCACTACCATTTAAAGTAAAACATATATTGGTTGGTATTTACTATTTTTCCAACATTTCATTGAAAAACTTATAATTCAAATAATTTTAAACTTCTAGTTTATCTTCTCCGTTAATGGATTATATAGCCAAGTATAGGATACTATTTCTATCATTTCTCTCTGCTATATCTTAAAACACATGTCTTTGAAGGGGGGTGTTCCATGCAAAATATATAAGAATCAAATCTTAGATTTTTTTCATACTAAACTATTTTAGCATCTAGTCTATATGTATGGATTAGGATAATTTGTGTTTTTTTTTCCCCTTCTCTCATTGATTGAATAAACAAAAAGAAAATCTCTCTCTCTCTCTCTCTCTCTCTCTCTCTCTCTCTCTCTCTCTCTCTCTCTCTCACATAAGTAAAAGCAGTAGTACACTTTTACCCGTTCAAGTTCTATGTAAGAAGGTTTGGTTCTTGTAATCATGGGTAATTGTAGTTTCGATCAAATAGAGTCTTTATGTCATTCGAGTTCTCTGTAGGTACACATCTCTCCCTCTCTTGCTATAAATATATAATTTGTTCTTTTTCTCTGTGGATTTTGCTTTATTTTGGCAAGTCTTTGATGAGACTTAATTTTTTATGGCTTTCTTATTATATTATAATAATTTTCATGTAAGCTTTGTCTCATTTCTCTGTTTGATGTTTTCTTTAATTTTATGTTCATTGTATTGCATGATTTCTTAAATTTATTAAGGGAATAGAGAAATTTTCAGAGTTGAAGTTTGGATCTTTTAGATTTCATGGTGAGTATTTTCTTTTATTTCTTTTTTAACCCTTTGATTGATTGGATTTTATTTCTTGGCAAGATTTTAATTTTACTTCCTATTTAATCATGATAAAATTTTTGAAATTGGTTTCTCCTTTTCTTTCAAAAAAATGAACTTGAATTTCTATTTTTGTTTGTGTTTTAAAGCTCTATCCTTAGTTGTTTTACATTATAGAGACTCCCTTCTTCTCTTTTTCTTTATATGTTTTGTTGCTGAGAAAGTGATTTAAGAATTCTTGATAGAGGATTCCATATTTTTTATGCTATTCTTTCTTTTCTATGGTTTCTTGACAACCAAACAAAGAACAAATTTATGTTTCTTGTTGAGATAGCTTTGTTATTTTATTGATGCATTAATATTTTTATGTTTTTTTTGAAATGCAGGTTAATAAGATAAATGTTTTAGCAATTTTTATTTCATTGACCAGAGATCTTGAGGTCATTCGCCTTATTTGATTCCTCTTTAAATGGGCTTATTTTCTCTCAATTTATTGCATTTTCTATTTAGATTCCTCTTTAGTTTTCTATTTTAAAACTATTTAATTTTCCTTGTAGCATTCAAATTGAATAATAGTGTAGAATTAATTATTATAATCATCCTTTCTTCCTCTTATTTGGTATCTTATTGGATAATAATGTAGAATTTTAAATTGGATAAAATTGTCAAGAGTCAATTCAATTTATATTATGATAATTCCTTATTTATTTTATTTAAAATTCAAAATTAGAATTGACTCTTGATGCGATCCAACCATCAAAGGATCACACAAGGATTGAGAGAAGAAGACTAGATTCGGACAGTTTGACCTTTCGTTATTCATTTAGTCATAACTGGAGTTACGGATCCAATTTTGATGTGATTCTAGTTGGTTTGGAAACTAGACTTCCATACCTTTCCAACGGTATATGGCATGCCTTCTAATTCATTAAGATGAGAAAGAACCATCCTTTTTAAGTTGAGCCTTGCTGCTGCCAGACAGAATACGAAAACAACGAACTGGTCTTATTTAATTAGTTGGGCTATCAAACTTTAATTATTTTGAGAGGAGACATTTGTTTGGGTTTTAAACTTGTTTATTTTGTTTATTTTAATTAGTTTGGGCTAGTTTTAGCTTGGGTTGAATATTATTTAAAATTGTGTTTATATGAGACCCATTAGGGAAACTAGGATTTTGGCTTGGAGTATAAATACTCTTTAGGAATAATTTTAGGGCAGACTTTTGATAATATTTTCAGCATTGTAGCTGAATTTTGGTTGCTCAATCTTGGTTCTTGATTGAACTTTCAACTCTTCAAAGAATTGATCATTCTTTGTTGAGAATTTATACTTTTTTTGCTCATCTCCAGGTGTAGGCGTTGTGATCGAGTTGGTTTATAGTCTTGTTGCCTTGGAACAAGTCTTCCATTGTGATAAGCTCATTAAAATCTCAACAAACTTGGGTTAGATTGATCTTGGGGTCGCGAATACCATTAAATTCCGCTATGGTTCGCATCAGTTGGTATCAGAGCATGATCTAATCACATGTTATATCCTTCAATTTGAGTCTTTATTGTTTCTTGTTTCATTCTTGATAGATTTGACCACCTATATATATATATATATATATATATATATATATATATATATATATATATATATATATATATATAAATGAGTTAT
>Ga0325405_1005089_pt1 | contig 13353 bp, 12 predicted proteins | sample PopdelMetagenome_21_FD_205663 | JGI IMG/M metagenome (GOLD analysis project Ga0325405, IMG submission 205663) | Populus deltoides microbial communities from Bellville, Georgia, United States - Xylem-Control-R2 | ecosystem: Host-associated > Plants > Phyllosphere > Stem > Wood/Secondary xylem... | reverse complement strand
GAAATAGCCTTGCATGAAATCTTCAAGCTTTGACTTAGAGGAGCTAAATTGCTGAAATAAAAACTTGGATATCGGTTTAGATGCTTCGGAACGTAATTTGGACTCGTTTCTTCACGAAACCTGTTTGCTGGCAGAATTCAGATGTCATCTTTGAAAAATCATATCTCCCTCATATGACATCGGTTTTGGATGAAATTTGGAGCGTTCATAGAACTTTGAGTCATGAATCCAACAAAATTGAGTTTGCATCAATTGGACTTCTTTAGCTCTAGATATTCAAGTTGGAATGGCTAAAGGTCAACACTGGCAGATTGTGAGATTTGACTTTGAAGGCTGCGATTTCCATGCTCTTCCTTATTTTATTTTCTAGTTTTAGATGTCTAGAAAGGTATGGATGTTAGCTTTTTAATGCCACTGGAATAACTTCATTTCAACCTCTAGAGCTCACGCTTTGCACAAAACATCGACTGAAGGTCAAATCTACCAATTATCTCCAATTTACTCCTTTTTGCATCTTTCATCCAAAAGTGCCTTCAAAACATAAAACAAAGAATATCAAGGCATTTTATATATAAAACATAGGCAAAATACTAGTTAAATGTGGGTGAAACTATTGAATAATATGGTTGCATTAGTGGACCCAGGTGAGCGAGTAAAACCCTGGCTGTCCTAGGCTCTTACAAGAGGTGCACACCGTGACTCGAACTCGAGACCTACTATGCAGATCTCAAGGCCTTTACCATCACGCCATGCCCCTTAGGGACTATAATTTGCTAAATAGTTAGAACATCTCAAAGAAGTCAATTTCAAAAACTTCATACCCTACATTGGGATAACTTTGGAAGGTTTAGTCATTTTCAAACACCCTTCCTTAAAAGAAGTTGGATTTAGATTCTCCTAATGATTGGCTTATGCTTGGACTACTTTTATGGGTGAAAGAATCACCGGAAATGATTGTTTTGAGCCTACTTTTAAAATCACAACATTGATTTCTTAAAGTTGTTCACGAGTATTTCGTATTCGTTCTTCAAATCTCTTATTGTGTTCTTACAAAGCCTTCATCATGCCATTTGCCACCATTTTTAATTGTTTCTTGTACCCAAGCTACCTTACTTTGGAAAGTGACTTTGATACCAATTATCAAAGATCTTCCTTAACAAGCAAAATGTTTTGAAGAAATTTGAGGGAGAAAGTGTAAGAAATTAGAGAGAAGAGAGAGATATGCAATTTCTGCAATTGTTCTTGTATTATTGTATTATTTCTTATGCTCCTCCATCAAGCTTTGTACAATTTTCTTTTGTACAAGGATTGAACTCCTAACTAACTTGAAACGAACTACCAACTATATGATCCTTGCTAATTCCAACTAACTAATTAACTTCCTAGTTAACTTGTCAATTAACTCCTTGCCACGTGTGATTCCCTCTTCTCAAGACTTAGGCTTGTAACATCAAGTCAAGCCGGGTTTAATAACTATGGTAGCCGTAAAAATAAATAAAAACAGCTAGCATAGCAACTTTTGTAAGAGAAAACCACAATCTTGATCTTTGTATTTAAACCAATGCTCGACATAAGACAGCAAATAGTCTTGAAAAAACAAGACAGAAAAGAAACAGGACAAATATAAAACTGAATGCAATTCCCAAAACAAAACAAAAAAGCCAAGACTAGAGTACAATAGCAGGAACCTACAAGGACCTTACAGCATATTGCAACACCAATTTTCAACTCTGAGCCATTAAACAGAATGTCGTTGTAACATATCCAAGTGAAGGAAAATCCAATCATAATAACCTTTAGAAAATTAGCACCCAAAATAGCAATTAAGCAAATAATAACTTTCTACCTTCATACATACATAATTAGTTTTCAGAGCACTGCTTACAATTCAAATGACACCAACGGGCGAAAACTCAAAATGCCAGCAAAAACTCAATTCAAGTAAAGTCCCAACAATCAAGGTATACCCTGTTATAGGTCCTATCAACTTGTACACTTAGTCCAAATACAAACAAAACAATCCCTCTCTGACATATGCTACAAGATTATTAGCCTTTTTTTTAATAAATGAGATAGCATTTTATAAGCAACCTATCTGGACAATACTTCCTTTATCATAATTTCCCTTTAATATTACCAGAATGAATCTTCTCCGCATAACATCTTTACAATAGCATGAACAACATAGAATGATTTAACACTGCACAAGTCTTTCCTACCAAACTTCTATAAGAATCTATCGTTCCTAGACCGGCTCAAGTTGATTTATAGCCTTTCATTGTTCTGGATCTAAATCAAAGAAACTTTTCTTTAGAGTGAAATTTTGACACCCGCTTGGATCCCAAATTCCTATATAAAAAAACCTTTGCTTCCATCTAGTTTGCATATGAAAAATCCTGCAAAGGAAATGATTTTGTAACATTAACAGATTTCACATAGCATTCCCTAATTTTCTTTTCTTTTTTTTCTTTTTTGTATTTTAGTGAACTATTAGTTAAATTTGGCAAGTGTGTAGTTCCTAGAAAAATAAAGTTTTCATTGTGCATGAATTTCTCTCATTCAAGTGAGTTCTTGCTGAATTAAAGAAATGTAAGATAACCTAGTCTTCTCCATGAATCAAAGCAAGCCTCCCTCCCTTCCCCAAGAAAAAAAATACTACCAAGAAATAACAAAAGATAGAGAAAAGCTCAATGACTTATTAGCAACTGCTTTTCACACAATTATCCACATTCCATTTATTACCCCAGCACTCTTTAAAGCTAAGACCCTACACTGTACTTCATTTAGAAGCCAACAGTATCTGTCAATACTCAAATTCCAATCCTAGATTTAACTTCAATCGTATAAATACCACATTGCATCACACATAGTTTTTAATAGAATTTAGTGAAACATTAAAACATGATGCAGTTTCGCAATGTAAAAGCAACTACCATAGTACATCAGATGGTTCATGTATAGAATCAATTATAATGATTCTATATCATTAGTTTATTCTATTTTGTATTTAAGAATAGGAAAAGAGAAAGAACATGCAGAAAAAAAGGTTTGATTCAGAAAATACATCAAAAATATGTTGAATAGCCATCTCTATCCTACTTATCCACTTCCCTGCATAGGAAAATCAATATAAATTTTCTTTATAATAGAGAGTGAAAAGATTCTTCAATTACAATATATGTTAAAAGAATTTGTGTGAGTGACCTTAAAAGCTTAAATATACCCCTGTTAAACTACACCAAAAGAATACAAAATGATGGAGACTTTTGCATCCAATCAACAACATATTCCATCATATTTACCGATGAAAGTTCCACTACTGAAAAAAGTAGATGTAGTGTTTCATTAATCAAATGTTCATGTCCATCTTGAGGAAATCAAAATGAAAAGCACATAAAATAAATAAAAATTCCATGTCAGGACTTCATAAATGAATTGGCTTGCTAGTATAACTCTTGGTCATTACATGCTCTTTTACGCAAAAAATCAAAGGGAAGCTGTAAACACCACCAAATCACAACAAATTTCAAAATATTTATGAACACAATTTTCAGAAAAAGAACATGATGGAACTAAAATACATAGCACATGCCATACTATGCTGTTCTCAGAGTCACCTAAGAAAATAAGCAAGAAGCCTACAGGAAGTAAAACAACTTCTACCCTATGACATAATTTATGTGCTCATCCTCATCTTTGGAGTATTCATTTATGTAAGTCATCTCATTACAAGGTAATGCAAGAAACTTTCCAGACATGGTATTTAGTAGATGGAAAAGCAATACCAGGAAGATATTAAAAAAATTTGCAATCCACAAGTGGAAGTCAACAGAAAAATATTTCCAGAATGAACAAAGAAACACTGTTGGCAGCAATGAAACCTCATAACCTATGAAAATGCATTGGTTGATTTGTTGAACACTAGATCCTAGAAACAATACCTTAATTGCAATGTAATTTTTTACTCTTTAACACTAACATTTAACTGCACAATACTAGGAATATATAACTGAAATTTTCAATCAACTCTATGTTTATTTACAAACAATTGTCATGTAAAAATATAAGCATATCAAAATATGCAACTTGCAAGAAGTATCCATGACAATACCTGGAAGAAAGCTTTCTTTTTTTATCATGAATTCTCACACGAGCACAATGGCACAGAGTTTGGGGTTAGTGGGTTATTATTCACAGAAAAGAATGTGATAGTTCGTACCTTCAAAATAGCTTTGGCTTCATGGTCAAACGCTTTGCAGAGAATTGCATAACTTTTCTCAAGTCCCATCTGTGAAGGGATAAAGCTTCTTAAAACAGAAGGGGGAGGGGTGAGGATTGGATATAACATGTACATACTGTACATAATATAGTCAATAATAACATACCAAGGGATCAACTCTCAATGGTGAAATGCTTGATATAATATATCTGCAACGAAATGAAAGTGATTGATGGATTAAAAAAACAAATTTTAAAAAAATTTTCAGGCAAAAATGGTAAAAAAATATTATGGATTGGTGGGGAAATGGTTAGCAGCCTGGGAAGGAAGGAGGTTTCTTCTGGTTGCTAATTGCTATCAGCATCTAATAATACTCATTACTATTGCATTTTATCTAGTTAATGAGTGCCACTCAACCAAGAATCTCAGAGCTAAATGTCACAAATTTAAGAGATCACTAAGATAGCAGTATTGTCGAGTAAAAGACATACCTCAGCTTACTTTTGTCGAAATTTATAGCTACAACATTAGCTTTTTTAACTGTTAGGACTGCAGTGCTAATGTGATTCTAGAGAAGATGAAAAGACTAAATTAAATATCAAATATGATGAAGCACAACATGAACCTAGAATAGTTAATTCTGAAGTACAAAGTGAAGAGAGTTGAGATTTACAGAGAGGAAGAGAAAGACGGGTTATATAATTGTATCCTATTTAATAAGAAAACCTAGAAACATGTGTGTATTTGTATATCTAATTAGTTATTCACAACCATTAAAGGGTTGACAAGAAAAAGCATCAGCACCTTGCGAGCAACAAGCTCAACTTATTGCATAAATAATTTCCCTAGTCCTTTCCCTTGGACACGAGACTCGAGCTATATTCATACATATAAAGAACATGTATCTCTTCCTCAAGAGTAAAGCGATAGTTTACAAATCCAACCAAAGGGCTCTTATCTAACTTTATTGACATTTTATCAACACTGGAATTTGGAGCCTTATGAAAAAAAGTATAACATGCTTCTGAAGCCATCATGTTCCTACACATCTTTTCTTTTGTAGACCACTTGGAACCAAACAACCCCTCCATATTAAATTTTAAAAAAGTTAAATGCCACAATGGTACCAACACAGAATCTCCAATTGACATATTTATAGACCATCTGTAAATTAATGTTGAGGTCGCAGAAACCCAGATTAACAGAAACAATAAGATTCTTAACTCATGTTTATTTGGAGAAGGTCTTGAATGTGCTGTTTTACAGAAGAGGAGTTGCCCCCACTTTCAGATTCCAAAAACACTGACAGATCTGGTAATCAAATCATGACAGGGATTTAGATTTTAAGAACATAGAATGTGCACACAAAATAGCACACCCATAAAACAAAAGGAACCAACTAGCTTAAATCTGATATTAAGTAACTACAGTAATTCAGCCAATTGAATCATCCAAGGAAAATGTACTCATAAAAAGCTTTAAATTAACAATAAAAGCTAATTTTGAGCAAGAAACCAAGTAAGGAATCAAGGATTATACCATTTCTATTGTAAAGACAAAAGGGCTCGAAAGAAACAAGATGGTTCTTCTAAGAAGAAGCTTTTTTTATCAATTCATCAATTGCCTTCTTCTTTTCCAGTATCTATGGAGCAACTTTTTGGATTATGAACACTTGTTAGTAATATCACTGTCAGAGTTAATGAACAATAAGAAGATGATAGCAATGGCAGGTAAGGGAAGGGAATTACACAGATTGTTGGTAAAGAATGTAGAGGAAAGAGTAAGAGAGAGATAGAGAGTGTGTTTCGAAGATTAAGGAATTTGTTATATTATTCTCATTTCATGCCTCTGCTAGCAACAGAAACGTGCTACATATAACAGTTTTTTCCTCTTAAGATTCTAGAGCCTGTGCTGTTGAGCACGTGGCTTTTACAATTGAATTATCAGAATGCATAACATTGACTATAACTGAAATGTTCAAAACGCACTGTTTCACTTAATGGTAATTTAAATTCCCTTCCCTTAGATTATTTGTCCCATCTTTACTTGTAACAATTGCCTTTCCTTTAAATGGACCTTGTCTCAAGGTCAAACTGAGGGAATCGGTGAACCAAATCATTAGCAAATTCCCATGTGGCTTCAGAAGGTTTGAGACTCGCCCAGTGGACGAGCATTTGAGTGGCTGCTTGGTGGTTTCGCTTGATCATTCGTCGCTCCAAGATAGCTTGAGGTTGGAGAGGGGATTCAACTGGCAAGGAAGGCAGTGTGGAGAGGACTTCTCGATTTCCCACCTTCTTCTTTAGGAGAGACACATGGAATACGGGATGTATGGTTACTGAGTCGAGTAGTTGTAACTTATAGGCCACTGTATTGATTTTTGTTAAAACCTGATAGGGGTCGTAGTATTTGGAAGCCAGTTTTTAGAACTATCCGTGAGCCAGAGTCTTTTGTCTATAAGGTTAGAGTTTTACGTACACTATATCACCTATTGCAAATGATCTCTCACTCCTATGCTTGTTGGCTAACTGGACCATCCTATTCTGAGCACCCTGTAAATTTTTCTTGATAGTCACTAGCATGCGTTCCCTTTTTGACAAAAAGACATCTACTGCTTCGACTGGTGAGTCTTTGGCAATGTATGGAATATGTAGCGGAGGTGGGTAGCTATAAAAGATCTCGTAAGGAGTAGATTTGGTAGCTGTATGGTAGTTAGTGTTGTACTAGCATTCGGCTAATGGCAGCCACTTGATCTATTGTGCTGGCGAGGTCCTTGTCATGCAGCATAAGTAGTTTTCTAAACACTTGTTGACCACCTCAATTTGCCCATCTGATTGGGGGTGATAGGCGGTGAAGTAGCACAGTTTGACTCCTTGTTTAGCGAAGAGCTCCTTCCAGAAGAGGCATAGAAAAACAGCATCTATGTCGCTGACAATAGTGGCTGGCAGTCCATGTAGTTTGTAAATGTTATCAAGGAAAACTCTAGCCATGATACTTACAGTATAGGGATGAGGAATGGCTATGAAATGGGCGTATTTACTGAATCTATCCACCACTACGAAGATGACCTCCTTGCCTTCATACTTAGGCAGTCTTTCTATGAAATCCATGCTAATATCAATGAAAGGGGCATGTGGTATGGGCAGTGGTTGCAGCAACCCTGGTGTGCGAATGTTTTCAGTTTTATTTAACTAACAAACGGGACAGTCCCTAACATATTGTCTAACATGCTTCTGTTGTCCCCGTCAATAGTACCCATTAGCCACCTTCTTGGCTGTAACAGTAGCTCCAGAATGGCCTCCCATCGCTGAGTTATGGTATAAGGCAATGAGTCGAGTCTGCAGAACTATATTGCGGTCGACTACTATCTTTCCCTTTCTGCATAATAAGTGATTAACCCACAAGTAGTGGGGATGAGAATTGGGATCCTTAATGAGCTCCTGAATTATGGTTTGGACATCTTGATCACTGTCCCATGCCGCCTTTATTTCGTCCATAATTGAGGTGGTAATGGTAGAAACTGTCAAGGTGCTCAGTTCAGCACAAGTTACCCTGGAAAGTGCATCTGCTGCAATATTGTCCTTCCCCTTCTTGAATTCAATCTCATAGTCAAAGCCGAGAAGTTTGGCCAACCACATATGCTGGGAGGGACAGGTCACCTTCTGTTCCAATAAATATTTTAAGTTAATGTGACCAGTGCGGATGGTGAAATGCTTACCCCATAAATAGTGACGCCATTTCCTGACAACCAATAGAATAGCCAATAGTTCTCTTTTATAAGTGGAGAGAGTTTGTTGTTTAAATGGTTTACTAATAAATGCAATTAGATGGCCTTCCTGCATCAAAACTACCCCCATTCCTTTGCTGCTGGCATCTGTCTCAACCACAAAATGTTTATGCAAATCTGATAATGCCAACACTGGTGGGTTAGTCATGATATGTTTAAGCTGAAGGAAGGTTGTGGTGGCTGGTTCATTCCATTTATAGGCATTCTTTTGCAGTAGCTGTGTCAATGGTTTGCATATGGTACCATAGCCCTTGACGAATCGCCTGTAATACCCTATGAGCCCTTGAAACCCTCTAAGTTGCTTGATGTTGCTGGGAACAGGCTAGTCGATGATGGCCTTGATTTTCTAAGGGTCAGTTGCCACACCTGCTGATGAAATAATGTGGCCAAGATACTTAACCTGGTTGCTGCAAAAAACACATTTACTAGCCTTGGCATACAGTTCATTGATTTTCAAAAGCTTAAACACAGTCTCCAAATGGCTTAAATGGTCTACCAGGGTGTTGATGTAGATGAGGATGTCATCAAAGAATACCAGGATAAACCTTCGTAAGTAATTTTGAAAGATCTCGTTCATCAGACTTTGGAATGTTGCCGGGGCATTAGTCAACCCAAAAGGCATGAACATGAACTCATAGTGCCCGTTATATGACTTGAATGCTGTTTTGTAGACATCCTCAGAAGATATCCTGATTTGGTGGTAACCCGATTAGAGGTCTATCTTAAAAAAGATAGTGGCGCCAACCAATTCTTTCAAGAGCTCGTCGATTAGAGGAATAGGAAACTTATCCTTCACTGTGAGTTTGTTCAGTGCTCTGTAGTCAATGCATAGCCGCTAGGACCCATCTTTTTTCTTGACCAGAACTGTGGGGGAAACAAAAGGGTTATGGTTGTGCTAAATAGTTCCTAAGTCCAGCATTTCTTGAATCATCTTCTCCACCACATCTTTTTGTAAACTTGAATGCCTATAGGGTCTGAGGTTAATTGGATCAGTACCTTCATTCAAAGGTATATGGTGATCATGGTTGTGAGAAGGTGGCAGGTGCTTAGGTTCTTTAAAAATCTCATGATAGTTTGCCTGCAAGGCTGCCAAACCAGTATTCTATAGAGCATATGGTTGTAACTTGGTGGACATGGGTTGTTCTGCATGGCATGTGTCATCAATACTATGTAGGCTGCATAGACTAATTTTGGCTATTAATCTGGTGTTATATAACAGACCATTGAGTTGTTCTACTCGAATAGTCTCCACTGTTACTAGTTTGTCCCCTTTGATACAAACTTCTTGGCCCTGCCATAGAAATGCCATCCATATCTCCTTATAATTGCAGACAATGGTTTTCAGTTTAGCTAGCCACTGGATGCCTAAAATCATATCGCAATTTTAGAGGTCCAATGTGTACACATCAGTCTCGAAAGAGACCCCCTGCATGGACCATTGAAAATTTTTGCACACAGAAGAACAAGTCATGAGTCCCCGTCAGCAACTTTTACAATTAAGGCCTTAATGCTGGTGAGTCTGCAATGTAACCTTTCTGCAACTTGGTTACTAATGAAGTTATGGGTGTTGCCTGTATCTACCAAAATAAACAAGGGTTGTTTTTCTACCCTGCCAGTGACTCTTAAGGTATTAAGTCCTACTACCCCTTCTAAGGCATTGAGAGAAAGGTGTGGGTTATGAGTGACTTGTTCTTCTTCAATCACCCTGCCCCCATCATTACACTCTCCATCCTCTTCGACAACACACAGGGAGTACAACCTTTTGTTCTAGCACCGATGGCCAGGAACAAATTTTTCATCACACCAGAAACATAGACCCTTAGCCCTCCTCTCGTCTAAATCCTTGTTTCTGATAGGTCTAGTGGTTTTGTTGACTGGGTTGGCGTTATAGGGTAGGGGAGTGCGTAGCAAACCATTGGAAAATGGTTTAGAGGTGTTGCTGGAAGATCCTGGTAGGTTTTTGCTGTAGCTAGTTAGAGTATATGGTTTACTTTGATGAGCATACGTAGTGGGTTGGTAGGTTTGCTTAGTAGGATTTGAGTTGTAGCGCCGGTGGGTGAGTGTATTGTCTTGTAAACGGGCAAGAATATAAACTTGTTTAAGAGTTTTTGGTTCAAACATTTTTATCAGATTCTTAACCTCTACTTCCAATCCTCCTATAAAAAATACCAGTGCATTTTTTTCAGAAATCTCTGATCGGTTCCACAGGATGTCAAAGTCCTTTATGTAGGTTTCTATGTCATTTTTCTGTTTTAACTCAATGAGTTCTTCTAATGGATTTCTTTCCCTCTCCAAACCTACAACATAAGGCTTCTACGTACTCTGGCCAAGGCACTACCTGTCCCCCCAAACTTCTCATGAAATTCTGATGCCAACACAAAACCATCCCATCCAAATAGTAAGAGGCCAATTTGAGCTTATCATGCCCAGCAACCTCTTCCACATCAAAATAATGATTGCATTTATAAATCCATTTAAGTACATCATTCCCCTCAAAGACAGGGAACTCTCGTTTTGGTCTACGTAGGGAATAATAAGGAGGTGCACCTTCATTGGTTCCATTGAACTTAACTGAGAAGTCTCTCGCAGTAGTGTATTGAGGTGCAAGTGGTTGTTGTTGAGGCACCTTGTGTGGATTGGTTTCACTAGTAGAGAGTTTAGTGTTATGCAAGACTGAATCTATTCAAAAGACAAGGGCATCAAGGACCTTCTTAAGCTTGCGAAAATGTATATTGGTATCTGCCCTGGTGTCATTAAGTTGTTGTTGTATTTGATCATACGCTTGAGCCTGCTCCAAATTGTTGGGTTCATCCGCCTTCCTTGCATCTTAGGACCTCGTTTCTGGTGGCATTGTCGAGTTGAAAGATACCGCTCTGATACCACTTGAAGCAACCTTTTGGATTATGAACATTTGTCAGTAATATCACTGTCAGAGTTAATGAACAACAAGAAGATGATAGCAATGGCAGGTAAGGGAAGGGAATTACACAGATTGTTGGTAAAGAATGTAGAGGAAAGAGTGAGAGAGAGATAGAGAGTGTGTTCCGAAGATTAAGGAATTTGTTATATTATTCTCATTTCATACCTCTGCTAGCAACATAAACGCACTATATATAACAGTTTTTCCCTCTTAAGATTCTAGAGCCTGTGCTCTTGAGCACATGGCTTTTACAATTGAATTATCAAAACGCATAACATTGACTATAACTGAAATGCTCAAAATGCACCGTTTCACTTAACGGTAATTTAAATTCCCCTCCCTTAGATTATTTGTCTCATCTCTACTTGTAACAATCTAATGGAATGAGAAAAAAAAAGATATAAACTTTATATCTCAATATAAATTAAATGAAAAGAAAGAAAGCTTCTTTTTCTTTTGTGTTGTTTTTACATGATACCTCTCTGCGTTTTTCTCCGCTGCTGACAATGATGATGTTGCTTACCAGCCCTCTCGACCCCATTATTTTTATATTGCTCTACTCAAAGCTCACACAGTCACACCCCATCATTTAATTACAATCTTTTCGGTATATTTTATTTTATTTTTTTCCTTATAGATTCATAATACTTTTACCACTATAGTTTTACAATTTTCTAATGCCATCCTTATAGGTTCCAAAAAAAGCGTTACAATGTTCACCTAATCAACATAAGAGATTGAGATAGTTGAGATACAGTAGACAAGATAGAACAAGAAAATAAAATAATATTATGTTTTGTTATAATATAAAAATAATAATTATTATATTTTTATTTTATTTAGTTGGTGATATATAAGATAGAATAAAATATAAAAAAAATTATTATACTCTCAAATTATATTACTATTAAATTATTTGGTTAGAACATGCATTTGTTGAACGACTCTATTATTTAAGTGTTGATTCAAATTCTCTCAAGCCATGTTATTTATAAACCTAATTTTACAATGTCAAAAATAATTTATAATTATACTTACTTAAACATTTATTATCCAAGATGAGATTGCAGGATTCATTTCATCTAAAACATTTATCTTTCTAAATTTAGATTTTAATTTCATAATTCTCCAAGAGATTTTGATAAAAATATATTACCATAATGTATTTTGAAAGCTTGTATGATCATGCATCATAAGGTTGAATCTTTAATGTTGTGTCGGGTGACAAGAAAAAAAATCAATATTTTTAAATCTTGGATGAACAAAACAATGATTAACAAGTAAAAAAACTTTTCTACCATTTATTTTTTTATCAAAATGATTTTCAAGATTTATTGCATCTAAACATTTATCTTTTCTAGATTTCAATTCCAATTTCATAATTCTCCAAAAGATTTTAATAAAATCGATGACAATAATATATTTTAAAAGCTTGTATGATCATTGCATCATAAGGTTGAATCTTTGATGTTGTGTTGGGTGGCAAGAAAAACAATTCAATATTTTTCAAATCTTGGATGAAGAAGACAATTATCAACAAACAAAAGGATGGTTACTCGATTTACATTCTTGAAAACATTGTGGTTCAGCATACCTAACAATAAATCATAAAGGAATTTTCTCATAACTATCTTCATTATAGAAAATAATAATTGTTTGTTTTTTTCTTGTTTTATTCTTACCTTCAAGTTGCTTTGTTGCAAGAAAATTATTTAGTTGTAGCTTATAAAACAATCATGTTTCATCCTTATTGAAAACATCTCTTTGTGAAAAATTGATTTTGTTTCTTTTTTATAAATTGAAAATGACTTTTCATTAGCTCCATATCAACTTATTTACTTTCTCCAAAATAATGATATGTTTGAATGTCATGTCTTGATTGGAAGCACTTAAGCCAACCTTTATAAAAATGGAATTCTAGCATATTTACAGAATAAATATTTTTTAAAAAATTTATTTGCCTTTTTAGTGATTAGTTCTTAGGTTGCATTCACATGTTCTTAACATTAAACAAATCATTTATAAAGAACCTTCTCTAACTTATGGAATTTTGAGATTTTGTATCATTTGGCATCATTTTTTTTTAATATTGATTTATAGATATTCTAATGGTCTAATGATCATATTTGATATGGTTGCTTGGCTCACTTGCAAGTTAAATTTTTATAACACCCACTTTTACAATTTCTTTTAGGTGAAAGTTAGATTTTCTATTTTGTACTCATACAATACTTAATTCCTTTCATTTGTTATTATTGATTTCTTTACACCTTAAGATGAGAAGTCATTGTATTTAGTTTTACCATTTGTGATATTGTATATTCTTTTTATATATGTTTTTAGTTGATTTAATGTTCATTAAGTATATTAATTAAGTAATCATTGAATGTAATTTTAATTTATTGTAAAAATAGATAAATGGATTCTTCT
>Ga0325405_1005087_pt1 | contig 13355 bp, 8 predicted proteins | sample PopdelMetagenome_21_FD_205663 | JGI IMG/M metagenome (GOLD analysis project Ga0325405, IMG submission 205663) | Populus deltoides microbial communities from Bellville, Georgia, United States - Xylem-Control-R2 | ecosystem: Host-associated > Plants > Phyllosphere > Stem > Wood/Secondary xylem... | reverse complement strand
GAATAAACCATTTTTGTTTTCTTGCCTTAAGAACCATATCCGAAAAAACCTTATCTAGGAAAGCTCAACTTTTAAAGCCCATGTGGGACCCAATTTTCTTTCACAGGTCCTGCTTCTTTCCATGAAAATCAACTCATTTGTTTTTTCTTTTATATGATTGAGAGATTTTTGTTTTTGTTGTCACGCCGTATTTTTTTTTTAATTTTTAATTTTTGTTTTTAAAAACAAATTCACTTTCTCCACTCAATTATATATATAAATAAAAGTGTTTTAGTAACTTCTCTATAATAATAATAATCAATATAGAGTTATTGATAACTTTGAATTATAGTAAGAATCACTTAATTCGTTTGATAATTTGGAAAGCATTTTAAAAAAATTATATTTTTTTTTTAATTAATATATTTTTAATATTTTTAAATTATATTGATATGCTGATTTTAAAAAATAAAAAAATATTATTGATATATTTTTTAAATAAAAAATATTTTAAAAAATAACCACAACCACTCTATCAAAAACTTAAGAGACGAAAGGATGTGGAATCTCTCAGACCATGAAGTAGTATCTTTATTGAAAGGAAAAGAAAAGAAGACAAACAAATCTAAACTCACAGAGAATGATTATTACAAGGTTCGAAAGTCCACCTTACAATACTCAATATTTTCAGTTTCGGTCAAATTTTGTTATCCTCTTGAAGGCTTAAGATTTCAATATGGTAATAATATTAGATTCATATTTTAAGGCATGGAACTCGAGAATATTATACGTCATGGACCAATTCAACTATTCTCCATTTTCGAGGCGTTGGTGTATCTCATGAGTGCTGTATTTATTTTCTTACCAATCATAATTAAAGAGTGGCCCGAGTATAAACAGATAAAAATCATAAATTATCAAATACAAAAAAAAAAAAAAAACTAAAAGAGGCAGAGGCAAGAAACGAGAGGGAGTTCGAGGATAATTTTATTTAATCCCGCAACGTGGTAATGAAACGTACACGGGCGCTACTTGTACCAAACTGATCACAAATAACTCAATATTAAGGAATGATCCAAGCCTTCCATTAAGCCAACTAACAACGTACATAAAGATTACCAGCAGACAACCAAACAACATGAATACTCATTTTAATTATTTGATAAACACAGAAACCTTGATAGATGCATAGATCCTTAAGCAAGATATGCGTTAGGTTCCAGGCGTGGACTAACCATGGCGGAAAGGGGTACTGCCTTCTGCAATGCAAGACCAAAGACCTCATCCATGTTGAGCTCAGCATCTTTTGGCAATTTCCAATCAAAAGAGTGTACCAATGTGCCTAAAATGTACTGTACTAGCACAATCCCCATTCTAGTCCCAGCACAAATTCTTCTTCCAGCTCCAAATGGAATTAGCTCAAAATCATTTCCTCGAGGGTTGATTTTCGCATATTTCTCACTAAAAAATCTCTCAGGAGTAAAGTCTAGTGGATTGTCCCATACATTAGGATCCCTCCCTATTGCCCAGATGTTGACACTCAGTCTAGTGCCTTTGGGGATATAGTATCCATTCACTTCACATGCTTGGTCTGCTATCCTGGGTAGGTTTAGAGGTGTAGATGGGTGTTTTCGGAATGTTTCTTTGCATATGGCTTGCAGGTAGGGAAGTTTTGGTATGTCAGATTCCTCTAGTCGCCGATTCCGACCAATGACTTGATCCATCTCATCCTGAGCTTGTTTAAGGATGCGAGGGTTTTTCAACATCTCAGCAAGTGACCATTCGATTATGCTCGAGGAAGTGTCAGTGCCGGCTGTGAATAAGTTCTTCCAAAATAAAACAAAAGCGGATGTAAGTAACGATCTAATAATATATTTTCTTCTTGGAACATTTTGATGTATTATTGATTCGGACTCCATCTCTTCGCATACAATATATATGATTAAAACAAAAAACCATGCATGCATGGTAGATCATGTGCAATTTATATGTATAAGCACAGAATCTAGCTAGGTACGTAATTTGTAATTAAAATGAGACGGGAGAGTGAGACATACCAAAAGAAGAGCCTTGATGTTGGTAAAGCTAAGCTTCTCACCATCCAAATTTTCTTGGTTAGCCATGAGAACGTCCAGAAAATCCGGCTTTCCCTTGCGTTCATGAGCCGTTGCAATATGCTCCTCCAGCATTTTTGTCAGTAACACATCAAACCTTCGATGTAATCTCTTCATCCCACGTTCAATTCCTTGCAAATCCATCCAAGCAACCGACGGTATAAAATCGCCAACATTGAATAATCCTGCGCTTGTCATGAGCTCCACTACCATGTCCTTGAACTCATTAGACTCTGAACCTTTAGTAACGAACACACGACGACTAAGTATAATTTGGCCTATCATATTTGCCATGGCATAGGTCAACATTTCTGGCACCACCACAGGTTCGCCTTTTCGGCTAGCCTCGCAAATGGCTCGAAGCATGTGCCCTAGCTCGGTTACTCGGACATGAGCCCAATCCTCTAGAGCCTTACCACCTAGCATGTGTAGGTTACTTAATTTGCGTAACAATTTCCACCTTGGTCCATAATCTGCAAAGACCATGTCTTGTGCATTATAGGCTAAATGAGTTGCACCTGCATTTGGGGGACGGTTTGAGAAATTTAGATCAAGGGTTTTGAGGAAGGCTCGAGCTGCGTCTGGGGTGGAGGCCACAACCATGTTACTAGTGCCCATTTTTAAGTACATGACGGGGCCGTATTTTTTGGCCATTTTGGCTAAGGCGGCATGGGGCATGGCTCCTAGGACGGGAATAGCACCAATGATCGGCCACCCTCGGGGGCCTGGAGGCAGTTGACGGGTGGACAGTTTTCTTATCAAACAGCGAGTAAGAAGGTAGTTAATAAAGAAGAAGAGAGCCGCCATGGTGAGTTCCCAGAGAAGGACCATGTTTAAGGCCATGGCGCGCGCGAGATGGTGCAAAAGCAACACCAGCTTAATAACTAATTACCACTAGTGATTAATAAGTATGATCGTACGCTTGGTTTGCGAAGCAGTAACTGATTTATAGAACGATCCGTGAGCGCATCCTTGAGGGGGGGGTTAGCTCGGGCACGTGGGGTTGAGCCTTCCACCTCAAATTCCCGACCAACCAGCTGCGTTGGGACAGGTGCAGAAGCTATTATTTTTTATTTTTTTTTGTCACATGAAAAGAAAAGAGCAAAATGGGTTAGGTCGGGCACGTGAGGCTGAGCCTTCAACCTCGAATTCCTGACCAACCAGATGCGTTTGACACAAATGCAGGAACTGGTAATTTTCTGCAAGTTCTTCTTTCTCGCATGAAAAGAAAAAATCAAAATTCTCATCCGTTTTTCAGCAATATGTGAACGTAAATACAATTTATTTTTTATCATGCAGAGAAAAGTCTCGAACACAAGATTTATAAAAAGATCGAGCTAGAGACATTAGTTTTAATTGAACTAAGCATATATAATTTAAAGGCTGAAAAGATTTATCTCTTGATGGTGATGGAGTTAATTAAAATCGAAACTTTAAATGTATTGAATGTTATTAATTAATATAGTCTCTTGTTACTTTTACCAGACAGCCTTGTGTGCATTTAATTAGTGGTGTTACAGTCAAACAAAACATTAATTGCACTTGCATTGTCTGAAAATTATATCATAATATATAATTAATTAAGAAGATACCAACTTTTTTGGCTTGAATGAATTCCCCACTAAGCTAAAAAACAATAGTATTTGTTTCCGTAAGTACTATGCTTCGTCCATTTTTTACTTTTTAAGGAAAAGAAAATCAGCTACGTACCTACACATGTACTTAGATGGTAAAATAGTTCTTCGAAAATAATAACATACTTTAAGATGAATAGTTTCATGTATTTTTTAGATTACAGTTACCTGCTTCTTCCAACTTCCAACTAGATTTACAGGGAAGTTATAGGCGTAGTTATCGAAATCAATCCGGGGTTCACCCGGTTAAGAGATGGGGTTTTTAGTTTCAATCTAGATTAATCTGAAAAAATTTAAAATATATATTTAAAATTTTAATATTTTATAAAAAAAATTAAAAAATAATTCATCAAAAATAAATTTCTGCATTCTTTAAGATAATAACAAATACTATTTTAAGATGAATAGTTTCGTATCGTAAGATAGTTCCTTGAAACAATTTCATATGGTAAGATAATTCTTTGAAAATAATAACATATTTTAAGATGAATAGTTTCATATATTTTTTAGATGACAGTTACCTGCTTCTTCCAACTAGAGCTGCTTCTTCCAACTAGAGTTACAGGGAAGTTATAGGCGTAGTTATAGAAATCAATACGGCTTCACCTCGTTGAGGGATTGGATTTTTAATTTTATGGATAAATTAGATTAACTTGAAAAAATTAAAAAAATATATTTAAAATTTTAATATTTCATATAAAAAAGTTAAGAAATAATTCTTGTAAATATAAGCTATATATATTGTAAATAATAAAGTTTAAAATAATATTTTAAATTTTTTTACCTCACATTGAAAAAACAGAATTTTTTTTTTTATTAAGATAGAGTATATATATTAAACAGCTTCAAATCTCACATTAAAAAAATAACTTCTTCCTTGTAAACATAAAATATATATATTAAATAGTTTTAAATTTCATATTAAAAAGATATTATATTATCCTTTTAAGTTGAAATATTTAAACAAAAACGTTTTTTATCCCATATTGAAAAAACTTAAACTTTTTATCTTGTGAATATAGAGTATATATACGAAACGACTTTAAATCCCACATTAAAAAAACATTTTTTTCTTGGAAACATAGGGTGTATATACTAAATAGTTTCAAATCATACATTGAAAAAATAAAATATTTTTCTAGTATTTATATAGTAAACCTTAAAAAGTTGTAATAACCAACTAAAAAAGTATGAGAAAAATGGATATAGAAGAAAAACTATATTTGAAAGGGAAAAAAAATCGAGTCCCGTCCGAGTTGCCCGGGTCATAAGTCAACCTGCCGGGTCGACCGAGGTTTGCCGGGTTATTGCACTGGCCTGTTTTTTTTCTTATCTCGAGCGGTCCAGTCACCAAGTCGGTCCGGGTTTAATAACCGTGGTTATAAAAGTTCTTTTATTAAAAAATTTTGTAACAGCTAAAAAAAAAATAGTATAGTTTGAAAAGTAATTAGAAAAACAGTACAAGATGATATTCACATCTTTCTAAAAAAAAAAATATAATAACTACAATAAGGATAATATTTATTTATTTTTAAAGGATAATATTTTAAAAATAATTAAAGAAATATAATTTTCGATCTCATGTTATTATAATTAAAGATAGTATTTATTTAAATTTAAAAGATACGGTAGATTGAAGAAATCAAACTGCTAATTACTTAATTAATTAAGACGAGACCAAACTATCTAAAATAAAATACACAGTACTCACACACAGCAAGCATGAATCGTTCCGCAAGTGAGATTTTCATTCCAGATATATCCCAGACAACGAAAGGAGAGCGGTTTTTCTTAGATAAATACTCGAAGCCATTGACTAGAGCAAAGCAAATTAAGTGGCGATGGCTGGTTTTCTCCAAAACAAACCATGCACGTTACGTTACGTTACGTTACATTGCATTCTTCTCCGACACACAGCTCCACGCTTACATATTATTTTCTGAATGTATCATTGGAGTCTGTTCGCCCTCACCGTATCTTTTGAATTTAAATAAATATCATATTTATCGCGGTTTAAAAATAAATAAATGGTGTATTTTTATTTATTTTTAAAACTAAAAATTTAAAAATAAATATTAATAGAATTATATCTGCCATATTGTTTATTTAGAGAGACGCGTAGCATCTTAATTATATTTTTTAATAAAATATTGCTGTTAATATTTGTGAAAGCATGTTTTCTCTCTTGCTCTCTCGATCGTAGCAATTTTCTCTCTCGAATTAAACTTGATTTTCTCTTGGTGCAGAGAGACAATAGCTGTTCACACAGTAGCCCATTATAATAACATGAAAATTATATGATTCCTAGTAAGTAATAACAGGAGGTTAGCCATGGCATGTGAGGTCGAGGTCGCCCTGGGTTTCCAGCTAACTAGCTTCTGGAGAAGAATAGCAAGGACGAGACTCGTCGACGTCGTCAGTCAATGGAATATGGTAAAATTGTTGCATTAATTTATTATGAAGAGCTATGGTTATGACACGTCAGAATAGTAAAAAATTGTTGCATTAATGTTCATAGTGGATCCATGATTACCGATATTCATGTGATGTCACGTGTAAAAAAAAAAGAAAAGATGGCCATGTATTTTTTAAAAATATTGAGCAGGTTGGACATGACATGTGACATTGAGGTCCACTAAATTTCCAACTTGTTAGCTTGTAGACGAGAATAATTAGGATGAAACTCGTGAATATCAATCAATCATCAATGAATAGAATATAGTAAAATCATTGCATTTATTTGGACCGGCTAAGATTATGACACGTCAAAATTGTAGTCATGCACGCAGTGGATCCATAAGTAACTATCCATGTTATGTCATATGTAAAAAAATAATAATAATTCAAGATGACATTACGTAAAATTTATAATTCTTTATAAATTTTATTGGATTTAATAAATTTATTTTTAAAAAAATATATTTTAGTTAATTCAATGATAATAAAAATAAATATTCACAAAATCGATCATTAACTCAATGTTAGAACATTTGTTTAATATCACAATAATCATATAGTAAGTATACCAAAACAAATTATAATAGAACAAAAATAAAGTTTTTGTTCTATTAAAAAACAAAAATAGCTGAATAAAAAAATCTAAATAAAACACAATTTTTTTTTTTATAAAAGTTTATAGAAAAAAACCATCATCATCGAACTCTTTTTACCAAATGAAACCCTTTAACATCTAAAATGACAAGTTTTGTCACAAAAAAATAATTATTCATCGATTTTTTTTTATTTTTTTTAAATGATTTTCTCTTTCTTTTCTTAAAATCAAGGATTGAAATATTAACAAAATAAAATTTTATGCAGAGATTAAAATTTCAAAAACTAAAAGAATTGCAAAGTAAGAAAACAAAAGGAGTGGGTGTACTAATCATTTTTTTTTTCTAATTGATTTTAGATTGGAAACAAGCTTTCATTTTATTTTACACCTTGATCCCCGTTTGTTGAACTGTGTCTTTTCGTGAGAAACTTTGACAAATTAGTCATGAAATTGGGTATTAACACGATGCAATAATTGAAAAAAAAAATAAAAAATGAACATGAAAAAAATTTATTAATTATTGCTATGAATTACTATAGTGAAATATACAGGGGTTCAGTAGATGTTGTAATTGTTTATATAGGAAAATTGGTCACTTTAATCTATTAAAACGGCAATAAAAAATCCACCAGAGGAGGATATGGTGAAAAAGATCAAGTGGGTCCTTCTTTATTTTCAGTGACTTTTCTTTTATTTATATACATACTTCCGTAGTGGTTGTTGGATCTGTTTAAGAGTGTAATTGAGAGTATAGTTATTGTTGTTTTTTAAATAATTTTTTGTGTTTAAATATATGTTAATAATATTTTTTTATTTTTTAAAAATTATTTTTGACATCAACACATCAAATAAGATGTAAAAAATCTACATAAAAACTTGAGGAAACTCGAGGTCATCCCCTTTAATTTCAGTCTGATCATTCTTCCACTTTTATTACCATACTTTAATGTAAATTTCGTAATTATACTGTTGTAGCTTTTTAAAAAATCTCGACTTTGCATTTTACTATTAAACAAATAAAGAAAAATAAAATCTTTCCATGTAATTTCTTTTTCATTTTTTCCCTATCACATCCTCGTATGTGTTATAGCATCTTATGCAAAATACTTAAAAATTAAACAAAAAAATTAAATTAAAAATTAGGGTGTTTAGTGACTAAATGTATATTGGAATATTTTTTTTGGGGGGGGAAACGGTAGCATTGGAATCTTGAACTATAAAGGTAAAAAATAAACATTTATAAATCTAGAAGACAAAACGACGAGACAAAACAATACCAAAATATATTTAATTGCGTTAATTATTTTCATCGAATGACGTGAAATACTATTTAAATTCGATACCAGCTCCACTAGTGACTCACCCAACGATAATAAAGAACGGAAAAAGTTCTCATCATAAACCAACCATCACATCGGAGACCGTGAGGGTCCATTGTGTGTGTCTATATATATATACATCCACACCACACACACACTGGGGATAACCACCCCATTTATGCTCACACGACCCCAGGATGTACGTGCTTTTGACCATACCTTTCTACCTTTTCTGCTTCTTGATTTAACAGCTCTATTTTCCTTTTTCACTTTTATTGTTTTCCTTACACCTTCTCCAATATTTTGAGTTTCCTTTACTTAGTTTTTATATTTTAAAAACAAAACTAAATAAAATATTAAAATATTTTTTTTTACAAATACTATTTCCATATAATTTTTAAAAGAGTCAAAATTAATAAAGTGAGGTGAATAAAAAAATAAGTCAATTAAATCTAGCCATGTAAAAAAAATAACATCAAAATTATTAAAAAAATAAAACATTTATTTATTCCACTCTAATACAATTGACTTTTCAAATGATTTTTTTTATTGGAATATATGTGGTAAAAAAACTATATTTATACTATTTAAAATACTATTTTATCAATTTATCTCTTTAAAATAGTATTTTATTGGAGATGTTCTTCCATCTATCAATTAAATTTTCATATTTAATCTTTTTACGGTGTACATGAATGATAAATCAATAACTTTTAAATTCTGTTGACAGTGTAATTAGAGTGATTTTTTATAGTGATTTTTTTATTTAGAAATGTATTGAAATAATATATATTTTTTATTTTTTAAAGTTTATTTTTAATATATTAATTCATTAAAATAATTTAAAAATATATAAAAAATAATTCAAGAAAATTTAAAAAATTTAAAGAGTACGGCTGGCTGCAAAAACAAATGACCCCTTTTTCCCTCGTAGATGTAACACTTTCCACTCATATTTCTAGATTTCTTTCCCTGATTTTATAATTTGAATATAAACCCACACATGCAAGGATGTTTATGCATTCACTGTATTTTGTCCTCCTGCTTCACCAAGAATCATGGTTCTGAATTTCTACCTTGCAGGTTGCAAGAAAACCATTACTTGTAAGATTACGCTTCATCTGATTTTTGTTTATATTTCCAAGCTATCATCAGGTTTACAGATGGGTCAATTTAAAGTGTTCCATTTTTCTCAGGGAAGAAAGAACTCCTTCAACTTATCAATGGAGTAAAAGGATTGTATATGTCCTGATTGGAGAACAGGGGCAAGTGAAAAGCACTGCTGCATCATTGATTCATCACAGCACTACTGCACCACTTGCTTGTTAGCTAAGTTATGTCGTCAAGCAGCTACTTGCTCTTTGACGTCCAATATTCAAACAATAGCTAGCTTGCTAGACATACCAGGCTTTGCAGGCGGTGGAATTAAGATATCTTTCAGCAGTAAATCCCGGACCAACCGGCCTGAAGATCAGCGCAGCTGTGATGCTCATGATGACGGCGTATAGGAAATTGATTATTATAAACTAGACTCATGGCTCGTCCTTACGTTGCCGCTCGCTCGGATCTTTTTTTTTCCCCCCTAAAAAAGAAATCCAAATGCGTTTGTTGGCCTTTTTTGAAAAAAAAAGTAATTTAATTATCAATTCAAAATTTTACGTAAATTATATAACACTTTTTATGACGTGTAATAACTTGTCACAACTCAAAATATGAGATTACAATAATATCACAACAAATAAATTAAAAAAATCATAAAAATCAATTTTCAAATAACTTATTATTGGAGGATAAAATTTTAAAAAATTAATCTAAAAAAAAAGATGAAAATAAACAACCCAGGTAAACCGACTGAACATCAAATACGAGTCACGAGAACAAGATAATTTCATAAAAATTAAATCAAAATGAATTATAAAACTCAATTCACAACTAATCAATGTTAAAGCAATAAAATAAAAGGAAATTTTTTAATTTTGTTTAGAAAAAAACTGCTAGAGTCACCCGAGTACAACCCTGGACACGAGCCATTAAAATAAGATAACTTCACAAAACAAAATTAAAGGTAATGCCCAATTATCAACCAACCTAATGTTGAAGGACGAAGCTGTATAAAAACTATTTAAAAAAACAAAAAAAGGACCCGAGCTTTATGTAATGGCTATATGGCACGCGCTTTGCTGCATGTCAAACAATTAAAACTTTTTTAAAGAAACTTCTAAACAAAATAAAAGAGAGCAGATTTGTCTATTTTTTTAGTTTTTGGTTTTTTAGTCCGTCACGTCACTTTAGTCCTGGAGGAACCAACACCATGGGGTCCTGCTTGGTTGAATGACCAAGCAGCTGGGTACCCCCGTCTAGGCCTAACATCGTTGGGTCATGCTTAGCAGATGGACCCAACAACGCTAGGTCTTGCTGGCCAGGTGGGGCTGGCAACAGGGCCCACCGCTACTAGGTCTTGGTGCGGCTTGTTCCTACTATTCAGCCCTAAGTTTCTTGGATTTGGAAGGGGATGTCAAACCCAAGTTATTAACAATAATAATAATAGATTTTACCCTTTAAATAAAATATATGTTTTTTTCAATAGTAATAAAATTTATTTTAAATTTCATATATTAATGAATTTAATAAAATTTATAATATTAATAATAATATTAAAGTTGTTTTGCTCAAGTTTTTATAGTTTTTAATCCCTTCAAATAATTTTTTTTATATAGTAATAATATATATTTTTTAAATTTATTAATAATAACAATAATTTTAATTTCACCTTTCAAATCAAATCTATAGTTATTTTTCAAAGAATTTTTTTTTCAAATTCATTAATTATTATTTCTTTTGGATGAGAGTTTCGTAAAAACAAACTGAAGAAAATCACCACTTGCTAATTTGAATAAGAGAAACGGAAAGAAAAGAAAAATGATTTAAGAAAACCTAAGGAGTAAGATCCGCTGGTGAGGACTTTAAGGAGAGTGTAATAGTCAATTGAATGGGCACATAATTCTTTTCCTTGATATATAAAAGAATTAAAAAAAAAAAAAGAAGCATGATCATGGACGGAAATGGAACCAATGTTGTTATATACCCTTGCCCTGGAAATGTCAAGAACTACCGCCCTTAACACTCCTTTTTTTTTTTTACAGAACCATACGTCTCGAGACACGTGTACATATGTAGTCCTTCTATCATGGGGCTCTAAGCTGTGGATTATCCCAGGCTTCAATTACAATATTGGGTCCTGCTTTTTGACGGGTCTGGCTAGCCGCATGAACCAAAGCTGATGGGTTTTGTAGACCCAACACTAATGGGTCCTATTAGCAAAAAAATCTAACACAATTGGATCCTGATTGCAGCTGGACCAACGATCCAGTCATAATTTTCGACTCACAAACAACAAAGAAAATGCATTTTCATATAGTTAATACAGCAAAGCAACCGTGCAAGTCTACAGGCAATTCTCTCTTGGTTCACAGTGCATGTACAGTAAATGCACAATGAAGTGTCTTTTAGTCATACAAATAAGAATATTAAAAAAAAAAAAAATTTAATTTCAATAACATTAATTGTAATACAAAAATATTAATACTAAAAATATTATCATTTGTTTTATAAATATTATTATTTGTATTATACATATTATTATGTTTATTATAATTAATAATATTAATAAAATAATTAATAATTTTAGATATTATTATTATCATTAATAAATTGAAAAAAATACTATTACTACTATTGAAGAAAAACTGTTGTTTTTTTAAAATATCTATAAATATAATTCAAAGTATTCATAAAAAAATATAGTTATTTGTGTTATAAATATAATTATTTTTCTTATTCAAATTATTCATATAAAAAAATTATTATTTATATTATAAATATATTATTTTAATTATAATTATAAGTATTGATATAAAAATATTATAATTTGTGTTATAAATATTTTTGAGTTTGTTAATATAATTATTTGTGTTATAAATATTATTATTTTTAATATAATTTTAATTTATAAAATAATATTATTTATAATACAAATAATAATATTTAGCAATCTAAAACCCAATTTTGTTAGATGTCGACGACCATATGCGTAAGACTTGTTGCGGCAAACAGCTCAGCTCCTGATCCTAAAATAAAAGGCAAAGGGAAAATATATCATGAACCAATTAAACTATATCATTTTCAAGGCGTTGGTGTTTGTCATGAGTGTATTTATTTTTTACCAATCAGAAAGAATGACCAAAGTATAAACTGATAAAAATCATTAATTATAAAAAATAATAGCTTTTCTTGGGATAAAAATGCCCTTTTCATACTTTTATATATATAAAAATAAAAACCATTTTTATACAGAAAAATTGTCCGAATGTAAAACAAAGAATGGAGACCTAGATAGCATAGCATTGAAAGTTCTCACTAGAGGAGCATCTTTAAAAACATACGAGAAGATGCTAGCGATATTATGATTGTAGTTATTTTTTAAAGTATTTTTTATTTTAAAAAATATATTAATAATATCTTTTTATTTTTAAAAATTATTTTTAAAATCAGCACATCAAAATGATTTGAAAATACAAAAAATATATTAATTCAAAGCAAAAAAATTCAAAATTTTTTAAAACTTTTTTTAAACGCACTGCCAAACACCTAAACAGAAGTTTGCTTGAAAATAACAAGTAATTAATTAATTAGTTTTAGTAGTTTTAAAAATTATTAATTTTGAAATCTATTTATAATTTAGCACCTCGTAAATTCTGTGTTCTTTTTTTTTATCTATTCTGTTTTTTAATTTATTAAGAAAATATTAAAAATAAAATAGAAGAAGGTAAAACGAAAACAATTGATTACAAAAAAGGTAATTTTTGAAGAAAAAAACTATTAAAATTAGGTGGTCAAAGTTAGTTTTTATATCGTAGAGCTTGATTACATAATTACAATGAAACATGGGGACCAACTTCTAATTAATTATAGCATTGGAAAAAAAGGGCAAATCCGTCATATAAGCTATAAAAAAAGACTTCAAGAAGAAAAAATAGTACAGCATTTTACTAGAATATTTTGTCTCAGATTAAAGGAGAAGGGGAATGGATGAGCAAGAATTTAGACGCCTTCTTGATCTCTTCCCTGTTGTCCGTCCTCGCAATTACCATGTAACTATTTCTCCTCTTTCTTTGAATCGAATCTTAATTACTCTATTTTCAACGCTGAGCTTCCTTGTTTAAAACTAACACACACACACACACACACACACACACAC
>Ga0325405_1005083_pt1 | contig 13358 bp, 8 predicted proteins | sample PopdelMetagenome_21_FD_205663 | JGI IMG/M metagenome (GOLD analysis project Ga0325405, IMG submission 205663) | Populus deltoides microbial communities from Bellville, Georgia, United States - Xylem-Control-R2 | ecosystem: Host-associated > Plants > Phyllosphere > Stem > Wood/Secondary xylem... | reverse complement strand
AAGCTGCTTGACTGCTTTACAATAACAATTATATTTAAGCTCCTTGGTGAAATCTAAGGACATTTGTCATACTTGTTTGGAGTCTCTTCTTGTAACTTTAAGCAGACACAGTCCCAACGCATTTCAGTGGGCAGTACTGCTTTCATTCGAACTGGCTGAAGAGAAATCAGTTTTCTGCAAGTTACGCGAGGAATGTGTATATATTTCATACATATTTTGCATTACATTTACAATCAAACGCATGCATAATAGGGAAAAGAAACGAATAATGTATTAAAAATTAAAAAATAATTTAAATAATACTTATTAAACAAATAATCTTCTAAATCATTCGAAAAAAAATCAAAGAAAAAAAATTCAAATATTAAAAAAACCGTTTTTAGAGAAAAATCTTCTAAATATAGTTTGGATTACAGGCAATAATTTAAGTTATTCCTGGTCAGAATATAATTTGAGCATTCAATTAAATGTTTAATTGAAGAGAAATTGGGGGGGGGGGGGGCCAAGAGGGTGAAATTAGTCATGATTGAAGTAATTGAAAGACTAAGAATAATAATACAAAAAAAGGGGCACTCTTTGGAAGGACAATTCACTCAATTAAGGGTCTAATTGAGGAATGAATAAAAAATTAGAACTAATTTGATCAAAAATAAAAGAATTAAAGGTTAAAGGACTAAAATGAAAAGGTGTTGGAATTAGGAGGGAACTTTTGGTTTTAATTAGGGAACTTTTGGTTTTAATTAGGGACCTAACTGAAAAAAAATATTAAACTAAAGAATCAATTTGGCTGAAATTGGATAATTTGAAAAGAAAAGTGATATCGTTTTGAAAGCTATGAATAGAGTCTTCTTCTTCCTCATGAACTTAGTCATAAATGAGAAGGGTTTAACTTTTATGGGGGACCATTTTCTTCCTCAATTTTACCGTTGTTTTCTCTTCATTTAGGACAAATAACAAGCATAACTCATACTCTGACACAATACCCTCAATCCCAACATAAATTACTTTTTTTTCAGCTTCATAATCGCGACAACACCCGACAAAAACCCTTACCCAAACCAGCTAAGAACCTGCAAGAAATAAAAACATGGAAGTACCCAACTTTGCTGCCCTGCAAGTTAGGCAAAGACATGCATGAACTTTGACCAACAATGGTAATTTCTTCACAAGGATTAATGGTGATGTAAACATTGAAAATAAGAACCAACAACCTATAATCAAATTTGGGTCATAACTCAGGAAAATCAAAATTAGATTTGATGATACCCGACCAGTGATTACCTGAATAAAAAAATAAAGTTATAAATGTTGAACGCCATAGAGAAAGAATCTATGATAAGTTGTGAATAATTCAATGAAATGAAAAACCAAGAGCAAAAAAAATATTCTCCAATAATATTTTGAAAATCAATAAGTTATAGCAAGTTATAAACCAAAGAAAGTATTTATAGTTCAACATAATAAACTTTACTATAATTTAAGATGAAGTTAAAATCCAAACATAAACTAGTTTAAGAGTACTTTAAAATAAAATAACAAAGCACAATTCTCAATAAATAAAGTCCAATCCAGATAGTAATTTTTGGACTTTATTAAATTTTTTTTTATGTTTGATCGTTATGAAATTTTAACCTTATTTAAAAATAATCCTTTAAAGTTGTGTAGTCAAACTCTATTATATGTTAAAAAACACTATCTGTTTCTTGGATCACATTAATGAAGCTTGATCCTTCCTTAAATTTAACTTCATGCTTGACTCTACCTTAGAAGTAATTTTATAGGCTTGCTCTTGAATTAGCCTATTGAATGCCTCTATGATCTTTTTGGCTATTATAAATATAATTACTTCAATCAACACATGCAATGAATCATGTGGTGTTGCTTGTTGATTCTCATGATTTACTTTTTATTTTAAAGGATTTGGTTTTAAATCGTAACCTATATAAAAAAGACAAAGAACATAAACATTGAATGTAATATTAATATTATATTAACTTGGAAGATCAAACTTATATGTGTTATTGTTGACCTATTCAAGAACTTGAAATGAACCATCCCCTCTAGGATACAACTTAGATCTCCTATAGCATGAAAATACTTCATTCCTTATATGCACTCAAACCTAATCATCAGGTTAAAAATAACTCACTTACGATCTTTATTAGATTTAGATACATATTGTTCATTAATTTTCTTTATTTGTTGTCGTACACTTTCATAGAATTTCTTCACCATTTTTATACCTTGCACTAATAATATAGCTAAGAAAAAAAAAAATCTCTATCCATACAAAAAGTACTATTCTTTGTGAACCAAGATATCATCAAAATAGACTACCACAATTCTGCCTATAAATACATGCAGTAAATGATTCATCAATCTCATAAACATGCTCAGTGCATTAGTGAGACCAAACAACATAACCAACCATTCATATAGACCATGTTTAGTTTTAAAAATAGTTTTTCATTCATCATTTTTTTCATTTTAATTTGATGATAACCACATTTCAATTCAATTTTCATGAGGATATATGAACAATGCAATTAATCTAACATGTCATATATTCTAAGAATTAGATGTCTATACTTTACTGTAATATTATTCACATCCTCGCAATCCATACACATCCTCCAAGACATTTTTTTTGGCACAAGAAACACTGGTACCATAAATGTTCTCATACTCTCCCTCAAGTACCCCTTAGCTATCAGCTCATTTACTTGCATTTGAAGCTCATTTGTCTCATTTAGATTACTTATATAGGTTGATCGATTGAGAATTATAGCTTTAGAAATGATATCAATTTGATGTTTTATTTCTATTAATTGTAGTAAACCACTAAGAACATCACTGGGGAATACATTTTAATATTCACGTCATAAAGAAACATCAACATTAAGAAGAGGATGATCAATATCATTAGTGTTAAAACATGTCTCTTTTTACAAAAATACAAACATAGGCTGATTAATATAAAATGCACTTTTAATATCTCTCTCTTTTGTATAAAAACTTATTTGCCCTTTTGTTTTTCCCTCAAAACTCTTATTTCCTTTTTTTTTAATGGTCGTTCTCTCTTTTCTCTCATCTCACTACTTTTTTTTCCACTCTTATTAGCCACCTTTTGTTTTCTCCCCTCTTATCACTCTCGACCAATTATTGTTTTTCACTATCCTTGGTTGAAACTCTCGTTTCACTCCTCTTAACCTCACTCTTTCTTTTTAATTTCAATTGTTCTTTGTACACTTGTCTTGGAGTTAAGGGTACAAAGATGGTGGATTTTCCATATTTTATAAATAAATACCTACCCATCATCAATAACCTTCTTATCAAACTACTATGGCTTACCTAATAATATGTGACTCATATGCATAAAAACAACATCACACAATACCTAATCATTATACCTTCCAATCGAGAAAAATACCAATATTTATTTATTCACTTCACCACCCCACACTCATTCAATCACTACAACTTATATAGTCTACGATGTTATGTAGGTGGAAAATTTAACTTTTCCATAAGAGTAATGCTACATTAGCATAACTTTCTCCATCTGTAATTATATTACATATCTTATTACTGATATGGTATCTTGTATAGAAAATGTTCTCTCTTTTCCGCTCTAAATCATCTTTTTTGACTTGAACACTTAATGTACTCCTAACCACAAATGACTCACCCTGAACCAAATCCTTTACCGCATCCTCACTAGTATCCTTAAGTGATAACATTTTCTCATCATCGCTATCACTTTTAGTTTCCACCCTTCATGGTCACTAAAGATCATAACTAAAAAGTTATACCTTTTTTCTTCTAATTCAGCCTTTATAATGAAAAATAACCTGAATTTTTTAACTTGTCGTGAACTACTCTTTCTTTTGAGTTTTTATTCAATCTTTGTAGCCATATACACAATGTCTTCTAACTCTATGTAGTGTTGTAACTCTATAATATCCACTATTTTATGGTTCAAACCATTCTAGAATCTAGTCATTGTAACTTCTTCATCCTCGTTTATATAGCTACCTCCATGTCTTTATAGTAGTTCTTTATACTTGTAGAATTTTGAGTTAAGCTTTGTAATTTCTGATACAAATCCCAATAATAATGACTAGGAATAAATTTCTTCATCATGATTGCTTTCATCTCATCCTAAGTATCAATAGACCTCTCATGATTTTTTTTCTTACTCAAAACAAGCTTATCCCACCAAATAATAGCATAATTAGTAAAATCAATCACAACTAATTTTACCTTTTTCTCCTCCGAATAGGTATGACAATAAAGAATCAACTTTACTTTCTTTTTCCACTTTAAGTAAGCTTTTAGATCATTCATTCATTGGAAAGTAGGAATCTTCATCCTAATATTCTCATGATTTTTATCCAAACCATCACGAAACTCAATATCTCTTATAAATCCTTTATGATTGAAATCCTTATGATGCCAAAATCTCTTGTCACAAAAACACAATGTTGCTGAATTCTACCTTATTGGTTGAATAAAGCCTTATCAAATTCATATAAATTGTCATTCTATTATCATTAATAAACTCATCTACAAGTGTGATAAAACATCTCTCTAGTCTTCTGACATTAAGAACCCTTTAAGATGATCTTTTTTGCAAATTAGAAATCATGGCATCCTATTTATTCATTCAATTATTTACCTTGCTAAACAACATATCCATCTTGTCAAACTATTATTGCATGACCTTTAAAACAAAGAAAGTGTTCTCATTCTTCTTCTTAGGTGATGATTCGTGTTTGGAAGACATCATCAAATCTAAAACATTATGCTAATAAATAATCCTCTCCATTAATTTTTATTCTTAAAGATGTGTTATTCCACTTAGGTTTCACTTGTAATTTTGCTTTCCACGATAATTTTCTCATACTTTTTACCTTTTATCCCTTTGCAGTTCTATAAGGAACTAAAAAAAAAAAGAAGAGATTATAACGTTCTACCAATGGTTTAAAAAACACAACAATGAAGAAAACATTAAGAAACCTAGGAATAAGGAAAACTCAACAAACAAACCTAAATAAATAAACAACATGAATTCAATTTAGAAGCAGACCAAACAAATTGATTGCCAATTGAAAAGAACTTAAAAACTTGAAATAAATATAGATTCAATCAACTCGAAATCAACTTGGAACTTTCAATTCAAACCAATCTCAATTCCATAATCTTGACAACAAACTGATTTTTCATAGCTATGATTTACAATTTCTTTATTTTTTTAGTAATTTCTAGCAGAAACTATATAACATATAACTTTTTTACCTTTTTATTTATATATATTTTGATAGAATACTAGTTTAATAAATAACCTTTTTATAAATAAAATTGCAAATTAGAAATTTAAAATAAAGCTAAAATCAAGAACATAAAGAAATTATAAGGTCAGAATAAAGAAATCAAGTAAACTGTAAAGCCAAAATAAAAAACACAAAGAAACTATAAAGCCAAAACTAAAAAGACAAAGAAACTAGGGTTCAATAATCATGAGAGAAAACTAAGCCTAACAAAGAAAATAAGACTCAAATCATGAACAAAATTAAATTTAAAGATAGATAAATGAAACTTGATTTTAGAGTCAACTTCTAATATAAACAAATGTGAATCCCAAAGGTAATAACCCTAAAACCCATAATCATGATTGAATCCTAACCCAATAAAGCTAAAATCATATTTGATGAAATCCAACCCAGTGATTACCTAAATCAAATAACCAAAGTTATAAAAGTTGAACACCATAAAGAAAGATTATTTGATAAGTTCTAAGCAATTTTATAAATAACCAAAGAGCAAGAGAAATCATTTCAAATAATATTTTTGAAAGTCAATAAGTTACGAAAACTTACAAACCAAAAAAAAGTATTTATAGTTCAACAAAATAAACCCTACTGGAAAATTAGGCTAAATATAAACTAGTTTAATAATAGTTTAAAATAAAATAACTAAACCACAGTTTTAATAAATAAATCCCGATTCGCAAATATAGACCTTATTAGAATGCCTTCCCATTCTTCGATTGCGATGAAAGTTTAACCTTATATGAAACAAGTCATTTAAAAGCTTCTATCAAAACGTGAGCTTGATTCAATGATTAGATTAAAAGTTATAACCGTTAATATAAAGTTATGTAGTCAAGCTTTAATATTTATTAAATAGTCCTATCTTTCGCTTGAATCACCTTTATCAAAGCTTCATCCTTATTTAAACTCAACTTCACGCTTGCATCCACCTTAAAAGTAATTTTCAAAGCTTGCTTGGCCTAAACATATTGAATCAACCCATTAAATGCCTCTTTGATTCTTTTAGCTCTTACTCTTGAATTGACCCAATCAATAAATCTAAAGGATAATGTTGTGTTGCTTGTTGATTTTCATAAAATGGTCTTGATCGTTTTAGATCAAGAACTTCAAAACCTCATTCTTTTCCAACAGATAGCCCTATAAATCACACTCTAGAGAAACAAGAGGAAAAGGAAAGAAAAAAAAATAGAAATAAAAGAGAAATAAGAGGAGTAGAAAGAATGAATGAAAGAAAAAAAAAGGAAAAAAAAGGAAGAGAGAAGAGTGGAAAGAAAAAAAGAAAGAAAAAGAAAGGAAAGGTTGAAGAAATAATATTAAAAAAATCCCTTGAAAAACCTACCTTTTGCAACTATAGAATTCCACCTACCACAACCCTTCTGACCTTTTTTGAGATAATTATAGACTTTAAAGACATGTTTATAAAAACCTAATATTATCTCAACACGACCACTATAGCTCCAGGAAGGGGTGGCCTTGTTTTGGACAGCAATAGTGGAGACTAAGCCTATAACAACAACCAATATTGGTACTCAAGCTTTTAGTTTTGCTCTTATAGTTTAGGGAGTTCTAGCATAGTGGGGTATCTTGAGAAATTATTAGAAATTATTAGTAGTGTTAACAATACTCACAAATTATGGTGGCAACTTGGGTTTTGGGAGAAATCTTTAAGAGATAGTAGTATTATTAGTCCAATAGTGCTAAATGAGTTTTCAAGCTTTATCTTTGTGTTAAATGCCTGGGTTCTTCCAATATAAAGTTTTTAGCGATTCAAGTTATCTAAATTAATAATAGATGTTAATTTGGGTGCCTTAATTTTAATGATACATGTTTTTTGGCTTGAAGGATGAAATTTTAAAATAATAATAATATATGATAAATTGGGATTGAAGGATAAAATTAAAAATAAATAAAATTTCTAAAAAAAGGTCAAGAACAAAAACTTAAAATCAAAATAATAAGAACTGAAGTTGAAATACCAATAACAAAGAAGGTCAAGCTATAATTTTCAAGGGATGAGAAAGAGAAAAAAGAAAATAAAATGAAAAGTCTCCCACCAACAAACCACCATGCTTTCATCAACACGCGTCACACTATTAGTAAGAGGGAGCGACAAGGCTTCTAATAACACAATGGATATGCATTTTTAATGGCTGAAGATGTTACAGATGTGCGTGGCCACTTCTCATGCGCCTTTACCTTTTCCCATTTAAATAATATTTAATCTATGCAAAAAGATACATTGTCTTTCATGAAACCGATAAAAACAAAAAAAAAAAAAACATGGTGAAAATACCATAAGGGTCCTAGTCACATGGTTTAATATTTTTATTTTAAGAAAAAAAGTTGTTATTTTAATGTATTTGAAAACATGAAAAGACTTTAATATTCATGTTTGCTAGTATAATTTGTTTTTGATAAAAAAACATGGTGAAAATACCATAAGGGTCCTAGTCACATGGTTTAATATTTTTATTTTAAGGAAAAACATTGTTATTTTAATGTATTTGAAAACATGGAAAGACTTTAATATTCATGTTTGCTAGTATAATTTGTTTTTGATATGGAGGATAATTAGATAATTAACTGAGTTTAAAAATTAAGAAAAGATATATATATATATATATATATATATATATATATATATTTGTTAAAGTTTTAATGATTAATGAGGTTTATGAAAAGACTAAATTACTCCATTATCTAGCTAGTGATGCCATTTTTTCTTAGGAAAGCAAAGATATTATTACACTTTTTCGATGAAGCACGCAAATGTATAGGATGAATAATATTTTTCAAAGGGTTTAACTTTGGTTAACATATAGAATCTTTTTGATTTATTTGGTTTATTGGTTCTTATGCCCTCACCTTTTCTTTTTCTTTTTTCTTTTTTTTGTAATTTTTTTAAGAAGTTCTTATGCTATATGTTTTTTGTATTTTATTACAAGATGGTTTTGGAATATAGATTAGTTGAAATTATAATAATGAGTCTATCACACTTCTGTGCTGAATTTACTTTTAAAAAATAAATAAAGAACTTGAAACATTGCTAATTTACTTTTAAAAATAGGAACATGAAACATAAAAAATGAAAAAAATGTGGAAGCGAATGCTTGCATTACCATCATTTACTTTTCCTTTATATTTATTTATTTAAGAGTTGTATTGGATTTAAGTTGTTTTTGTGAGTGTCATCGACATGATGTCGAGAGAAATTTTTAAAATTTATTTTTATTTTTAATTATAACATAATTAAAATTAAAATGGATATTTATTAAAAAATAATAATAATTTAAATTTTGAAGAAAAAAATATTTCTTAGTCTGAATTTCCATTTTTTATTCATGTATTTTTCTTTTAAATAAAAATATGTTTCTTTATTAGAAGCAAGGGTTTTTTTTAAACAAAAGCTAAATAAAACTAAAATAATTATTAGTAAAAACTTTCAATGATTTAAATTAAGGGAAAAAATATATCTTTTTAATTAAAACTCCATTTCTTTAATCATATATTTCTCTGTTTTTTTTTTAAAAAACATATTCTTGTTTATCATGAATAATGTTCTTAAAATAAAAATAAAAATAAATCATGATATGAAAAGCTAGTTTAAATTAAAAAAAAATCATAACTCAATAAGTTAAGAGCAACCATATGAAAAAATAAAGACTAATTAATTTGATAAAATTATATAAAAAATTAATTTTTTATCATTCACTAAAATATTTTTTTATCACTTCTTATGATCAAAAGATGAAGATTTAAATTAACCCCATTTTAGAATCCAAAACATCTCTCAATCATTATAATTTTTTAGGGCATGTTTAAAGGTCAAAACCACTTTTATCTAACTCTTCTCTCTAAGATGAACCTATTGTTCTCTCTCAAGAGTGGAACAACAATGGTCTATCGATAAATTCATTCTAATCATGGGCACTAAGATAATTTTTTTTTTTTTAATGAAAAGCGGTCAATCCAAAGCTTTATTTCTTCTCTTATTTTTAGATGGGTTTCTCACTCATCTTTCAATTATCAGGGATTTAAGTATAAATGAAATAATGTTTAGAATCAAAACATAAGCATATTCCCATTTTGTGAGCTTATTTTTCCAACCGTTAGATTTTGTTTTTGTTAATTCTAACAGTGGATATTTGTCTCGTTTTTTTTTTCCATTTTGAAAAATAACATATTTTTAATTTTTATCCTCTTTCGTGCTTTTTTTCCCATCCACAAAGAAATTTAATCCCATCTCTAGCTATTTCTGGTGGAGAAGTTTAACATCCAAGTCTACATTTCGACCTAAAAGTTTTTTCTTATAAATTAATAAATATCCAACACACAGCATGATACCTCGTAATCCTGAAACTCCACAGATGATGCGTGGTGGTTTAGTGGTAAGAGTTTGGGACTAAGAGGTTTGCTCCCTCTGTGGTCTCAGATTCGAGCTTGTGGTTGCTCATATGATGACCACTAGAGGCTTATATGGTCGTTAACTTCAGGGTCTGTGGGATTAGTCGAGGTGCGTGCAAGCTGGCCCGGACACCCACGTTAAACTAAAAACAAAAAAATTACCTTTACAACAATCCAATCATCCGAAATCACTACCAAATCCTATCATAAAATCTACTTATTTTTTATATAACAATTATGTTGAATAAAAACAATGGCATGTAATTTTTTTTATTCAATGGATAGTAAATGTCATAACACAATTTTGAGTTTCTCTAAAATAATAATTATAATGATAAAAATATAATCTAGATTAATCAGACATGCATAATTATTCAGAACGACAGGTGAATCAATAAACTAGAGTCTTGTTGAAGAAACATTGAAAAGATTTAAGAATGTGGTCAAGACAACACAAATTGAAAGTTTGAGGACTAATAATGATAAAATTATAAGTTTTGTCGCATGTGTGCGACATTGCGGCGATCGTCCTCTCTAGGATCTGAAAATTAAGAAGACAAAGATTTCTTGTCTTATCAGTGGAAAGAGGAAATGAGAGTCGCTACCTAATATTTTGATAACTAGAAACCCTAATTGGTCTTAGAGATCGGGCACATAGACTGGTTGCATAAAGAAAATATATTAGTGCCCCAAATACGTCATATCTAAGGTAAGCTGCATTGTTTGATTTTCTAATATAAATTAAGGTATTGTCGTGTTTTCTAATGGTTGGTCTGTTTAAGATTTAAAAACAGTCCTCTTCGGTAAAAAGATTCTTATTTTATCGGGTAAAACTCAACCGTTCTAATATCGACAAAAAGAAGAATTAGCTTTTATTTAATATTTGGAATACGTCTTACGTATAAGTTTGTAATCCCAGATATTAGAAAAAATATTTTTTTGGTATTTTTGAAATATTGACCTAATTCTCATAATTTTAATAAATTGGTTATTAAACCTCAAAATGCATGCCAATACATATTTTTTTGGAAATTTCTTACAAGCTTAAGAGACTTGGCCATATGCATGAAAACAAAACATCTTTTTTTATATATATAATTTTTGCAACATTTTGGAGAAAACTGGGTATTTTAATACCAAAATTATATCTTTACAGTATAAAAATACAAACCAATATGAATCAAAATTGGTAGAAAAATAAACGGGAAAATCACAAAGTTTGAAAGGATGTTTTTGGATTTTTTTTGTCTTTTTTAATAAATAATATTATATTATATAATGTTATTAATATATAATGGGATGGGCTGGCCCAAATATATGGGTTGAGCGCATCCTGACTGGGCCTAAATTGGTCCAGTAGAAGTTGGGCCGAGGTTAGCCCAAAGGTGTTGGGCTAACATCGGCCTAAAAGAGTGTTGGGCCGGTGTCAGCCCAAAGATATATATTTTTTTTTTCGGACTGGGCTGGACCAGAGCTAGCCATTTTGGTCAGGCTGGCACTAGCTGACCTAGTGAATAGTAAAAAACTCTTCACTGTTTACATGAACAGTGGAGAGTGAATTAATTCACTCTCCATTTTTCACTTGTAGAATAGTGGAGCAACCGAAGAAGGAGAAGAAGGAGGAGGAGGAGAGGGGAGGCTGACTTGGCAGTAGTGTTCGTGGTGCAGTCATTTACGGTGGCAGTGTTGTGGTAGCAGGTGGTGGTTCGCGGTTATTCTTCCTCTTTTCTCCTTCTTATTTCTCTTTATTTCTCTCTCTCTCTCTCTCTCTCTCTCTCTCTCTCTCTCTTTTCTTGCTTCTTCCCTTTTCCTTTCCTTTTCTTTCATTCCTCTTTCTTTCATTTTCTTTCTTTCATTTTCTCCCTTGTTTTTTGTTTTTTTTCTCTCTCGTCCCTTTTCATTCTTTTCTTCCCTCTTTGTTTTCCCCTATTTCTTTCTCTCTTTTTTTCTCTTCTGTTTCTCTCCTTTTTTTCTTCTTTTTTTTCTCTGTTTTTCTACGTCTGTTTGTCTCCCTTAATTGTCCTCTCTTTTGTCCCCCCTCTTTCTCTCCTTTCTAATTGTCGTCCCCCTCTCACCGCCTGGTAAGGGGGTATTTATAAAGGCAGGGGGAGCGGGAGCTACCCTAGCCCTGTCTAGTCATGGTGACGGGGTCGGGTGGCTAGGGCGGCCTTTGTGAAGCCATCCTAGATTCGCCCGTAAGGCATGACTCTCATGGTTTTTTCATCATTATGGAGGCCATGAGGGGGTGTGGGTTATGTCGAGGTTTTTGGGCAAATGGAATGGGGGGAAAGAGAGAGAGAAACAAAAGCTGGAAAGGAGGGGAAGAAGTTCTGCCCCTGCCTTTGCGTGTCAGGGGAAGAAGATGGCGTACAATACTGTTTAAAATGACACCGTTTCGTCTGTCTCTCTGATTTTTTATGAACAAAGCATGAAACGGTGTCGTTTTGTACAAAACACGTTGTTTCATTTAAATAAAAAGGCGTCAAATAGTGTCAATCCCAAATCAGTCCTTAATTTTTTAAAAATCAATTCAATTACATCCTTGTCAAATTCAAACGCCAGCCCTGAATTTGGCCACCCTTTTTACTTTGGTCCTTCGTTTTGAATTTGTGCATTTTGACTTTTAATTGATCAACAAACTTTCAATTTCTTCAATTTATCCTTTGATTTGGTCAATTCCAACCCTTATATTCACGCGCCCTTTCCAGTTTGGTCATTGGTTTTGGATTTCTTCAATCAAGTCCCTAATTGCCCATCAAACTTCAATATTTATGCAATTAAGCCCCTGATTTGACCAAATTAACTCTTAAAAATTATAATTCGACCCCCAAACTTTTATTTTTTCTAATTAAAGCCTAAGTTGACTAAAAAATCAATTTTCCTTACAATCAAACTATTTATAAACTCAATTAATCTTTCAACAAAATCTAATTGAGTCCTTTTACTTTTAAAATATGGGTACGAGATCTAAAAGAAAGATAAAATATAAATTGGAATTTGGCCTATTTCCTCAATTTGTATTTTTATTTTAAATAAAATATCAACTTCACGAGGACATAATTTTTTTAATGATTTTATCATACTTGAGTCAATTCTTTAATAAAAATAAAATGTCATATTTTTTTTTTCTAAAAAAACCATAAAATTTCAACTTTTCAAGAACACAAACTTTATAAGGATTTTAACACTCACAACTCTTTTTAATGAATAATAATAAAAAAAAAATTACAGTTTTTTTGGGGGAAAAACAAGATTATGTTTTTTAATGACAAAATTCAACTTGTTGACAAAACCTTTTAAGTATTATACGATTCAGAAGCTGATTTTCAATGGAGAAAAACAAAATTATTCTCACATCATTTAGGAAAATTAAATCACATCCTTTAGACGACAAAATTCGACATCTCACAACAAAGTCAGTCCATATAAACACAAGTTACAAGATAAAGAATTACCAGCAATCAAACATGTATTCGAGAATCAAAATCCAATAGATATTGCAAAGAATTCTGGGTGGCGTGTGGACCTACTGATCATCTACTTCTCGTCTTCTCTTTCCACACTATATGGGCGGTGTAATCCATCTCCTTCGATCAAGAGAGATCGCTGGTGAAGAAGTTT
>Ga0325405_1005082_pt1 | contig 13361 bp, 7 predicted proteins | sample PopdelMetagenome_21_FD_205663 | JGI IMG/M metagenome (GOLD analysis project Ga0325405, IMG submission 205663) | Populus deltoides microbial communities from Bellville, Georgia, United States - Xylem-Control-R2 | ecosystem: Host-associated > Plants > Phyllosphere > Stem > Wood/Secondary xylem... | reverse complement strand
GCTTTGGATGATATGGTTATTACTTGTTGGACCAGAGGGTCAGAGGCTCAGAGGAAGATTCGCGAGCAGCTATTCGAGCTCCCAGGATGGTCAGAAATTGGCAGATTAAATTTCGTTTGACTATTTATTTTGGATTATACTTCCTTTAATCCTTTTGAACTATAAGAAGAGAAGTTTATTCCTACAATTTTAAAGATTTCTCAATTGATATATTATATAGATGTTTAACTTACAGTTTTGCCAATAAACCACCTCTTATGTTGATTAATAGTTACCAAAATTATGCTGTAGACGATGCCTTGGTGTCATACTAGTTTGCATGCTTCTTCTCCGTTGGGATTAAATTTTTCTTGAAAATTAAAAAAAAATGTTCAGGTGATATTATTATTAAATCTAAAAATGTAGTCTTTTTAAATTTTTTGTTTCATTAAAAAAATCTTTTATTGCAAAATAAAATTTGATATGTGCGTTCAATAAAATCAACCATCCGAGACTTATTTGTGTTAATAAATAATAATAAGTTGATTTAAAGCAAGAATAGAGTCCGAAAATTAATATGATTTAAATCAAAGATTGAGCCAGAAAGTTGAGATAAAGATGTATATTAAAAAGTTAAGATAAAGTTGTATATTAAGATATCTTATTTCATGTCATGCGTAGCTCTTTAAAATTTTTTATTTAATTATAAAATAATATTTTTTTCTGGTTAAGAATGTAAAACATTTAAAATAAGTACCAAACATATGTTTTTCAAGTTTAAAATCATTTTTTTTTATTAATGTATATTTTATTTATCTTAGTGAAAGCATGTTTTTTTAACTGGAACCATTGTTTTGTTAAAAACAAATTCATAATTGTTAAAGCAAGTTATTCATATTTTATATATAATTGAAAGCTAAAAATAATAAAATAAAAATTGCTAAGAATTTAGGATTGTACTTGATATTTTATCGTGTTTGATATTTCAATCCATTATCTTCTAATTTGATAATTTTATTATAGTTTCAGAATAAATTTAAGTTAATTAAGTCTAAAATTGAATCATATATTAATTTGAAATCCATATTCAATATTTCTATTCCCAATATTTAGGGTTATTTCCATGTCTTATTTACTTTTAAATCTAGTTTGAGATTGACTCGCTGGATTAGACCGTGTTTGACAACAACCATTGAACAAACAAACAATGTCTTGATAAAATCTGTTTAAATTAATTACCTAAATCGGACGATGTCGTTTAGTCTCCGGCCTCTTGGTTTCCGAGGAAAACCAGGAACGCTGTCGTTTCCATCCACCAGCGACTTCTCGATAGAAACAAGGCAATTAATCTCAAACCGCGGACCAAGAAAATTACCATGTCGCTTAATTTATATCATCGATTGATTGATTTCGGAGTGGCAAATGGAGATAAAATTGATTTTGCTTGGATACGACGTCGCTTAGTCACCGGGCTCTTCGTTTCCCGCGGAAAACCAGGAACGCTGTCGTTTCCATCCACCAGCGACTCCTCGTAAGAAACAAGGCAATTAAATCTCAACCGCAGACCAAGAAAATAACCCTTTCCAATCCTCAATCAATTACCCATTAATCATCCTTTTTTCTTTTTCTTTTTTTTTAATTTAATTTCTTTCTAATTGGATCGTTTCCTTTATTTGGATGCTAAAATTGGGAGCATAAAATAAAGGAAATTAAAGGGAAATAGAAAATAAAAAAAAATACCCTCAACTTTATTCTTCTTAATATATAAAATCTCTACACCAAATTAGAAAGAAATAAAAAAAAATGATTGAATATTGCTCATGGAATCCTCTAAAAAATCGTTTTTTTTTTAATTTTTATTTTGTTTTTCTCATCAATATATCTAAATAAAGAAAACCCTCACTTTCCTTAAACCAAACAAACAAGAAATTTAATGCCCTTTATTTTCCTTCTTTTTCTCACTTCAGTTTAATTGCCATATAAAGGTAACTTCTTATGTCCTGCCCTAGCTACCATCTCCAAGTTATTATCAAAACGAAAAACACAAGACCTCACTCTCGGCTTCTGTTTCTACTCCTTGGTATTTCTTCATCTTGACTGCAAATCCTTCCACTTCTCTATCATTAGGTTTTTTTTTTTTCTTTTATTTTCTCCTTACATGGTTTTGCCATTCAATACATCCCATAACCTACCTTTCAAGGCATTTTATATTGACATGAGAAAAACATATTTTGCATGTTTAATTTATGAGTTGTTTATTTGAATTTTTATTACATTCTCGAAATGTTTTTTTAATATATTAGAGTTGTAATGACTAAAGAATTACAAGTCTGAAGTATGAACCACTGCATGCTGCGCTATTATCTTAAAATAATCTTAAATATGAGATAATATGAGTTTGTTGGTAGATTGCTGTCCATAGAAAGATGAATAAATTATTGAACAAGATTTAGCGAAGGTGAATTTGTTGCGATAGATATGTTGCAAGATATCACGTAACTGTGGTCAAATCTGTTTTTATCTTGCCTATGCTGCTGGTTTAATTTCATCTGATCTCCATTCTTTTAGCGTTAAATGTGCAAAAAACCGAATATATTCATGTTCCTGTGTTATAGTTAATATATTCATGTTACTGTGTTGTAGTCAAGTTGATTTTGGAATGTAATGAGTCCTGATGATCAACCTGACGGTTCATTTCATGCATTAGGCGAAGTCTAGACTATGAAGGCCAAATCTTTGACTCGCAAAACCAAAAGAAAGAAGTTGAAGGCAGAAAAGGAAACCGATTCTGGTGAAAAAAGCATTGGCAATTTACCTGATGCTCTTCTTGAACATATCCTGTCGTTCCTCTCGACAGCAGGTGCTGTTAGAACCAGCATATTATCAAAGAAGTGGCTACATCTGTGGAAATCCACGACCAACCTCACGTTTTTTGGTCTGAAATCTCCCAAAAGAAAGCTCTTCATGGATTTTGTGGATAGGGTTCTTGCTCTTCGTGGTCCTTCTAATATTGAACAATTCTATCTCTCATGTGAAGTCAAGGACGATCCATCTCGGGTTGGTACATGGATTTCTGCCGCTGTAAATCGTAACGTCAAGGATTTATATCTCGAACTTCGTGATTTCGAAGCATCGTTTGTTTTGCCTCATTGCTTATTTAACTGCGAAACATTGACAGAGTTGGAAATAAATATGCCATATATTCTCAAGCTTCCTTCTTCAATATCCCTCTCATGTTTGAAGATATTGAACCTCTATGAGGTTATCTTTACTGATGACCACTCAACCCAGCAACTATTCAGTCTCCCAAACCTCGTGGAGTTGGAAATACATGAGTGCAATTGGATGAATCTCGTGGCTGTCAGCATTTCTGCTCCCAAACTTCAGAGCTTGGACATACATGAACCTTGTCAGAGCAGTCCGGCTTCTTTAGGTGGATGTCATGTCAGGATTTTTCGAACTCATCTCGCCGATTTTACTATCATCGGCACACTTTCAAATGACTATTGCTTATATGAATCTTCTGTGGTCGAGACATGCATTTCTATTTTTTCCGCTTCTGACAAACCGAGGCAAACTGCCTACCGTGCCTCTAAGCTCCTTGAAGGAATTTCTAGTGCTCAATCCTTATGTCTAACAACTAATGTTGTTGATGTGTGTTTGCTTCCCCTTTTCCCTTAAGCTCCTATGTGATCTACGGGCCTCACAGGTGTGATGCAGTTTTTTCTTTATTCGCAGGTTCTGGATGACGCACCTGAGCTGCTTGCTTTCCCGCTTGAATTTAGGAACTTGACCTCTTTATTGTTTGAATCAGAGGAGTCAAATCTTCATAGTGATGGATTTTGGCACATCATCTACAACTCTCCTCATCTTATAGCTCTTCAGTTTTATGGGGTAACTCTCTGCACTTTACAAGTTTCCACTTCTCGCTGTCAAGTTCCATATTTGTGACTTCAGTCAGTAATTGAATCACGATGAATGTGTAGGTCAGCATGCCTAAGGTTCCTTCAAATTGTCGAGAAGATTGGACATTGGACCCATCTCCACCTTGTTTCCTGTCATGTCTCAAATTCATTCAAGTCGGAAGATTTGGTGGTGATGAAAAGGAGCTGGATGCAGTTGGCTTTCTTTTAAAGAATGCTACAGCATTAGAATCTATGGATATAATTTATTCTGGTTCTGCGCGTAGGGATCAGGGTGTAGACAAGACGAACGAGATTCATCAACAGCTACTTGCCCTCCCTAGATGGTCAGAGATCGGCAATATCAATTTCGATTGAGCATTTTCTGGTCATATTGATTGCACACAACTTTCCCAGTTGTCCAAATTTGAACTTCGAAGGGCATGAGGGAATATGATTTTTAGTCACTTGGTTGTAGAACGCACTTGAATTGTTTCTACTGCACATGTTTCAACTTTTGGAAATCAAGTTCCATTTACTGGAGAACTGATTCTTGTACCCTAACCATTCTGATGACACTTCAACTTGGGTGCAATTTGATTATTATTTTTTGGATGATCAGTTTTTTTTTATTATTATTCATTGGAAACTACTGGTAGAAATTGCTTTTGGATGATCAGTATAATTTTGTAGGGCAAAAGAAAAGTATCAAATTGACAAAAACTAGCATCATGCTGACTATCGTTTGTATCATTTTCATAATTTGAATCACCATCATCATCACTGTCCATCTCATCTATTATTTTCAGTTCTCTTGGCATGGGAGCATCAATGCAAATAGCCTGCACATTCTCCCATCTGCAGTCATGTATGATCTGCTCCTCTGTAATCGGACAACATGAGAAAAGCCGCTGTGTGGAGTAAATTTCAAGTGAAACAGCATTCCAAAGTTTCAATGTTTAGAGACTCGAAAGAAATATATGAGAAGGAAGCTTGTGATCAGATTTCATATCTATACTCAACATAGTCAGTGATTCACAGGTATACAAACAAGGAGGCAACTCGAAGGTTTCTTCGACTTCTTTAAGCCAAAGATTGATGCTTTGAACCTTATGGCTCAACTACAGAAAATATTCACCTGTTGATTCAATACACTAGCTCCCGTTGCCATCACCAGAGGGCAAGGCAATGAGAAGATTCTTCAAGACTGTCGCGCTTTACAGTAACATCTCAACAGCATTTACCTCACTCTGAAGTCTAGAAAAACCACAGATTGTGCACCATCTAAGTGTTGATAAACATTTAGGATCAAACATCCATTCACTTCGCACATCAAGTGTCTCCGGGGAAAACCCCTGCATGTCAATCACAGGACACTATTTAGCTCTTGTAGCAATGGTATACACTTCATAAGAATACGTAGAAAAGTAGTCGCCTGACATAGTTACCCCTGAAAATTCAATGCCTTCTGACGCAAGCTGCAATGAAACTCCAACGGTTAATGGGGGAATGTGAGACATGACAAATTACAGAGAACAGGCAGCCTAGCGAGGAGTTCCTTTGCATAAATGAGGGCCTAGAACAATATAACATGCTCCAGTACAGCTTCGATAAATTCAAAAGAAGGGGGCAACAAGTGTTAATAACCATTTAGCTGTAAGAAGTGCATGCTTTACCTCAACTGCTGTATCGAAAAGTTGTAGGCAACACACTTTAGAAAGCCCTGTTAGAAACAAACCAGCACGATCAGCAAGGTCTTTCCATGGCCACACTCTCTTGATATTTTAATAGATGCTTTAATTCCTTATTGGGGATGCTCCAAGTATTTGGTAATGATCTTTGGATTCACCTTAGAATGAAAATGATTCAAGAAGACATCCTGCGATAATAATTTTGCAAGAACTTGAACAATCCACATCATCTGTGTCAACAAGTGCATCTGCTCCACCATTTCTTATTTCCAGTTTCCTTGGATTGAATGAAAAAATGCCGACAGCATGGACATTGTTACAAGAACAACTTGTTAGAGTCAACTCCTCCAGTGCTAGACAATCATCAAAGAACTGCAGTGTCTGATGATCGGGAAAGACAACATTTTCGAGATGCAAGAGGGGAGCTTAAATTGTTAATGATTCACAAATAAAATTCGAAACTCCGTTTCCTTTCTTGTTCTCTGTTTTTTTCGCAAATACTCTTTAACTTAATTTCCTCCCATTTCTCTCCCTATATGAACACTTACAACATTCTTTCAACAAATCATTTTAACTCAAAATACATTATATTTAATTTTATTAATTTAATTAGATAGAATAAAATGATGAATATCGTTTGATAATTAAATCTTTAATATAATATTAGAAAATCATTTTTATTAAATAAAATCTTAAAAATAATTATATATTATTCTCCTTTTCAAAATCGCTAAAAATCAAACTAGTATGTAATACGTGTGTGTGAGTAGAAAAATACTGTGAAGATCATTGTGCACATAGATACAAAAACCTATTTATTGCGACAGTTAAATTACGCTTTTGTCATTTGAAGAAAGATTTCGTTATTTTCAAATAATCTATTGATCATTAAAGAATTGTTAAAAGGGTTTTTTTTTTCAGAACAATACGATGACTTTTTTATCGTTGGAGTAAAAAAAATCCAAACTGTTAACCAAGGTTATTTTTGTATTTTTCATTTTTAAAACAATAAAATAACAATTTTGCTTTTAGGATAGGAAAAAAAGTAAGGGGTATTTTCATCTTTTTACTTTGATTTTTTTGTTGAGTATGTAATCATTAAGGGAATTTTGGATTTTTTGTGCTTAATAATTATTTTTTTAGTTAAAATGCTATTATGTCATGTCTTTGGAAGCAACACCTAACCCTCTTCTTCCAGATATGGTGTATGATGACGACTGATGTGTGGTTTGTTACCGGTAATTATTTTTTTCTATTCATTTATTTTCTCTCTCATACCTCAAAAGGTACATATTTACCCTTTTTGTTTTTAGTATTTTAGTTTTGGTCTTTTCTCTTTTGATTTTAATTTTTTTTCTTGGCCATTTTTATAAGAGTTTTTATTCAATTATTTCTTTATTATAATTTTTTATTTTTTTTTTCAATTCAGTTTATATTCTTTTGATTTTTATTTTTTTCCTTGATCTTTTTGTTAAAGTTTTATTTATTTTCAATTTTATTATTCAATCAAAGTTTATGGTGTATTATTTTTTAGATTTGACACTTTTTATTTTGATTTGTTCTTTAATTTGTTTTTTATTTTGATTTTCACCCTCATTCTTTTAATTATAATTGTTTATTTTAGACCCTTTCGTGTGATTGATTTTTCTTTTTGGTTTCACCCTTCAATATTTAATTGGCTAGGAATTAAACTACGTAATTTTTATTTATTTATTATGCTTCCAATCTAATGATTCAGGTTATAAATTTAAAAAGTTAATGCAGGTCGACATATCTTGGTAAATGTTTCATGTTGCGAGATCAAATATTTTGATGTACGTTTATTTCTAAATTTTTTTAGTTTTGCTTCTGGTTATTGTTAATGATTTTTTAGCTTATTTGCACAAATAATTATTAATTTATTTAATTATTAGAATTTTTAAATATAAATCACATATCACACCACTATGAGCTGCAAATAAATGTAAAAGAAAAGAGAAAATTTCTTTAAGAAATACATTTTTAACTCAAGAGTTTAAATCATTAGAATTCTTTTAAATATTCATTTTAATTGCCACAAAAATAAATAAAATTAGGTTTTTGAAATGTTTCCTCGTGCATATTAACCAGATATATCTAAAATAACAGGTAAATCTAACAAAAGTTTTGTATTTTAAAGTGGAAGGTTTTAGAAGACAACATTTATTGGCTTTCCTTTCTAACGAATGAAATAGAAAGGAGAAAGCTTTATATTCCCAAGAAACAAACAATAATTATTAAACAAGTATTCTCAAATTTCCAGGCATTATTTCAATAAAATCGAAAATCTTTTTCCCAAAAGTAATTAGATTAATTTCAATAAGTGATTGATTTTGGTGAATGGAGCCCAAACCCAACCCATGAATTTACAGTCCTTACTATTGACACAAAAAAGAAGAAGAAAAAAGAGCACAATTTTCAGCCCAAACTAACAAGAGGAAACAAAGTAGAAATTCCTCAGATTTGAGAATTTCAGCCATCGCAGGTATCCCACTGTCCAGCCCCCCTCCTCTCATGGCTTCACCGTCTGATCCCACCAACCCGTGAGTTTTATTTGCCGGAGACATGTGTATGAGTCCATAGGTTATGTAAATGCTTATATATTATTGCTGAATTGATTTTATTTATGAATCTGATGAAGGGAGGCGGCAGCAGCGATTAGAAGGAAAAAAAATGGACCCCCGATCAAGTTCTTGGTTCCTCTTGTCTATGCTCCTGTTCTTCCTCTAAGTAAGCTTTTTTATGTTTCTTGAAAAAGGGAACTTTTTTATGTTTCTTGAAATGGGTTTGTCCATTTTCGTGTTTAATGATGAGTTTGTTTGTTTTTTTTAATATTTTCAGTTCGACTCACCCTGCGTAAGAATCCTGTTGTAAGGGACCGTCTTTTCACGGCTGTCTTGGTTGGTGCTTTTGCTCATGGCTTTTACTTGGTGTATCCTTTTTGCTTTTCTTGTTCTTCCGTAATGCAATTTGATTCTAGTGCTATGTGATTCTGGCTTGTGAATGTTTGAGCAGTCATATCATTGTGTTGAATGCCTTAATATGCTCATTTTGGTCCTTAAATTTATTGCTTCTCAATGACTGTGGCCTTCGTTTGAAGGGTTCCTATTTCTTGGTTTATATTTTATTTGAGAAAATAGAATGGATACAAGGAGTGGAAGGTAGAGCGTCTTTCATAAAAATTGCAATAAAATTATATATAAACCTCCGTTTCTGCTATTTGGTGAGTAATGGAAGTAGATGGAAGAAAGATATGGAGTTTAATTTCAAGTAATTTTTGTTACATTGTTAAGTCAGATATGTGATATTTTGTATGCTGTCATACTACTCTTAAACTGGAGTTAATAGTTGTAGAAGCTGTTACACCATCGTGATTCAGGGTAGTATAGATGGATGATTCATAGCATTTTGTGATTCAGGGTGGTATAGATGGATGATTCATAGCATTTTGTGATTCAGGGTGGTATAGATGGATGATTCATAGCATTTTGTGATTTTGCTGCTAAATCTTGAATATTTAGAATCTTTTACTAGGCTTATATGGGGAGGTTACAAGAAGTTAGGGAATCTGATATTGGGGGGTGGCTATTACAGATGTTTAAGCTGAAAAACTCTGAAGGATGTGTTATTAGTGAACAAGAAGATACACTTGCATAGTTTTATTTTGTGGCTTTGCCATCAAATATTATGTATTGGAATACATTTCTGTTTATGAGGCTCTCTATCGGAATTGGTTGCTGACTTGCTGGATAGGCAAGTTCCAGTGTAGTACTCTGTGTTTGGTAATGCAGTTGCAGTGCATTTGAAATTGCTTTTCAAAGTGTGTCGTAAAAGCATCAAAATCAATGCCTTTTAGGTGTGTTTAGATGGTTTTGATGTGAAGATGTTAAAACCATTGAAAAACACCTAAAAAACCATCAAATTGATACCCTTTTCAGTTGAAAAGCACCCACACCACTTTACCAAAAACACTCAATTGCACTTTTGGCAAACTGTATAGTGTTTAGTCAGAATCTCATGCTGTAGTTGTACAGATAATTCCTCTAGATAATCTGGTTCTTTGACGGTCACAAAACATCCATTTCATGGTCTTTTGCAGTTTAATGTTGTCCACTTTTGGTTCTTTCCATGCTCCACTGGGTATATGTGAATGAGTACATGAGAACTATGGAAGATTTCTGCGAATGAGTTCATGGAAATGACTACAGCAAATCAAGCCATTGAAAAGAAAATGGAAACAAGGCCAATCTCCTAACTTCAGTATGCATATTTCCTTTTCTTTTTGAAAAACTGTCTGAACCAAAATGTCATTGCTGATGGCAAAGTATAATGCAGAGTATGATATGCTGCATTTTATATGATTATGATTATTTTCTTTTCCTGAATTCATAACAGCTTAATTCAACAATTTTCTCTTTATCACTTCATTGAAAACTGGCATGCAGACCTTTTAGGCAATCTGTCTCATGCCATTTTGATTTGACCGTTAGAGTCTGAAGTCTGTAGTGTCTATGTGGTTGCCTGCCCATCATCAATTAGATTGCAGCCAATTAGAAGCAAATAAGATGCATTTTGATAGTGAAATTATAAACAATTGTCTGTTTGCTAGTGTAGAAAACATTACTCTTTCTTTTGCCTTCTATATTACTTTGTTGGGTTTCCTTGATATATATGTTCAGAACAGATATATATGACAGCGAAAGTAAGTGAATTTCCACTCCCTTTGAGAAGTTGAAGTCTTAGTGTTTGCTCCTCCTCTACAACTTCCATTGGTTCTTCACAAATGGAATAGCAGCCAGATGTTCTCATGATACAACAACTTACAAACAATTTAGAATTTGTCCATCCTTTTTTATTTTTCAAACATCGATTGCTCTGAAGCCCCTGTGATGGGGCTAAATTTAAGCACTGTATCTTTCAGTTGTTGTTTGACAGAAATAATTTCAGCCTAAAAGGTTGGTTTTGTTATTGCTGCAGTAAAATCTCATTTTTTATTTTCGGACATCTGAAGCCTGAAACATTTTTATTACTTGACCTGTGCCTCCTTGAATGCAGTCTTAGATTTTCTTTCAATTTCTGAAATCAAAGGTCAAAGATATGAGCTGTTAACCACCGTTGGATACGAGGCGCCTTCTTTACTAGTGTGAATGGTGGAGGTGGTAGATGTTTATTTTTCCAAAATTTTGTTTGATTTTCAGCTGTGAGGAGCTGTGATGAGGAAAATTTTGAAAATTATTTTCAATTGATTATATGTTTAAAAAAAAGGCAAATTTCTTTTTCTTTTTTTTATATAATTCATCTCATTCAGTGTCTACATCTCCGATGTGACCATATTTTATGAACGCAATTAACAGATTTTGTTGCATCGTTGAATTTCAAGACACTCGTCTTGGGATCCTTGCGCAAGTGAAAAGGGTGCAAGAAGTCCTAATTAGATTTTAATTTCTGCAAGCCTTTAAATTTCTTCAAGAAAATAAGGGAGGAGGAGGTTTTAACCACCGCGAGAAAGAAAAAGGAAGCACAAAGGAATATTTTACAGCCTAAAAAACAAGCAGTTAAATCATGAATCTGCAATTGGAAGACCAGCAATAAAAGCTTGTGCATCAATGGAATAAATAAAAACATTAAGATACAACAAAATCCCATATGAATTTTCGAAGAACCTACTCTAATCATGGAGCAGAATCAGACCCAAAAATATTTGCAGGAAATTGAAGAACAATTAGAATGTGTAGCAGAATCGGACCCAAAATATCCCTATTGAACAGCTAGAACCGTTACAAATACCATTGACCTAAAGTACTACTGCAGAAAAATAAAAGCAAAAGCACAAGTTGTTTTAATGGCTCAACACATGGGATTTTCTGTCAAAACTCAAATCAGGTGCATGGTTCACATGGAAATGATTTCAAATTTTGATTCTCTAGCGAGCATGGATATCTTATTCTGGTTCAACCTGCCACCTGAAATATACACCTTCTCCAAAACTGTTGAAACTCTGAATAAAATCCCGACAGCATGCAATTCCTCGTCAGTTAAAGAGAATGTGTGGATCTTGATTATCTTGAGTTGTGTCAAGAAACAAGGAGGCAATGGATCCAATGCGAAATTTTTATGTTTCTTAGACAAGAAGATACCCTGCAAATCAATCATACATTTCAATCAAAATATTCAAGTTTAACCCCAGATAACCACAGCAAAATCTATTTGGTGGCTTGAAAATCATACCATTCGGAAATCAAGACAGTCAAGATGAGGCAATTTCTGTAGCAATCTATTCAGTGCTCTGCAAGATAAATCCACACTCTTCCTCTTCAATTCAAGATGAGTCAATCTCTGAAACACTGGAAGATCTAGTTCTTCTGCATAAGCAAGAGCCTAGAAATCCAAAAACAAAATAGCATGAAATTTATAATTGCAATCGAGAAACTCCCCTTTGATTAACATGAATTAAATCCTTAAGAAGAAGTAGAAGAAAACAACCTCGTATTCATAAGAAACACTGTCCTAATGACATAATTAACTGACTTCTAATCGACTGGAAACATACCTCAAGAGTATCAGGTGATAGCTCCAAGTGTTTCACATTACAGCACTCCATAATAAGCTTATGGAGACGATGGGCAACTTCTTTTTCTCTCCCTTCCCTTTCAATCATACCTTTTGAACTCACATGTATACATGCATCAACTATCGAGGATGAACATAAACAATAAGTAGTTGTGAGATCACCGTGGTAGGAGAAGGATTTAATATTCGCTCCAGAAATCACGACTTTACAACCACTACTCGAAGTAGCATCACAAATGACCAAGGATTCGAGCATGGGAGTAGAAATGTAGAGACACTTTGCTAGCCCCCATTGGCATTCTTTCAGAGTTAGCTTCTGTAATTTTGGGCAATCACCAAAGAACTGCACCATTGACTGCCCATATGGAAGTAGACAAAATGACAATTCCAACTCCTTCAGATCGGGAAGACATGTAGTAGAAGAAAGTTGAGTAATGTCCACCGGTTCAGGCATGGGAGTAGAAATAAAACCAAGATTTGCATCCCTCCAAAAGCATCGATTCAGAATCAGCTTCTGCAATTTTGGGCAACCGGAAAAGAACTGCAACAGTGACTGCTGATGCGGAAGTAAACAACATGACAATCTTACCTTCTTCAGATTGGGAAGACATGCAGTGCAAGGAAATTGAGTAACTTCTTCTAGATTCAGAACAGTTAGTGTTGGACAAGAGAAAAGGTGATGAGGTAACAATATTGGCACACCAACATAGACAAGGCGAAGTGAAAAGTCTTGCACTTTAAAGCTCAGTGCATTACTTATCAGTGCATTAATACATGCACTATTTAACATATGACTTGAGAGAGAGAATTTCTCAATTCTTGGAACATCACGACACATCATCACCCTTTCTGCAGAATTCATGAACATCACAAATTTATCAGGTCTCCATTCTTCAAAGTAAAGATTGGAAACAGACATCCATAGATGTCGCCATCTCTTAGATAATATGCTAGTTTTGAGGGCATCTTTTGCCGGAAGGAAAGACAAGATGTGCAGAAGCATGGCGTCTGGCAGATTTTCTATCATATTTATTTCCTCATCCATGTTGTTCGGTAACTTCTTCTGCTTCAGGCTTTTGGCATCGATCTCATGATCACTTTCACGCATGGTAGTAGTTTGTGACGCAGTTTATAGAAGAAAGAAGCACTTAATTTGTTTGGAAAGTTCTGAATAATGATCTCTAATAAAAAAAAAAAAAAA
>Ga0325405_1005081_pt1 | contig 13362 bp, 6 predicted proteins | sample PopdelMetagenome_21_FD_205663 | JGI IMG/M metagenome (GOLD analysis project Ga0325405, IMG submission 205663) | Populus deltoides microbial communities from Bellville, Georgia, United States - Xylem-Control-R2 | ecosystem: Host-associated > Plants > Phyllosphere > Stem > Wood/Secondary xylem... | reverse complement strand
TACTAGACTAGCTGGATCGAGATCCAATTCAAGTTCTGGATTATAGGTTAGGAGGTTGATACAGCTCAATCTAAGCTTCAATTTGTTGGGCTTATGGGCCCGTTAAGATAACAATAGAACAAAACGAAAAACGAAAAAAAAAGAAAAACAGAAGAAGAGAGAAACTTGGATGAAAAGAAACGTGAAACAGTCGCCAAATCCCAAACATCAATTAAAACGAGCTCCAAAGCCTTCCAGAGCTACCTCTCCCCAGCTCTCCACTACCATGCTGGCTAAGATTTTCAGCCACTACCTTACTCCATTTCTCTTATCAAAGCAGAACCCTAATTTCACCATTTCCTGACAAAAAATTCATTTTCGACACTGAATTTTTTAGCAGCAATGCCTGAAGAAGCTGAGATAGTTAACAATCGTAGCAATGTCCCCGACATTTCTTCTTTTGTCGCAGAATTCCTTTCCAACTTTATCAGTTGGTAACTCTCGAAATCACATCAATTAATCTGATCACAAGCTTCTTCTTTTATGTATTTTGTTGCACATTACGTTTTTATAAGCTCTGTTCTGCTTCTTTTTTTTTTCGTGTGTGTGTCTAGGCTCTGAGCTGTTCGACATGTGCATGGCTTGAGGAAGAAGCTGACAGATGATTTAATCCTAGAAGTTCTGGATTTTCTTCTTTCGAAGACTTCGAACTGCTGCGAAAGCTCGACTATCTGCATTCCTTGCTTATCAGGCAAACTCTCAGAATCTGGAAAATGACTCTAATATTTTTGTTTTTAATTATTTAATTACTTAGGGTTTGGCTTTTAACTTAATAGACATTGAAATAATGTAATTTTCATACTTAATCTGGGGTCAGGATAAAATCGATAATTTGTTTTTTGGTTATTAAATTATTGTTGTTAATATTGGTTGTTGGAAGACGAGGAAGATGATTCTGCAACATCTTCTCATCCAATTTGTGGGGGGGGATTTTTGCCAGAGATCTTGCTATTCTGTTACTTTCTTGTGCTGATATTTCTGGTTGAACAGAGAAGATATGAAGAGGTTATATTAGCTTTGCATGATGTTTCTCTGGCCATTGCCTCTGTTCCAGTAGTTTAATGTAAATGTGCTGTGTGTGTTGTATTCTTCTCAGGCTAAAACTTGTTCCATGGATGGCCTTAATCGACTGATGGATATAAACGTAGAGCCTGTAACTATTGGTGCTATAGCAACTAGGTTGTACTTCTATTACTCATGTACCCATGACCACGAGGTCTCGGGTGATCTTGCTGAAATTCGTCGGTAAGAAAACGTTTATGTTGATGTTTCTTGATTTGTCTATCTCTAAACTTGTAAGAGAAAGATATTGGCATGGTTGGAAACTGTAATTTTGTGTTGAACCAATGCATTCTTGGTAAGATGGAAGAATCAGGTAATTGCAGGGCTTGCTTTGTTCTCAAATATGATCAGATTGTTTTCCAACTTTAGTGCTGTAATTTTATTTTCAGTGCCCTCTTTGGCTTGCGTAAAGTTTCCATTTTGAACCATGATGAGCTGGGACAGGTTTGTTACTAGTCGACCTGAAGGTTGTTTGGAAATTCAGTAGCTCATATGTGATACAATGACAATGATGCAGGAAACACTAATCAACATGTTGCTTCGTAATTACCTGCATTACAACCTATATGACCAGGCAGAGAAATTGAGGTCAAAGGCACCAAAATCTCAATCACGCTAAAATCACCAGGTGTGGATTTTGCTTCTGGTATAGACATCTCTTCTTGTGGATCGCTTGTTGAGAAAACGTAAGGAGAAAAAGGTACCTGTTTCTGTTTTAAATGGTCTAGAGTCTAGACCTTAATTTAACAGGGGAAATACATGGCCTTGTCAAAAGAAAAAAAACAGGACAAAATATAAGGAGAAGGAATCTGTTTGTGTTTTTGCTGGTGGCAGTCAACAACAAGAAGAAACGTTATCCATAAAAAAAAAAAACATGTTGTATATATCTGTTTATCCAATTAATTTCTGAGTTAAAACCTGCTCTTTGTAGCTTTGCCAATACTTGTTTTGTCTTGGAAAGATTCGGACAATTAGACTGGAATATTCTGATGCAAAAGAAAGATTTGTGTAAGCTGCTCAGATAGCTCCTGTTGCAGCTCGTAGATTTCGAATTCAATGTAACAAGTGGGCTGTCCTCGTTCGTTTACTGTTGGGAGAAATACCTGAGAGGACAATCTTTACTCAGAGTGGAATGCAGGGGGCTTTGAGGCCATATTTCGAGCTTACAAATGTGAGTGACTTCCCTTTAAGTGGTTTAGTTGACATGACTTCCCTATAAATGGATAGAAATGGGCATGCTCATTTCTATCCATTTATCTGAACAATAACGACCATCTGATTAATCTGTCAGGCTGTACGAATAGGTGACCTGGAGCTGTTTAGTGATGTCTCAGAAAAGTTTGCTGGCATTTTCTTATCAGACAGAACAAACAATGTGATTGTTTGACTGCGACATGGTTTCATAAGGATTGGACTGCGCAATATCAGCATCTGCTATTCCAGCATCTCACTTGATGATGTTGCTGATGAATTGAGGATGCATTCCACAAACCATGTTGAAGATGTTGAAAACATAGTAGCTAAGGCCATTAGCGATGGAGCAAATGAAGCTAAAATCGATCATGCAAATGGGTGTTTAACATTGAAGGAGACCGGAGACATTTACTCTACAGCCGAGCCACAGGCTGCCTTCAGCTCTAGGATTGCTTTCTGTCTTAAATTGCACAATGAGGCTGCCCGGGCCCCACTTTCTATGGAAACCAGCAAGTCAAATACTTATGGAGCACAGCTTGCCCTATTAGCAGAGGAAAATGGCAAGTATCTTTAGAACCATGCTTCATTTTTCTCAGTTTCTGCCCTTTGTTGCCCCAGTTTCTATACTCTCTTTATTAAGCAGATAAATTTGTTTCGGTATCATAAGAACAGAACCTGCATTTCCATGATGGAATCAGTATTTTACTTTGATTGGATATTGCAAAAAGACTATAGCCTCAGCTAATATGATCAACATCTCTTAACGTGACTTTATCCACGTTAATGTTAGGAAATGTTGCGGGCCGATCCCAGATTCTTATTTACTGTCTGTAATTTGCTGCATTTATAACTGGAATTAGCTGCATTGGTGGATATTTGTATCACACTGAGAACACTAATATGCTCCATTACTTATCCAAGCTTTGGCAACATAAAAAACTGAGTGGAGTCGGTTCCTGCCCAGTCCAGACAAACCTTCTATTACAAGGGTTAGATTTGAACTTGAAACCCCCTCGAAAGAAGTAAGGCACAAGCTCTCAATTTGCCCCTCGAAAGACAAATCGAACGTATGGATATATACTCTACAACTATGCCTGACCTGTCATATGAATCCACCTTAAAGAACCGAGGATGGTAGATATGTCCAGGAAGGCCAAGGTACTTTGGTCATATCTCTGTTTTTTAGGGACCGCATCCCTTATCTTATTGCGGGATAAAATCATATCTTCGAAATTTCTCGTTTTGTGGAAATTCCATAAGCTAGAATGCTGCTTCAACCTTGTAATAACTAAAACTACCTGTGACTTTTGATCCTGTTAAAACAATAGATCTCGGAATATATTAATAATTATCCAAGTGTTTCATCATATCAAGAATTAAGAACTAAGGACAGAAACGAATAACGAAGAGACTACAAAAAATTTATACTTGTAAATGAATATATTTATTGACTGTAGAGAATATTATTTATTATTTTTATTTAAATCATTTGGTGAAAAATCATTCTCCTCGGATTTTTTAGAAAACATTCCGAGGAGAATCTATCAAGGTCAACATTATTCAATAAGGGTAAAGGGATCAAAAAACTCTCTGCAGCTGCTCTAGAGTTTCTTCACAATAGGCCCTTCCTGCTTACAATAACCTAAGCCACGCGAAATAATAGTATAATTTCTAGGCCCTCCATGGACATGGGTGCATTACTTTTTATCAATAAAATCCAATAAACAGTAAAGAACAAAACCAAGATGGTTTTGCAGAACCCTAAATCTTGTATCAACATATCTTAACAGGAGATACATTCAACAACCCATCACCTTCCATGTGCACAAGACACATGATACATGTCATTGTATCGTATGGGCCAGAGCATCGCCATGTGAGGCAATATGATATGATCTTACAAAAATAAATATGTTGTCACATAAAACCACTGAAGATGTGATTCTATGTCTTCAAATACCAACAACCTACCTATTAAAAGAAACCCATAAAACAGCAATTTGGCTAGTGGTTTCGAATGCTTCACGGCTCTTCTGCTGGGTGAGTGCATGTGGACATGCAATGAGAGAGTACGAGAACGTGGGAATAATTGAATGAGGTTCAGAATTCTGCAGTCTTTCAGAGGTCACATGTGAGGTTGTTGCATGAAGGAAGTCTGCCTCTGGTCCCTTATTTATAGAGGCAGTTCTTCGACTTGGAAATGCCAATAAATATAAATACACTAGCAACCAGCCTACCACCAATCCTCACTCTCCATTCTCTTATCGTTGTTTCAGTAATATTCATCTTTTCAAGAGATGGGGAAATTTCTTTTGACATTTGCAATCTTGCTTCAGTTCTGCTCTTATTTAGCTATCAATGTTAATGCGTTTGCTCCATCTGGGTGGAGGAAAGGTCATGCTACATTTTATGGAGGCAGTGACGCCTCAGGAACCATGGGTATGTTATAATGTAACAACACTCCTTGCATCTTTTCTTGTCTTCATTTTTTGGAAACACCACAGCTAATAGCGTTTCATTTCTTTAAATTCTGGGCTTCAGGAGGGGCTTGTGGATATGGAAACTTGTATTCTACTGGTTATGGGACCTGGACCGCTGCTTTAAGCACTGCTTTATTCAATGATGGAGCTTCATGTGGGGAATGTTACAGAATTATGTGTGATTTTCAAACAGACCCCAGATGGTGTATTAAAGGCAAGTCTGTGACCATTACGGCAACAAATTTCTGCCCCCCTAATTATGCTCTTCCAAACAACAATGGAGGCTGGTGCAACCCTCCTCTCCAGCACTTTGATATGGCTCAGCCTGCTTGGGAAAAGATTGGTATTTATAGAGGAGGAATCGTGCCTGTTTTGTTTCAAAGGTATAGTACTAATCACGTGCATTGACCATTCTTTGTCACAAGCTCTTTCTTTTTTCGTAATCTAATATTGTATCATATGGGATAATGATGCAGGGTTCCTTGCAAGAAGCACGGAGGAGTCAGATTCACCATTAATGGAAGAAACTACTTCGAGCTTGTCATGATTAGCAATGTGGCTGGAGCTGGATCCATTCAATCTGTGTCCATTAAAGGCTCAAAAACAGGCTGGATGGCAATGTCAAGAAATTGGGGGGCTAACTGGCAATCTAATGCTTATCTGAATGGCCAGTCTTTGTCCTTTAAAATCACAAATACTGATGGACAGACCCGATTCTTCACGGACATTGCTCCAGCAAATTGGGGATTTGGCCAGACTTTCTCTAGTTCAGTACAGTTCTAAATTAATTATCAGCAGCCTTAGAGTTCAGGGTCTAAATTGGCCGAGGCGTGCTTATAATTTTACTAGAGCAGCCCGCCACAATTATTTTTCTGATGATGGCTGGGACAATAAGGTTCTGGCTCTGGATTATGATCTGAAGAGGGAGGGTGAACAAACGGAACCCATGGACTCAAGGCTAGCTGCTACTGAGCTGTTGTGCTTTAGTGATCACGGATTTTCAGACGATTTGTATTTTTGTATTTAGTATATAGTTACTGCAACTTAATATGAAGCGCAATCAATTTGCAGTTTAATAGTATAAATAATATTTTTGTTTTGGTTAACTTAACCTTGTAAAATTATATTTATCGATACCCGGTCATAGAATTGATATAAAAAAACCCGAGTTATTGAATTAACCTACCAGTTATTTAAGTCAGTAAAATCCGTTATTTCTTGAATTTTTTAAAAAAGATTATGCAACTAAATTTAGATTAGATCGAGTTAAATTTATTGATTGAGTTAATCAAGTTTTATTAAATTAATATTTTTTTAATTCAATTTAAAACTTAACTCAAGTTATATTTTAAATGTATTTTCAAAGAAATCTGTCAGACCTAGTGTAATTACTTATTTCATAGAACATTGTTTTCGTTCCAATTCCTATAATAACATGAATCTATGATATGATATAGTTACGTCGATTCACCAATAGTTTGATCACACTTTTTTGAACGTGTGCTTGGTATGCTTGAAACTAAAGACAAATTGAAAAGCATTGCACCAATGTTAATCCCAAACTGATACGGCGGAAATTAAAGATAATAATAAATAAAGAACACAATTTTTTTATAAGCAAAAAAGACTGTGAATATGAAATTTAAATTCACAAGTTTTTTTTCTTAAAATTAATAATAATGAAGTCTCATCTTTAGAAGATTTACAAAGTTTTAACCATGACATAAAACCCATCTCAACCACAAAATAAAAAATTCAAAATCTAAAAGGAAAGAAAAATTTAAGATAAGCCGGAAATTCATGAGTAACCAGAAAAGTCATAAAAATTATCAAAACTAAGATCCTTAGATGAGATTTTTGATATCTAAAAAAACAACTTTCAAAAACTCCTATAAAGATTTGAGTGCGATATAATAGTCGGATCAAAGTTATGATATTTTTGAGCCATTATTTTTGTTTGGTGTGATCAGACCTCCTTTTAAATCTAAACCTATTGGTTGGTTGTCAGAACTTTCAAAATATAATTATGACTTTACTATCATAAATAAAATAATTTCATGGTTTGATCGTGAAGACTAGGTTGAATCCAAGAGAAATTTTGTTTAATCTTCCTACAAGATATCAGAATAAAAAAGGACATGGATGAGTTGAATAAAAAATTAAAGAAACACAATTATGAAAATAAAAATAATAAATTGATATGTCAATAATTTAGTTCAAGGGTCTAGACATTCATTCCTACAAACTTATTGATCATCAAAATAAAACAAATATCATTTCAATTCAAGCAAATAAATTCGACATCCCTTAAAATTAAAGGAAATTGAGGAGATTATGAGTAAATTAATTAGATAAAGCTTTCCAATCAATTTCTTATCATTAAACGAAATTAATATTGAAAAACAATTTTCACTCACTTTGCAATAGCCTTAGAAGCAAAGTCTGTAAAATTTATTCTAAGCAATCTTTAAAAAACTTTAGCAATTTAACTTAGCTTATTCCTCTCTAATAAATTAAAGTGATAGTTACACCAATTAAGTTAATTCATTTGCTTTTTAATCTAGTCTTTAATAACAATTACGGATTGAAAGAAACTAAAAAACATATATACCATCTCAAAACAATTCAATAAGCATGAACTGAAATCAATGATATAATTCTAAAATAAGGATAAATAAGTACTTGAATATTAAAGAATTACAATGCCAACTTTACTTCTCATAACTTGATAGTGGGGTGGAGATGATGTCTATTCCTCTTGAACCGAAATTAAGAATTTGTTATTTATGATCTCTGAAAATTCCAACAGCAAAGATGATTTGTCCCCTAATTTTCTATTGACCAAGAAAGTCCTACTTTTTTATGTTTTTCTCTCTCTCTTTTTTTTTAATAGGCAACCTTCATGATAAGTTATTAAGGCTAAATATTATAAGGTTACATGTTGTACAGAAAATTCATGCGATCCTATCTGATTTCTTCTTAAGATAAGACTTCTAAATTATTAGTTTCCCATTAGATCATGAGATAAAACCCATCACCCAGCTTGCATCAAGATTTTCATCTTGAAAACAATTTTTTCTAACCTCAAATTCTCATAAAAAGTTGTATCCCTGGTTGTGTAGATGAATTCGAGTTTTTTATTCTTTTAATTTTGATATTTGAAACTTAAGATATGTTCGTTTAAATATTTAGTGTGAAAACAGAAAATCCTACTGTAAGTAGGATTCTGGCTTAATTTTACAAGTCTGAATGAGGTCCAAATAAAATCAGATTTCTACTTATAATACCTTCTTGAAAAACTTGATACAAATATTGCAACTTAAATTATACCCACGTTCATATTCTGGAACTCTATCTTGGTGAAATACCTGTTATAATAAGTAAAATTTGAAATATAAAATGTAAAATTTCTTATCTTTTAGTAATTAATTCATCAAGTCGTTTAGATATACCAAATTCATAAAATAACTTCCAATAAGTTCAAATAAACTCAATATATATTAAAAAACATGATGTAAAAGAAATAAAATTATATATATATTTTGCACTTATCATATATTCAACTGGTCTATAAATACATTTATTAAACAATTCATATAATTTTTTTAAAATAAATTTTCAACTGGTCTATAAATACATTTATTAAACAATTCATATAATTTTTTTAAAATAAATTTTTATCTAGTCATCATGGCGTAGCAAGGCTCGCTCCATCACGAACTAATGATCTGGTAACCCACAGAGCAATACGGTTAAGTTTCATCTGGGCCAATTAGAGAGTTTGAGGTAAATTCTCAAATATTAGCAGCCCACACATGAGGTAGTTTTAGGAAAATTCTCAAATATTAGCAACCCAATTTAAAACCAAGAACTAAAACAAGTTGACGAACAAAAGGACGGGTGTGTTTGGAATTATAAGTAGTCGAGATGGTTTCATGTGTTTATTTATTTAGAAATATATTATTTTTTTTTTATTTTTAAAAAATTATTTTTTATATTAACTATGAAAATATAATTTTTTTTATTTTAAATAAAAAAATTCAAAATTTACGGTGGAAACACACCGGAAGACGAAGAAGAGTTGCATCAGCTGCTTTTACCTGACATTTGTGATCTTTCTATCACTCCTCCATCTTCTGTTCAAACCAATTTCGTCTCCTACTTCGTCCCAGGTTTCTGCTTTCTTTTTCTTTTTCTTTTTGCTTGATTGATGATGCTTAACAAAGCAAATACTTTTCTTAATTTGTTGAATTTTGGATCAGATTTTGTGAAGCCAGGAAACGACCAGTACGTTTATAGACATGCCATTGGGTACTATTTTAACTCTTTTGTTAAAATATATGTGGGGTTTTGATTAATTGTTTATGTATTGTTTTTGTGATGAAAAAAAGGTTGTGTGTTTGGCTCCGACCCATGTGGCTTTTAAGGACGCATGAGGAATCACGGCTGTTGATTTCAATGTTGGAAAGTCTGATCGTAGTGGCATTAAGGTCACTGGAAAGCGAAAAAAGTCCATTCTTTGTTGGTTTTAGCCTTTTTTATTGTATAACAATTAAGCAATTTTCCTTAGAATAGAGCAGGTGGTGTGAAGAAATTGGCAATAGCTAGACAATTAAAAGTTCTATGATTAGTAGCTTGGTTGGTTTCTTATAAGCTAGCTTTTGAGTTGGTGGGGATAATTGAATTTACATTACTAACATGGTTGCAAGCATCAAGCTTTGTTTGTTAGGGCTTTCAGGACATTTTAGTTGCTTAGTGATCAAGGGTGGAAGTTCACCATCTAATTTGGCTTTATCTGAGTCATATACTGGAGCAATCAGAGGATCAGTTTGAAAAATCAGTTGGATTCCACTTCTTTTAGTGGCTTTGTTTCTTTTTGTGCACATTGGTTTTGTGGCTTTCATATCATCGGAAGCACAATTGGCCAGTTTAACATAACTGGGCTATGAAATCTGAGCTGATTGCATTGAGAGGTAACTTTGACTGCTTCGGAGGGCAAGGATTTCTACAGATTAGTCAGATTTCTGTTTTGTAATGATGCATTTAGGATCAGGAGTTGATTTGTTTTCTTATGTTCTCATTTAGCCAACTTTTACTAACAATAGAGAGCATCTTTTGCAGAATGCACAACACTTTGAGTCTGACACTGCTCTGTGTAAAGTTTGCACCCAGAGCGATTCTTATATTGCCAGGTACAACTGTTTTTCAGTTTCACACCCCCTCCTCCCTTCGTTCCTTATTTTTAATATTGGAGTTGAAATTTGTCATTGACTTCTGACAGATGTTGTGTTAAAGGCTCTCTGTTGGAAGTGAATGACAGACTAACCAAACATTCAAAATTTGCTGAACTCTTCAGTAAGTATTTCTTTTCCATGCTTACCAAATGTCAGATGCAAGTGTCTTTACTAGATAGGATCTCGTTATTGAATTAGTAATCAACGAGGACAATACTTTTAGGCAGTAATTTTCATATCAGCCTCTAAAATCTCCCATTCCGAAACATATCATCACCCCCTTGAGAAATTAACATGCTGATTGGTGAGAATCAATTCTTGTCACTAATTAGATCTCATATCTTCTCTTTCATCTGATGGTTCCGTTTTTAGCATGTAATAGTGGTTTGGCAACCCACGTTGATGATTTCATATGTTGTTGGCAGACAGGGAAGGGTACATTGCCATTATCATGCCCGAGCCAGCAGATTGGCTGAAGGTCAAAGCTTCATTGTTGGGCCTTGAAGAATACAAGAAACTGAGAGAAAATAGCTGAGCTATTTGGGATGCTTGGAAAAGTTTTATAGACTTCGAGAATAACAAGGAATTCAAGCTTCATTTGGAATTCCTCCAGTCACCAATTCTTTGATGGGCCTCACCCCAGGTTAATTTCCTAACCAATTAGGTGAATTGTAATACTTCTCCTTACTGTATCTAGTTCTTATCTTGTCATTTTTGTTTCTCGACAAATAGAATAAGAAACAGAACAGTATCGGATTAATACGAGTAAGAATAGGTGAGTTAAATTTTTACCTTAAAATTCCCTTTGTGATACTGAATGTTGAGGTCTGTGTTATGCAAGTGGCACAATGTCGTGTGGATGAGTTATGCTACCTATTGGGGCAGACCTAGGATGTCAAGAAAACTGCTTTTTTTTTTGCCATAGAGCATGTTGTGTTGCAAGAGAGCTGTGCTTGCAAATTTTTTGATGATTACTCTTAATTTATGATATCAAAATATTCACTTCAGGAAAACCTGACAAAGATGGGATGCTTACTATGCAAATAAGTTCTGACCAGGGAAGAAAGCTAAATTTATGCATAAACATTACAGTCAATGCTGGGTAGAGGGAATGTATATTAATGGTATATCTTGTCAATATAAACTGCTGGAAGTTGGGTACTAGGGAGACTATAATTAATGAATGGTAATCTGGACATATACAGGGTTGAAGTTAACATTAGAAGTGATAAATAAATCATGGGTTAACAAATGGCATTGGATGTGCCTTGTAATCTAAGGTAAGCTCAGCGTAGGTAGAAGCAATTTCTGTCTGGAGCCTGTATTGTAACACCAAAGATCACCTCCTACCACTATCTCTCCAAATATTTTCATCATCCTTGTAAGATTTTTTGTTGATGATCATCAGCTCTACTACTCTCGGGTGCAGCCATTATCTCGTCCATAACAAGCCTTCTGGATCTATTTATGGTATGAAAACACAGGTAGATGTGTTGCTCGAGTTCTTCTAGCTGCTCCAGATAGCACAAGTCGTGAGTGTGAAATTCTTTCACGACCTCTTTCAACAGTTCAGGTTTTTTATTCCTTACACACATATCAGCAAGAGCTTTACGGCGTTCTACCTCATCGAATAACCTCCTCACGAGTCTACTCATGGTATCAAAATCTTTGATCAATATGTAAGTTCCTTTGGCTGCAAGATCTATTTGTGCACCAAGTCTTTTTTCAAGCAAGCTTGTCTCAAGCCCCCGATGAACCAACTTGATTTGCTTTCTGAATACATACAACGAGCAACCCATTATACCTGGTGCAGCCACAATGCCAGCTATGCCATGGATTGCAATTACAAGCAAGGCAATCAGAAGTGCAGTATGTGATATGACAAGACACCCTCCTCCAACCTTCATGCATATCCTTCTGAACTTTGCTTTCCTCATAATCTTTCTCTGTTCTGAATTCAATCCATGGAGCAACACCAAGTTGTTATCATGAAAATCATTGAATTTTACAGTGGTAGAAAACATCGATAATGGATTTTCAAGCAATGCATACGCAGCAAGCTCTCTAAACATTGCGATGCAAATCTTATCTGAATAATCTGCAGAATCTTGCACCCTTTTGCTTAACTTGATTACCCTTCTAATTTTCTTATAACTAGCACGTGTTTGCTGGATGCATTGAAGAAGCAAATCGCAAATATGACATGCTTCTGATCTGGCTTCAAAGTAATCAATCAGAAAGTGATGAAACCTCAAGCTTTCTATCATCTCTCTCAGGGTCGCTTGCTGCTGTGGTTCAAACAAATAATCAGAGAGATGGAGATAGAAAGGAAGAGATGAGGACGGTGAGGTGACTTTGTCAACTCCATCAACGCGTGTTTTTCTTAGCTGGTCCTGAACCTTGCTCCACATTTCCACATAAGACTTCGTCCTGAAAGCTTCCTTGTATTCTTCATTAACGTTCAACTCGTTGCTTAAGCTGCTAGCTCGTTCCTCGGGAGATCTTCCTAAACCAGAAAACAAACATCAATCACTCAAAAAAAGAAGAAAAGAAATAAGAACTCAAGTTCTTGATAGCACCATAAAAAATTTAACTAAATCAAAACTAGAAAGCTTATGAACACCTCCTAAAAAAAAACACTAGCATAATTTAAAGATTTTTCCAAAATATACATGGGATTTTGACAAGAACTCATGTTTGAGAAGGACAAGATGATGTTGAAACACACCTGCCCTTGAAAAGGTAGATTTTAACTTAGCCCACAAAAGCTTTGTCATGTTGATCAACTTTCTTCTCCTTTCGGTTTCTTGACATGGATTAAAGCATGGTTGCACATATATAGGCAGCAATTTGAGTTTGAAACAAAGAGATACGAGGCATAAAGAAAATCCAGATGGCTCTAAATGGCAACACCTCACACGATAACATCCCTCCCACGTTATGTATATCTTACGTGTAATGCCTTGGGACAAAGCTTCTGTAAGCAGAAACAGTGCTGGCAATATCGGTTGTCTTCGAAATTTCTCATACGTTGTATGATAATTAATTAACATGGAATAAACTGTGTATAATCATTATTATCGTTTCCCTTTTTCATGGAAAAAATTATGACTCAGTCTTAATTTTAAATGAAAATCATGTGCGATTTATCGTAATATCAACCGGATATCTATCAATTAACTTGAGGAGGCTACGTGCTCTGGTGATCGCCGCCTACAAATTATCAAATAAACGCTGTTTTGAATATGAACGTTATACTGTTCTATATTTTTATTTTTACTCGAAATTTTCAGGGTGTTAGAGTAATTAAGATAAGGGATTTGGTATGTAGTGCTGTAAATAATATAATTTAA
>Ga0325405_1005079_pt1 | contig 13364 bp, 8 predicted proteins | sample PopdelMetagenome_21_FD_205663 | JGI IMG/M metagenome (GOLD analysis project Ga0325405, IMG submission 205663) | Populus deltoides microbial communities from Bellville, Georgia, United States - Xylem-Control-R2 | ecosystem: Host-associated > Plants > Phyllosphere > Stem > Wood/Secondary xylem... | reverse complement strand
TGAAGCAACTGAGTTTAATAATTGTGGCGGATCTACGTTATTAATCTTAGGGAGAACATTCAATCAAATCAAACATAGACTGCGGATAGTTATGTTTTCTTGATTAATCAACTTATCTAGTTCTTAACGCTGCCATTAAATTAAATTACTAGTGCGGACACTGTGGTTGTTTCATGGTTAGGGTTAGTTATACGGCGGATCCGTTAACTAACCAATGTTAAGAAGAGATAAATATTCAGAATATAAATTGATATTTCATTTCCATGATCAGTTCTGATTTCTGTAGGTGGATGTGTGCTTGTGACCAAGGTTTGTTCTCTTGATAATTTTCTGATTTTATTAAATTTCGTTTGATAGTTTTCTGTTTTCTTTTGCTTTAGCCTAGATAACGTCCAAACCCCCCCAAATTGCATATCATCTAGCATAAAAATCTGACTTGAACTTCCTCGTGGGATCGATCCCTTGCTTGCTCTATACTATCTTGTGTGTTGTGTTTGAAGTTGGGGTAATAAATTTGTGCGACCGCGACATCGCAACATTTACCTTATATTTGCATGCAATATAAATTAAACATTTATATCCTATAATAAGTTTTGATAGCAATTACAAAAATACAATGTGTGTAAAAAATATTATATTTCTGTAGATTGAAAAATAAAAACTACATAAACAGGTGGGTGCTAGTTCGAGGTGTCATGGTCTAACTGAGTTCTTATCAAAAATATAATTTCAGTAAATCTTAACAATAATTATTTTATATCATGGTCTTAAGATATTTGTTTTTTGAAAATTGTATATCAAACATTATTTATATACATTAGCCAATCATATACATTAGACATAGCTTCTGACTAAAATTGGTAAATTAATCCATTTGTCTTGATATATTAGAACTATTTTCTAATATGTCTGGGAACCTCAATCTATCAACTGAGTTCTTATATATTTACATATTTTCTAATGGGTCTTTTTATTAAAATTTATAGTATGAATAACTTCAAAATACAAAGAGAAAACTTAATTCAAACAAACCAAAAGAAGAAGAACTGCTATTGAAAAAACTAGAAAAAATTGAAAGTATATATTGAGAAAAAAGAAATAAAATCCTGAAACTATTTTACTTTTTTTTGTTATTTTTTCAGATAATTTTTTTTTGTGTGTATGTGTTTTGAGAGGTATTAATTTATTCAAGAAAGATGAAAAAAATAATTTAAAACGTAGTAAATAACTAACTTTAAAATTCAAGTACACCACGAGCAGGATTCCAAATTAATTTTTAACATAGTACAAAAAGTACCAATGTTATAAAAGCATTTTATTGTATCATAGTTTTTTAATTGAGAAATGTGAAGATGTCATTTGTGTTTAATAAAATAAATTTTTAAAAAATAGATGAATCAATCAGCTATGAAAGAATTGTTAATATGAATTAAATACTAAATTGTTAGGCCAATATTTTTTCTAAGAGCAAAAGATAGATGAATATGCAAATATTTAACATCCACTTTTATTTTAAATGTATGCCTTTTATATTAGGTGATTTTTTTCTCACCAAGAACAAATATTTTTTAAAAAATACATCATATAGTGACATGCATGACGTCGAATGACGGATCTGCTTCCTAAAATTAAAGGGGTTTTTGATTTAATCATAAAGTTATGATTTGAAAGAGTTGTCACCTAGTATCATGGTTATTAGAAAACCTATGGTCTACAAGAATTAGAAAACCTGTGGTCTATAAGAGTTTGAGTAAGGAGACTAGTTTTGTAAGGAGAAGACGCATCATCCCCAATGCACCATACCTAAAGTAAGTTGCATTGTTGTTTGATTGTGAATTTAAGTCATGTTTCTATCTGTTGATTTCATCTAAGGTTAAAGGAATATCACTTTTTGTGAGAGAGTCTCTATCTCATCAGGTTAAATCATAACTGTTCTAAGCCCTCTAATTTTATCATCGCATGTATTTTCTATTTTGTATCTTTAATACCTGAGGGTATACTTTATATTGTAATTTTATACCCTTAAATCCTAAAGTTTACAACTAAATCCTACACTTAGAATATTAATTAAACAAAATAATTGATGTGGGAGTTTTGGTATTTTGTTCAAATCTTAAGGGATAATTATAAACCAGTTATGATACCCATTTTATATTAAAACAAAAACATGATAAAAATGTGATTTTTTTTAGAAAATATGCATGAAAGACTTTTAGGATTTGATCATATGCACTGAGGAATTGTTTTGGATTTCTTTTGAAATTTTAGAGAAAAATCAGGTATTTTTAATACCGGATCCGTATCTTATAGTGTAAGTCTACAATCCAATATTAAATAAAATTCTTGAAGAATAAAAAATATTTTTTATTTTCTGAAATAATAGAATTTTTTTTAATTGTTGAAATTTTTTTAAAAGAAAAATTATTTATTTTTAATACCAGGTCCATAGTTTACAGTATATATCTACAACCCGATATTATGCAAAATTATTGGGAAAATACGCTAGAGACCCACAAATAATTCCAAAATGGTCCCTGAATTTTCTCATAATTTTTGAGGTTTTCTAAGTGTATGTTTGGTTATACACACAAATTAAAACTGAAGCGAAATTTCTTAAGGTCCTTAGCCTAAAGCCAAAGGCATTAAAAATTCCTTAAGAGTATGTTTAGCAAATGTGATCTAAGAACCCAAACAAGATCTTATTTCTTAAGGAAAAAAGAGGTGTGCCAAACACACTCTTAGATCTGAATTAGGCTTGGCCTAACCACATAGGTTGGGCCTATTGAGCCCCTAGTCTAAAGCCCACATGTACAGGCTGAGCTTAAGCCTAACCCAACAAACTTCTTTCTTTTTTTTTTTTTTATAAGTGGTTTGGCTTGAATTTAAAATTAAAAAAATATATCATAGAATATATATATATATATATATATATATATATATATATATATATTGGTAACTACGAATATATATATTATATTTTGAGTTTACAATTTGAAACTGTTACAGTTGGTATCAGAGCCCTGGCTTGGGTTCAGGAATGGAAAAAAAAATAAAAAAAGTGGGTTTAATAAATTTTTGACTTGTACCAGGATGATTCGCACAAGGAAGGGTACAATGATTGGAGAAGGGTTTGAGGAGAGACAATGAGAGGATCTACTGAAGGATACTGCCTCTCATATACCCCTAGAGCCTCAGCAGTCAAGACTGGAAGAGTCGACTAGACTCATTCGTGACACCGACTTGAGACAAACTGAGGGGTTACAACTCGAGGGTTCAGACCAGCAGAGACAAGAAGTCGTGCCTCCAGCTATGGCTCCGGCGATGACTCCAGCACCTGCAGCGGTTCCTACACTACATGTCGACCCTTTGTTCATAGCTCAGATAGTGAGAGTGGTGATTAAGGCAATGTCTAGTGCCCTGGCCCCGACAATCCCAATAGCTCCGACAGTACAAGCAGCTCCAGCGACTACGACAAAAGCTGATAATGTGGTCACATTAGTGCGGATTGTAAAAAGCATAAGAGAACTTGGGTGCGAGCCCTTTTTAGGTGAACCAGACGCCGAGATTGCAGGAAGATGGCTTCACACATTTGAGGATACTTTAGATCAGATGCATGTAACAGAGGGCTTGCGAGTGAACTGTGCCGTTCATTTGCTTTCTGATAGGGCACGGTCCTGGTGGGATACAGTGAGATCGAGGAGACCCGCAGGATCCTAAACTTGGGCTGAGTTTAAAACGTAGTTTGAACATCAGTTTTACTCCCCTATCATCGAAAAATTAAGAAACAGGAGTTTCTGGCCCTAAGGCAAGGAGACATGTCAGTACTTGATTATGAGAGGAGGTTTCATGACCTCTCCATGTTTGCCTCGTATTATGTCCATGGTAAGCAATATAGGGTAGAAAGGTTGAGGGATGGATTGCGGCAAGAGTTGAGACAAGGGTTGATTGCATTTAAGTTCAAGACCATTAGAGATCTTATTGAAGCAGCAGAGGCCCTGGAAGCTTGAATTAAAGAGGGCCAACAAGGCCAGCATGGTTTAGGTAAACGAAAGGATACAAAGTACACCCATAACAGACCCCTTTTCTTAAAAAAAAAAAAAGGGAAAGGACAGTACAACCAGTTTAAAAAAATGGGAGGTGCATCAGTTGCATCAGTTCAGATTACTGAGGTGGGGTCGACAGAAGGACAGCCAAATCTTAGGGGTAATTTTTCTAAAGGAGTGTTAGAGAAGAGAACGATCACTTATCCCTTGTGTGTTCACTATGGGCAAAGGCATCCAGGGGACTGTTCTGCAACACCAGGGCGGTGTTATATATGCCAAGGGGAGCATGTATGGAGGGACTGCCCACACTTAGGCTGAGGCTGTTATTATTGCGGGGGTCAAGGGCACTTCCGAAGAGATTACCCCCGTAGGACTGAAATCACCCAAAATCAGCAGCAAGCTCAGAGTTAGCAGCAGTCCATTACCGTGAATAGACTAGCCAAACAGGTTTTGTCAAGGGCCAGTGGCAGTAGGAGCCGAACTTATGCCCAGGGTGACAGAATACGGGGGGGCTGAACCCAAGGTAGAGTATACTACATGACCCAGGAGAAGACCAGGGCTGCTTTTGATGTAGTGGTAGGTACATTGCAGTTAAATTCTCTATCAGTTCATGTATTGTTTGATTTGGGTGCCGCACACTCATTTGTTACAAATAAACTTGTGGGGGGATTAGGGAAAAATTCTTGTAGAATAGAAAATGAGTTTATTATAAGCACTCTATTAAGTGAAACTGTGAATGTTGATCATATATATAAGGGGGTCCAAATTAATATAGGTGGTTGTGAATTAAAAGTAGATTTATTACCACTAGAATTACATGATTTTGATGTCATCTTGGGAATGGACTGGCTAAGTATGAATAAAGCTCAAATGGACTGTTTCACAAAAACAGTAACTCTTCAAAGGCCCGATGGTAAGAAGATAGTGTTTAGGGGGGAGAGAAATGTCATCCCAAACTGTATTATCTCAGCTACGGCTACTAGGAAAATGATAAAAAAAAAAAAGGGTGTGAGGCTTACCTTACCTATGTCTTAGAGACCAAAATGGGAGATATTCAAGTGTCAAATGTTCCAATAATAAGGGAATTTCCTGATGTATTTCCGGATGAATTGTCGGGAGTCCCCCCGGAGATAGAAGTGGAGGTCACTATTGATGTACTTCCTGGTACGTCTCCGATAGCCCAATCATCGTATAGGATGGCGCCAGCCGAGTTGGCCGAACTGAAGATCCAACTACAGGAATTACTAAATAAAGGGTTTATTCGTCCGAGTAATTCACCTTGGGGAGCTCCTATGCTATTTGTGAAGAAAAAGGACGGGACCCTTTGGCTTTGTATAGATTATAGGCAGTTGAACAGAGTAACAATAAAGAACAAATATCTGCTCCCGCAAATAGATGATTTGTTTGATCAGCTAAAGGGGGCAAGAGTGTTTTCGAAAATAGATCTGAGGTCGGGATACTATCAGTTGAGGATTAAAGAACTAGATGTAGCAAAAACCGCATTCAGAACTCAGTATGGACATTACAAGTTCTTAGTAATGCCATTTGGGCTAACAAATGCACCAGTTGTGTTCATGGATTTTATGAACAGGTTCTTCCGACCATACTTGGACAAATTTATGGTGGTATTCATAAACAACATTTTAGTTTATTCAAAGTCATATTTAGAGCATGAACAACATCTGAGGCAAATATTAATGACCTTAAGGGAGCATCGACTATATGCCAAACTTAGCAAGTGTGAATTCTGGCTAAAGGAAGTGATTTTTCTAGGACATATTATATCGGCTGAAGGAATATCGGTGGATCCTAGAAAAGTTGAAGCAGTATTGAAATGGGAAAGACCTATCAATATCACCGAAATTCGTAGTTTCCTTGGATTAGCAGGGTACTATCGAAGATTTATTGAGGGATTTTCTACCATAGCTATTCCCATGACTCGGTTGACTCAAAAAGAGATAAAGTGGGAGTGGACTCAGGAATGCGAAGAAAGCTTTCAAGAACTGAAAAAAAGACTCACTACTGTATCGGTGTTAACACTCCCATCAGGAACTGAAGGATTAGTGGTCTATGGTGATGCATCGAAGAAGGGATTAGGGTGTGTATTGATGCAACACAGTAAAGTAATTGCGTATACCTCAAGACAGTTAAAGGCTCACGAGATCAATTACTTGGTGCATGATTTAGAATTAGCCGCTGTGGTGTTTGCCTTAAGAGTATGGAGGCACTATTTATATGGGTCTCGGGTTCAGATATTCACGGATCATAAGAGTTTAAGGTATCTAATGACGCAAAAGGAATTGAATATGCGACAAAAGACGCAGGGTGGAATTGATAAAAGATTATGATTGTATAATCGATTATCATCTGGGGAGAGCAAATATAGTCACAGATGCTTTTAGTCGCAAGGTCAAGACAGTCGATGCTCAGTGGGAGGATTGGGATGAAAAAGAATTGCTATAATTAAGAAAGATTGACCCTCAAGTAGATGCGGGACCGGATGAGTCATTAGTGGCCCAATTAAGAGTAAGGTCAACACTCTGGGATAGGGTACTAGAAGCTCAGCAAGAAGATCTGGAAGTTTGTAAGATAAAAGAAAAGGTGAGGTCAGAAATCGAGACGTCATTTCAAATTCAGAAATATGGAATGGTAGTCTTTGGAAGATGAATGTACTTACCAGATAATCAACCGCTAAAAAGGAAAGTTTTACAGGAGGCCCACAAGTCTAGATTTGCAACACACCCTGGAAGTATTAAAATGTACCAGGATTTAAAATATTTTTATTGGTGGCCGAATATGAAGAAAGAAGTGGCTGAATATGTGGCAAAGTGTGGGATTTGCCAACAAGTAAAAGTGGAACATCAAAAACCAGCTGAGTTTTTACAACCATTATTGATACCTGAGTGGAAGTGGGAAAATATTACGATGAACTTGTATCTGGATTATCTAGAGGAAAAGGAGGAAGCAATGCTATTTGGGTCATTGTGGACCGATTGACTAAATCTGCACTCTTTTTAGCAATGAAAATGACAGACTCAGTGGAGAAATTGACAAAATTGTACGTGGATGAAGTTGTAAGGTTACACGGTGTGCCAGTGTCAATAGTTTCAAATCGAGATCCAAGGTTTACCTCTCAATTATGGCCAAGTGTTCAACAGGCTCTCAGAACGAAGTTGAATTTAAGCACAGTTTTTCATCCTCAGACTGATGGTCAATCTGAGAGGACTATTCAAATATTAGAGGATTTAATAAGAGCCTGTATATTGGAGTTTGAAGGAAATTGGGAAGATCATCTACCGTTAGTAGAATTCACTTACAACAACAGCTACCAGGCTACAATAGGAATGGCTCCCTATGAAGCCTTATACGGTAGAAGATGTCGGACGCCGATATGCTGGGAAGAAGTAGGGGATAGACAACTAATTGGACCAGAGCTGGTACAGATTACCTCTAAGAAGATAAATATCATAAAGAATAGAATGAAAGCAGCTTAGGATAGGCAGAAGAGTTATGCGGATAATAGAAGAAGACCCCTAGAGTTTGAAATTGGTGACAAAGTATTTTTGAAAGTCGCCCCGTGGAAACAAGTGTTAAGATTTGGCTTGAAAGAGAAATTGGCGCCGAGGTACGTTGGGCCTTTTGAGGTCACCAAAAGAATTGGGCTCGTGGCTTACAGATTGGCTCTACCTCCACATCTGGCCAAAATCCATGATGTGTTTCATGTCTCTCTGTTAAGAAAGGCTAAAGTGGATCCATCTCGAGTCTTGCCTCAAATTCCTCTGGAAATTGATGAGAATTTAACATTGGAAATGAAGCCGGTGAAAGTCTTAGATTACAGTGTGAAGGAAATGATAAATAAGAAGATTCCAAATATCAAGATATTGTGGAGGAATTCCCAAATCGAGGAGGTGACTTGGGAAAGAGAATCTCAAATGAGACAAAAACACCCCGAATTAGTTCTAGATTCAGGTACGAGGTTCAATTTTAAGAATTATAGTTGGTTGTGTATATATTTAAGCACAAATACATAAAAAAAAAAGATGATGCATGTTAAGAATTTATTAGTTTTATTATAGTGTTCTATAGAAAATAGAATTGTGATATTGAAATATGCTTGAGTTTTGAAGTCGAAATGATGGATGAATATTGTGATTGATGTTACAGGTTGAGAAATGATTAAGTCGATAACTTGGTAACTAAAGAATACAAAGGAAACTCTGTTGAAATTTTGGGAAATATATATATATATATATATATATATATATATATATATATATATATATATATATATATATTGAGTTTACAATTTGAGACTGTTACAGTATCTATGATGACTATAAAAAAAATATAACTGAAAAAAACATTAGAAATAATATTAATTATTTGATAGATAATTTGTTTTTCAACATAAAAAAATAAATATGCAGGGCTTATCCAACATTTTTTTTTTTACATAAAAAATCATAATCATAAACCAAAAAGTTCATACATGCATTTAATTAAATAAATCAAGAATCATCTATATTAATAAATAAATAAATAAAAATTGTAGACGATCGCTAAAGACTAAACTGGAAAAATCGAAAGATAAATATAGATCAAAATATATGATCTCGTAACACAGCTCATGTAACCATTTGCGTTTAATAATATTTTTTTTTATTAGAATTAATTTTTTATTTAATCAAATGATAATAGAAATAGATATACACATGAAAACGATTTAATAAAATCAAATACAAAAAATATTATGCAAGGTTGCTCATATTAAAAAATATTGTTATCATTTTATGTGAAAATCAAGTAAAAACTAACCAATATTTAACCAAAGACTAAATTTAATAATTGAGAGATAAATATGGATGTAGATATCTGATCTTGAAACATAGTCATAAACTCGATTGTATTTAATAACTTTGTTTCTTGCAACTAATATTTTATTTAATAAAAAAAAAGATACGCATAGAAAAGCGATTGAATAAAACTTAATAAATAAAAAATAAAAAAGAATGCCTCCTAATATTGGAGGAAAACAATATTGAAATCTTATATGTAAACCAAGTAAAAACTAAAATGTTGTATATTAAAAAAAAATCATAATTTTTTTTTAAAATGTGTTAAAACTAATAAAAAAAAACCAATGAAAAAATGCAATAAAGTCCTAAAATTAAAGAATCAAATTGAAAGTAAAAAATAATTAAGAAAAAAAATCAATGATAATAAAAAAGAGGCCAAAGCGCGCAGGCCTGGCCTCGGTGGCCTAGCGCCCCTAGGCTTAAGAAAGCTCATACATGTTGGCCCTATAGCCTACGCGTAAGTGCTGAGTTTTTTTTATTCTTTTTAAAGCGGTAGATAAACTGTCGTATGCCCCGAATCTTTTTTGAAAAAAAGAGAGTAAATGACGTGTTGCTTGTTGTGGTAGACAACATATCGCCTATTTCTTCACATAATTCGACCACGGTGGTGATCGAAAAATCAAGGGTGTTGGTTTTTTTTTTTTTTATCTAGAAATCCATTTTCAACTTGTTTTTCAACTCAAAACAATATATACTCTTTGATAAACTAATATATGGCATAAAATAACCCAAAAACCTCCTCAAAAACCCGAAGTAAAAAAACTTCTCAAGCTCATATTTATCATCTTATATGATGGGAAGGCCAAAGAAATCTTGTGAGACTCCCCTCATCGAATAGAACACATTGTCAACAAAATCAACTTTTATTGTGGGCTTAATTTATATGAATTAAGACTTTTTTTCTCTCTACTAATAGAATACAGTTACTTTTTCTCTCCTCTCTTGAACCAGAAAGTGAAAATTAAGGAAAATAAAGTTTTAGACTAAAATTGAAATTTCAAAAGTCAAAGGGACTAAAAAATAAATTGGAAAGTATGAGTACCAAAGTGAACTTTTATCCAAATTTAAAGTTGCCATTTATTTTGTATGTCTTTTTCACTTTGGTCCTCCACATTTCAATCACACCCTTGTTTAACAAAACAAAGCCAATTGACCATCAATTTAGTCATAAAAGAAGTGAATCGTGGAGAAATAAACTTTGATAATAAAAAAAAAACACTATAATAATTCACAATGAATTATATATGTGAACAACAACATGGAGCTACAATATTTTTTCTATTTCATTCAGTGTTTTCTATAATAATAATAATGATGGGAAAAAATTAGAAATACTCTAAAATGGAGCTCTCGTATAACCAAACAAAGTTTGGTTGGAAAAATTAATAGAGAAAATTTGATATTGATGCAATATTTTTTTTTCATTTTAATATATCCTTTATTATTTTACCAAATTAGAAATAAAATATTATACAAAGTTTGAGGTCATAGCTTCTCAATATCTAATTGATTGAGACTGAAAAATATTAATGTTCAACCGACCCAATCCAATGTTTTTGAAAAGGACTCAATTAGTAATTTGATACAAGTAAAGGAGTAGAAGAAAAGATGGCTTTTTTTCATGAGTTTTTTTTTAGGAATCCAAAATTTTCACAAAGAAGAGGAGACGAAATAAGTTAAATCCCGATCCACCAAACTATATATATATAAAATTGAAGTGAAAAAATAATTACCCTTTAGGATTAAAAAAAATATCCTTATCTTTCTACCATAAATATGTCCCAAATTATTTTTAAGAGGACTCAATTAATAATTTAATAGAACTAAAGGGCTAAAAGAAAAGATGACTTTTTTCATGACTTTTGTTTTGTTGATAAATCAGAAATTTTCACAAAGAAGAGGAGACAAGCAGACAGTTAAATCCTTGAATTTTAAAAACATATTATTGTACAAAATTTTATTGATCGACCAAACTATTAAAAAAAACCCTGAATTTTAGTGAAAAAATAAATACCCTTGTAAACATACAAGAAAAAAAAATAATAACCCCCGATCTTTTACCCTAAACAATACTTCCTTTGTCCCAAAATTTTAATATTATTGACCTGAAGGGGTATAGCTCAACTGATTAAGTTCTGGATTTGCTCCTCAGAAGTCGCCAGTTTGAATCTCAGAAACCTTAGGGTTACTGGAGGTTTATATAGTCGTTAACTTCAAAACTCGTGGGATTAGTCAAGGTGCGCGTAAACTAACCCGAACACCCACGTTAATCTAAAAAAAAAATTAATATCATTTGATTTCTCACACAGTTTAATATAATATAATTAATTGTATAGCATGCATCTACCTTTGAATTGCTTTCTAATGTTACCTTTTTATTTTATTTAGGAACGAAACATATATAAAACTTGTAGAATGAGGCTGTCGTGAAGGGTTTATTTACCATCACGTTGAAAGAAATGGGTTCAATTCCATCATTTATTTTTTCTTACATATTTATACATCATAATTATTTTTCCATAATTTTGAATTAGGTTCATGAAATAAAAAGTGGCGAATGTCTATTATTGTTGTTTAACATTACTTAAAAAGAAAAGTGACAAATTTCTTAAAAGAAAAGCAACAAATTTATTGTTCTTGAAAAAGAAATTTATCACCAAGCTTAAATGTAGTGATTTGACATCCTTAATTATTCATATTTTTATCTTTTATTTTATTTTTTATTTGAATAAATCACAAAATATCTAATATAAATGAGGAAGATGATGATCGGATTAAGAGAATTAAAATGAGTTGTAATTCTAGAGGTAAAGAGATAAAAAAAAAAAAAAGCTAGAAAAATAACGAGAGAAAACAAGCTTTTTGTTAGCTATATTTAACTATGAAAAAAATTAATCTTATTATTGATTTGTTAGTCTTAAATAGAAGAACTCGATGTAGATTGTTTTTTTTATTAACAATATTAAAATAGATAAATTAAAATTTAAAAAATTTGTTTTGTTTCTGGTTGATTTTAAACTTCTAGTCTTATTAAAAGGTGTTTTGAGATAGAAAATAGAGTTATTAAGGTTTTTTTTAAATTTTTTTATGTGTTTTTAGATGAAAATATACTTAAAAATAGGTTTTAAAAACATGTTATTATGCTTGTTGAAGGCTCGTTAAGGCCTTTTCTTCTTTTTCTTTTTTCCAAGCATGTGGTCTCATCCTTGATGCTTGAACTTTTTTAAATTGCCCTTCATTTTTTTTTCTTTTTCATTTAGATTAAAATAACATTAAATAATATTATTAAAATAATTGATCATATCATAATTTTCAAATAATATTAATAATTACATGAACTTAATATGGGATTTTTTTAATAAAAAATAAATCTCATGAATATTCAATGAGGATAAAATGTCTCTTTTATTATTATTTGTTTATTGTAAGCTTGTTATATAATTTTTTTAAATTAAGTTTTTTATATATAATCACATAAAAAATATATGAGTTGTAATCTCTTTTTATTATTGAAATTCTCTCTTTAGATCATTATAAGTTTTCATTTAAAAAATAACACTTCTAATATAAAAAAAATCATAAAAAAAAACATGAATAAGGAAAGTGATTTTTGATTAAACAGATACATTGATTCCTCCTTAATTTAAATAATTTGAATTTTTATATGTATTTATTTTTGTTGCTTTTAAACTTTGTTGCTTGTGAGCCAGGTTGGTACAGCGATATAAAATTCCATATAATAGAAAAACCAAATCAGACACGCAAATACTAACAATAATTGAGAGACGTCCCTATTTGTATTTTGCGGTTGGAAAGTTTTAAATTATTTTTTTTATGTTTTAAATTGTTTTAATGTATTAATAATAAAAATAAATTTTAAAAAAATTATTTTAATATATTAAAAAAAAAATTACTTAATGGTTAAAGATTCAAGTATAAAAATTAATTTTTTTTATTAGTGTTCTGGTTGAAAAAAAAAAATCAAAATAAATAAATATGGATGAACGTACTGAACTTTTGATGAATAAATTATTATCATCCTTATAATCACAATTAAACTATAATTACAAGTTTACAACCATTGAGATTGCAGTTATGGGTGAGAAAAAAATTGAAAAACTGATTAAATCAGAAAAAAAATAATTGAAAAAATCGAACCGTGAAAAAAACTGATTAAAATTTTGAAAAAATCAACCGGTTCGGTTTCGGTTTTATAAACCTGAAACTGAAAAAACCGAACCGAACCGAACCCAAACAAAAAAAAACGAGCGAAACCGGTTTAAACAGGTTTTTGCCCAAAAAACTGAATCAAAATCAATCGGTTTGAACCGGTTTCGATTTTTTATATAAAAATTTAATTTAATTATTTTTTTAATAAAAACTAAATTGAATCGAAAATAATTACCCTAATTATGATTACAGCTATAAAACAGCCAATCACTCCGAAACGTCAAATGACATACAT
>Ga0325405_1005077_pt1 | contig 13366 bp, 14 predicted proteins | sample PopdelMetagenome_21_FD_205663 | JGI IMG/M metagenome (GOLD analysis project Ga0325405, IMG submission 205663) | Populus deltoides microbial communities from Bellville, Georgia, United States - Xylem-Control-R2 | ecosystem: Host-associated > Plants > Phyllosphere > Stem > Wood/Secondary xylem... | reverse complement strand
GCCAAAATCACATGTAAAATGTGAATTATTACGAGCCCCATCAAAATTAAATTATATTTTTTACGTAACGAAATATAATATTTGTTTGTCGTGGTTGCTTCAAAAAGTAAAACTAACAACGTAAATAAACAGCCTCTAAATATTAATATTAGATTATTGAAAAACGAAAATAACTTGTCTACAGCCCCGTCGCAGAGCATTAGAATGCACTTGTTCAAGAGGTCATCGGTTGGGGCTTTTTTCATAATTTTTTAAGCAATTACTAGATTTTTTTTTTTCTATTCCGACTGTCGAAAAAGGTCTTCATGGGGGTCTTCATGGGACTAGCATGCCTACATCAACCCAAATTCACCCCATACACACAGAATGTGAACCCAGAACTAGAAGGGTGGTCAAGCCCTGGCATGGTCCGTTCCCACTTCTAGGGTTTGCTCTTACTTTTCTTATGTTCAGTCAGGGCTCCTTGGTTACCTAGTCTGGTATTAGCTGGATTGACCCATTGAACTGTCCAGCCCTAGGGATGCACGTCCTACCAAGACACAAACAGAAGAAAAAAGGCTGAGAGGTAGTGCTTGAATGCTGTTTACTAAGCAAACTCTAACAAGCTATCATTGTTACCATTTTTTGTTCAGATCCTAGGAAAGTTGTAAAAAAGAAAATTTCTTCGGGAATATTTATCTACGTTGTAGATGTTCAATCTAAGAATTGCTAGAATACATTTACGGACTTGCCATTTAAACCGCAAAAAGATTAGACAGTCACCGCTTAGATGGTAAGTTGAGAGACCTTCGACGTATAGAATTAGCTCCACTTGCGATAATGGCTCCTATTTTATTCAGGCATGATGATAATTGCTCCTGCTTTCTCTTTACATTGATGCTGATGTTTCGTGAGAATTGACATGTTATGTCCAGCTGCTCATCATGAGAACGGAAAAGACAGGATTTTACCATGGCCGGAGATTTTGCTGGGCTTTGAGATCAAACTTCTATATTTACACAACAAGCAGCCACTGCTGAAAAGCAAAGAATATTTGATTAAAAAACTTAGCATACAAAAACACCAATTCCACCTCTGCTTGTGCAGCCACAACCAATAGCACTGTACATAAATTACAAGGATTACAACATTTTATTTTCACCCTCTAAAAGCAATTTGAAACAACAGGTGATTCCATCTACAAACATGTAATCTGTCACAAGAATGTCTTAATTATTCCTCCAGATTTTTGTATTGGAAAAGGTCAGCAAACAGAAACAAGGGTATTGTTCATATGTGCATGAGTGACCAAAATGGCAACACCCAGTAACTGACCAAACCTAACCCATCAAAAATGTTTCGAAAGAATTCTTCAAGATGACAACCAATCAATGCATGCAGTAGATCGGAGCCCTTCACAGCCAGGTTTTTTGCTGTGAGGTCAACTCAAAAAAACCTTGGATCATCCTGATTTGAAATTAAGCTCGTGTTCACCATTGGTAGTCATCTTAAGGAAATGAGCAATCCAAGAAGAGATTTATTTTGACCTTTGTCCTGCTATCATGCATTTGTGTTCCTTTTATTTTCAAGAGTGGATGCCTCTTTTAGAGCTGCTTTTGCCTCATTCTCCTTTCCCATTGTTAAAAGAGCTGCTGCTTGTAAATAAGATGCAATATGCCAAATAGGGAATATTGCCTGGGCTTGCAGTGCATCACTTAGGGCCTCCTGGGGCATGTCACTCAAGAGATAGGATAGACTTCGGCGTGCATGAACGGTTGGGGAAACCATGGTTCCAATATTAATGAACTGCAAATTGATAAAATGTGAGCTCAATTTTGGAAATTTTGATAATAATTGATAGAACAATTTGTAACTTCTGATTGCATCAGAAATACATAACCCCACTAAAAGAATCCTACTTTTGAGATCTCAAAGTTCTGTAAAGATAGGCTTTTTTTCTAGTTTGATTGTAAATTCATTAACACCACCTCTACCTGTACTCTCCACATTAATAAACCTATTTTATCCACTTCAATCAATCTCAAAGGTCATCTAGCAAAAAAAATAGAAACCAATTAACCTGGGAATAGAATTCAGTGGCAGCTCTAAAATCTTTGTGCCGGAAAGCAACATCTCCCTTCTTCTTTGAATTTAATATGTCCTGCATTTGGTTGGTCCACATCTGGAACGAGAGCTACAAGACAGTAAAAAAAGAAAAAGCAAGCAGGTTATAGGAAAAAATGTTACAGCCGAGCCAGTCAGGCATATGTAAGAAATCAATGACACGTGTGAAATAAAGGAGATGCAAACACAGGATGAGTGCACTCTATGGGATCTAAGAATCAAGTGATTATTCACCAGCATCCATATAAAATCACTAGGGAAAAAATGGCAAAGGTATACAAACATGAGCATGGAAACACATAAAACATTAACTAAATAAATGCTAATGGTGAAATTATGAGAATCAAGCAATATTAAAAAGACCAATCAAGAAATATCAAGTGACATTCTTTTAATATTATCATTGCTAAAATCATAAGTAAAGCATTCAAATGTTCAAGGTCAAAATGATGCTAACATAGCAAAGCAGAACCTTGAAGCTAGAATGATTTATCAATTTCTTAATTTTCAATTCCATGGATCTAGCATAGCAAAAAAGAAAATGAAAATATTCCTTAAGAGATCTTCAAAAAACACCATAACTTGACATAATGAAAACAAGTTTTGAATCTCTAATTAAAGTGACAATAAAGGCCCAGATGGTTGCATTAATAGCATTCCATTACTGTTACCATTTTATTATATCAGAAACAAACCTCAGTTGCTGCACCCTCATCATCTTTATACCCAAGCTTTTCTAAAATCTCATGTATGGCAGTCAAATCCATTCTTAAACAAGCCTCTCCAAGTGGTGACAGCGGTAATGCTGCAGCACCATCTTGTATCCCCATCAATTCATGAGAAGGAACCTGCAAATCAGACTACTAAATAAGTCCATTGAGGGATAGAGTGATTCAAAACTTTCAATTCACACCATCAAGACAAGAGAATGTTGCGTATTATAGTTTGTAAAATCTCAAGTAATAGGTCAGCACCAAAACTCAAAGTAATAAATCAGAAAAGAGCCATTCCAAAAGGTGTTTTAATAGACATCGTCAACCGAGTACTGCTTATTGCAGGCCCTGACAAAAACCATTATTTCATCCACAGAACACATTTCCAGATATCAGGTCTTGTAAATGAATAATCATTCATATGTTTATGACTAAGAATGTCATTTATTTTCTTCTTTTTTTAATCACTTTGAGAGTAAAATGAAGTTGCTGCCTGTGGAAGGATTCATTTGAGAAAGTCAAGGCATTATACGGATAAGATGCCAGATACTTAAGAATAACTAGATAACAACCAACCTCAGTATCCTTCTGCAGAGGAATCAAAGCAGCAACTAAAGACTTAGGATTTGGTCGCTCCCGGGGCTCATATTGTAAACAGCGTGAAGCTAATCGCACCAACTCAGTTCCATCATCATTTGCAAATTGGCCTTCCAAGCAAGAATCTGACAGCATTTGAATATTTCTGTCCCTTATCAAGTCCAGTGCCTGAAATAAATTGTTCAGTAAACTATTAGCTGCCAATTATGTGATACTCTAAATGTTCAGAACGATAACAAGCAACACAATTATGTGATACTCTAAATGTTCCTGATGGGAGTTTAACCAAGCATGTTTGAACAATCTCATTTTATTGTTCAAACATGCTTGGTTAAACTCCCATCAGGAACAACAGCCACCACAATTAATTTCAGGAATGCATGTACATCTAGAACAATAAAAATGAACAACAGAATCACTACATCTAGTCATACTGCAGCCACTGCCTTTATCCCAGGCAACATCCCAGATTATGTTGTGATTCCAGTGGGAAGATAGAGACTTCGAGGTGCGCAGTAAGTGAAGAAATTTGCAATAAAACCAACTAACAGATGCTTAATGTTTCTGCATCAAAATGATCATATTGAGGAAGGAACTTACATGGCTGGGAGGAATATGTTTCCCACTGAGAAGGTCCAGCAAGAGGGTGCCAAAGCTATAAATTACACTTTCTGCTGTTACCCTTCCTATAGAATGAATGAAAAATTGAGGTGATATAGGAGATAAACTAATCAACAAACCATGATTATGATAGCTGATAAGGAAAATAATGGATGAGCATAAATTATGTTGAACTTGAATGATCAATGTGATACACCATCCAGGATTCAATTGAAACAATAATTCCATATGCCATATATACAGAGATCAGGGTGAAGCTTGCAGGTGGAGGAACATTTAGCTGGTTTGAAAGAATTAAGTACCTGTCCTCAGATACTCAGGAGGTGTAAATGCCAAGTTTGTACTGTAACTTTTTCCATCTATACTGTTCTTCATCAGACCAAAGCATGAAAGTCTAGGGTTGCCCTCCTGACGAATAGAATGATGAAATGAAAATGGACTCTGTTAAATCCTAACTGTGGATACTGGACACGTTAAAGATAATGAGATACTTACATCATCAAAGACAACTCTATAAGCATTCAGATCATGATACAGAGCACGTCCCTTGCTGGCACAATATTCTAGAGCTTGCGCAAGATGTAGAGCCACTCTAAGTCGCATTGCCCATTTCATTGGCTGTGTTTCCCCTGAAGAAACCAGAAGTTCAACATTGAGTTGTGAGAAAATTTTAAGAGGAATAAAAGAACAAGACTGCTCCTTGGTATCTTGGTTTGGTGTACTAACTCCAAGCACAAAAAAGAGCTCAAGCTACAGAAATGGTGAGCAAACCAAGAGCAGATCTTTTGTATCGCAAAAATCTATAACAGAATGTTGTTGTTTGTAGCAAAGAGTATAAAAGAGAAACGTGCAATTTTTCCTCCATAATGTACTGCAGGCGCGCGCACTTCCAATAATAGGAATAATAATTGCTCAATTGGACACACAAGCTTGGAAATTAAAAGAAAGAAACCTGCAATATCCACTAGATGCTAAAGCAAAGAAAAGGGCACCAGAAACAAACTTACAATGGAATAGGTGTTTGGCCAATGTATCATTGGGCATAAATTCAGAAACGAGTAACCTCTCATCCCCTTCACAACAACAGCCGAGCAAATTTGCCAACCTATGGTTCCTCAGCTGACCAACAGTTCTTGCTTCTTCCTAAAGTCATGGAACAAGAACATCATCATGCTACTGGCAGTTGTGTAGGTAAATGGAAAGGGCAGGACAAATGCACATGGTATTTGGTAAATAGAAAATGCTATGCTTCACTTACCAAAAACTGCCTGGCATCAGGCCAAGAAGATCTATTAAACCGTTTCACAACAATCCTTCTCTGATTCTCAAGCTTCCCCTTATAAACCACATTTGGAGCCTTTTCCCCATGTTCAGAAACTATATTTTCCACAGAAAACCCAGATGTCGCCATCCTGAGGGTTTCAATGTTGTATTCACGGAATGCAGGCAAATCATCGAGTTCACTCCTCTCTTCCTTATCTACAAAGACCAAACAACCCAAAGATCAAAATGACACCACATATATAAACAAACAAAAACCTCCCATTTCACTTACCCTCATTGTGGTCTTCGGGAACTGATCCATTATAGTCAGAACTCCAACAACACTTGGTGAGCTTTGAACACTCGCAACCCATTCCAATAACACAATTTGAAAGCAAGCACTAATCAATTCGAATCTTCAAAGCCCAAACTTTCTCTAGCTCAACCACTCCATTATCTTCAGCAGACCAATCCTTTCTTAAAATTTTACAATATCTCAACGGCAATTATATCAAAAAAAACTTCAATTCTCGCTGCAATCAGAAAAGAAAAGGTTGGAACTGTGCCCTCAAATGCTTTTTTTTAGAACAACTCAATTAACCTATGGCAATAACATTATAACAGTACAATTCAAACATTTCATTCTACAACAACAAGAAGCTACAAAAGAACAAAATAAGAATCTTATAATGTCACATCATCAGTTCTCTAAATTTGAAAAAAAAAAGGAGCAAATCCTAATTCTTATCAAAACAACATTTTGATCAAGTACGAATTCTTCATTTCCTTATGAATCTAAACTCCCACAAAAGATATGCGAAAAAGAGAGATTCCCAGATGCTAATTTCCTTTTCCTTAGCTATCTCAACAACCAAACAAAAGAAAGCATCGAAAGAAAAGGAAAGAAATACCCTATCAGCAACGATTCCACTGAGTCAACCCAATCCACCAGCAGCAGCAGCAAGACTTTATCTCTCTCACCCTCTCTCCCTGCATCAGCTTCAAGTGATTCACTTTATAGAAAACCAAATCAAACCCAAAGAACTTGAATGAAAAAAAAAGAACACAAACAAAGAGCACAAAAGAGAGTCTTGAACGTGAAGAGGGAGAGCTAAAGAGAAAGGACTCTGAGCTTTAATCAATTCCTTAATGGGTTGAAGAGAGAAAATTATTGCAAGGTTTTATGCTTGTGTTTTCTAGTTTGTGTTGGTAATGAAAATAAATGGACCTTGGGTTCTTGAAAAGTTGGGTTCCGTGTGTATTTGAATCTGAGAGAGAGATCTTTCAGCTCATTTATTTCTTTCTAGGTGAGAGAACGAGAATTTTGAGGGCTTTGAGATTTGGATTACAGTATCGAATTTCTTATAAAGTATTATATAATAAGCTAAATAGTTTAATATTTATTTATATATATATATATATATAGAGAGAGAGAGAGAGAGAGAGAGAGAGAGATAGAGGGAGGGAGATATGTGTGAGAGATTTCCTTGTCTTCGCTGTTTGCTTGCAGTGCTGTTGTTTTTGAATGTATTATTGTTTTGCTTTGTTTTTTATCTTAATTTCCACCGACATGACACTCACTTTTCTCAATCTCCTACAACTAAGCCACCATTATCAATGGCCTCTTGCACTGTTATTAGTTTTAGTTATATGAGATCAAATATTGAGATTTTGAGAATAATTCAGCTGTAAGAAGTTGATAAAAACTATTCCTTTTTTTTTTTTCCTGGTTTTGACGGGGAAGGTATTATCAAATCTCCGTCACGAGAAATTACTTTCACGTAGCATTTACTTGACTCGTATCTGAAATGATCCTAGCATGAAGACAACATTATTTTTACCTGAACTTAGAATAGGCTGTTCCCCCCACCTTCGAGAGAGATTTTTATTTGTTAAACAAATAACGTGCACTGACACAGTAACTTTATTTTTGTCTTTAAACACTCTCTTTTGTCTTTTCTTCTTGTTTTTTATAGCGAGTTAAACCCCACCCCCCCTCTCTCTCTGCTTATGTAATTTTATGTTTTTTTTAAATTACAGTAGTTTTTATGCTTATGGTTTTTTAAAAAATAATTTTTTTAAAATTAGTTTTGATTTAAAAAATATATATATTGAGTTAAAATTTATATAAGATGGATTTTTTTATTACAATAATACTTGCAATGCCAAAACAGTCTCTAACTCTTGTTGGATTGTTAAGTACTTGTGTTGTTGAGCAATTATTTTTTGAATTTTGTATGAGTTTTTGTATTGAAAATTCTGTTATTTAAAGAAAAATAAGTATTTTAGTTATTAAATTGAATATAATGACAAATTATAAATAACCAAATATCTTTTTGTTGATTTTTTTTATATCATGTAAAGTATTATAAAATTATAAATCTTTTATGTAATTTTTAAAAGAATAAACGAAAAAAACTAAATTATAGAATAATTTTTTCATTATCTTTAAAACGTTAAACCATGTATTGAAAAAAAAAAGAGTAAAGAAATATTTAATTTTAGTATGAATAGTTCCACTTGATCAAATAGAATGGTTGAACTTGATATTAAAGAACGTATATGTTTGGATGCAGAGGATGAAATTCTGATTTTGTTTTGCTTTTAATTAATTTTTTTAATGTTATTAAATAGTTTTGATGTATTAGTATTAAAAATAAATTTAAAAAATAAAAATAAACACTTTAAAAAATATAATTCCATACTATTCAGACATTCCCCGTAAACTTACCCAAAAACACCACTGAAAACCGATTTTTTAAAAGAAAAAAAAAACGTGGGCCTTTAGCGGAGGTGATACAGACATCCTTTTATATTTTTTTTAATCGTTTCTAAGATGATTGAGCAAGCTTTGGTCTCCGTTCAATCGCAACATGACTCCCACTACTAATGTTGTCAAGGTGGCTTTCTGGTTTAATAGCTGGGTGGCCTGTGCTTGTCGAGGAAACAGATTGATTGTCGAGGAAAATTCAATGAACATCACCCTAATTAATTATTGGCCATCTTCTCTCCATGAATCTATAATTACTGGCAACTTCTTAATAATCACAGCAACAGAAGATGGGAGCACAGATAGATTACCATGATTGAAGAAACAGATCGAGGCCTCTGCATCTTGGACTTTGTGGGTGCCATTCCTTCAAATACAGTTCCACTTTTCACTTTCAGCCATGGGTTTTAATTTGTCTTTCAACAAGTTTCATTCCACAGACTTAAAATTGTTCTCTGCCACACCTTTATGTGTCATCATTTGAGCCTCTGAAACCACTGGCAACGCCACAATATAGAAAGATGGGCGTTAGGGAGCGCACGCACGCACACATAATTGCAGCAACATGAATATATATCTTCATGCTGGGGTGCTTCGTAGACCAGTGACTGTGTCCTTTCAACGTGGATCAGCAATATTTATACATGTCAGTGTCATTTATACAAGTAGTGGGTCTAGAAATGGAACGTTCTAAAGTGGACGTTTAACTCTTTTGGTTGCTTTAGGAGTCGATAATGCTGCCATGGCCAACTTGTCTTTGTAAAAGAAAGGTATCGATGTAAGGATAGCACTGACCTAATATCTGAAAGAATCTTCCCAATATCACCCTTTTTTTTATTAAAAAATACCGCCATTTAATTGATAGGATTCATCGATGGAATACGTTCGTTGTTTAGAAAAAGAAAAGATTCGGAAAGAATATAAGATGATGATACTGGCATTGCTCTCAGCTTGACTGGAAATGGCTTTGGCATGAGATCACATCGTACTACGTCCCTAGCTGTTGACAGGCAAGTGAAGTTCTGCCAAATTTCAATAAAAAAAAATATTAAATTTGGAATAATCTTAAGTATTAAAAATTTTCAAATGAAATTTAATTTTCAACGTGGACTTTTCTTTTAGTCGGATCTCAACTTCGAGGCAATTTTTAACAAGTGCCTCTCATGACCGCAACCATGTTTTTCTTTGGCAAGTCGATGGATTTTTTTATTATTATTTTTTTGTGGGGGACAATTTATAGTTTACTAATTCTTTCTATTTTTGTCAACAGAAATCCCTCCACTCAAAAAAAAAAAAAATTTACAAGTGTGGTTAGGTATACAAGAACTTGAATTCATTATCCAGTTTGAAAGTTCTCACGTCTTTGTTTCGTTTGAATATAATTTTGATTTTTTTATTATAAAGTCATAGGCTTATGATGAATGGGAATTTAGTAAAAAAAAAATACTACTTTCATTGTATAATTATTCAAGTCCTTAGATACTCCATCAACAAAAAAATATTAAAAACTAATTCTGCTAAATTCTTGTGGGAAATATGAATATATAAAACACATATTATATATGCAATCGATAACAATTAGTGTTTAGCAAAATAACCAAATTATTTGAGATATCTATAAAAATCGATACAAAATTAACCAACTAGATGATTTTCTAAATTTTTAGATAATTTTGGTTAGGAAAAAATTAAAAAAAAATTATTTGATTTGATTTTAATTTAAAATTTTAATAATAAAAAAACTCAATTGAACCAAATCAAATCAGAAAATCCACCATAAACTAAAGGTCTATTAAATCAAAATCTATAAAAAAAATAACCCAACTAAAAAGCTTAATGTAGACTTATTCAGTTTTAACATATGAAAAACTTAACCAGACTTGGCCGAACTAATGAACTCGGTTCTTTCATTTGATTTAAAAAAAAAAAAAACCCAGCTAATGGCGAGGCGCAGCCTTTTATCTGGTAATATATAAAAAGGGAAAAGCGAACGAGAGTGGGAGGGGCAGTTTCGGAAAAGAAAACGACGGTCTTGCGATGCAGAAAGTAAAACGGTGCGTGTTTGTCTTCGCCCGCTTCTGCTATATGGCCGTGGATACTGCATAAGCCAACGATCAAAGTAGTTGAGATTGGTGCTCCTTTTGCAGTCTCGGTACCTTAAAAAACGTTGTTGGTCATTTATTTTCATGTTGTCTGAAACCTAATCACTTCAATAACTAAAACCCATCAATCACAATTAATCGAAGGTTATAATAACTCATGCTGTCTCTCTCTGTTTTTTTCTAACCTGGTTTCTTACGCCACCTGTTTGTAAAAATGTCGCAATGGAACCCAGTGTGGGAAAACACAATCAAATTTCTGTCTTTTTGCTTATTTTTCTTGCTTCGATTTCAGTTTGATTATGTTCAAAATTAGGAAAAGTTTTGTGTTTTTAATTTGTTCTTTTGTGTCAATGTAATAATAGATGAAGTATGTGAGACCATTGAGCTTGTTCCATGAGTTGTTGAAGACAAGTGCAATCAATCAAGGGAGGTTCCTTGGATTGGATGTTGGTGACAAGTATGTTGGTTTAGCTGTCTCTGACCCACTTAATAAAATCGCTTCCCCTTTAAGGTATATATTAAGAATTACTGTTGTATTTCATTTTCCTTATCATGTCATTTTCTTTTCTGTCATTCTGTTTTTCAAGTTTGTGTTTTCGGGGTTTTGTTGATTAAGGGTGCCCATGTTGTTGTGTTTTACTTTCCTTGTTTGTTGACACTGCAGTGTATTGTTAAGGAAGAAAAGTAATATTGAATTGATGGCTACTGATTTCCAAAGTTTGGTGAGTGTTTCTTTTCTTTTATGTTGTCCAAAGCTTGTTCGTTTGTATTTCCTTTGTTTATAGTTTTGAGAGCGTGTCCTGTTATTTATGGTTTTGTTGTTATATTCCCATTTGCGAACTATGCTATGCATTAACCATATGAGAGCTGGCATGACAGTAAAGCATTCTCAATCGCTAGGAGCTTAGAACTTAGAAGTTAGAACGCTGTAAAAATAAATTAGGTTTTCTGAGACATGTTGATCCTAGGTGCGAGTTATAGCTGTTATTCTTTTTCTGCTTATGCTTATGTGCAGATTTCTGAACTTTCCTTGGGGGGTTTCATTGTTGGCTACCCTTTTGACAGGCAACGAGGTGCTCCTGATGTATGTTTTAATCCTGTTGGCTATCAATTTGATCTATTCTCATTTACTTATTTCTGATGTTTTGTTTTTCCTCTTTTACTAGGCTGTGCGGGTGAAGCTTTTTGTTGATGACCTATGCAAAACAGGGAAACTTGAAGGTGTAAAATTCACATATTGGGATGAGTGTTTTACATCAAAGGTGCTTGCTTATTGTTAATTGTAAAATGCTCACTTCATTGTTGAATTTTTTTATATGGCCATAGGTTAGAGGAGCAGATGCTAGGTCGCTCACAGTTTGTGTTGCTTACAGAATGTGGAATTGCTAGTGAAGCCTTTGGATTTACATCCAGTTCATGCTAAATCTATAATGGACAAGTTTGCTGCAGTTGGAATTCTTCAGGTATCTTATTGTAAATCACCCCTTTCAATTTTCAACCAGTTTTGAACTCCCTTTCAATTTTCAACCAGTTTTGAACTCGGTATAGAAGATTGCCCTTTCAGCACTGTGAGTTGTGTCTATTAACTTGTTATTTGTGGCAGGGGTACCTGGATTATGTGAACAAGAAGATGAAGTTGGAGTCTGCAGAATAGGGTATTTCAAGTCAATGTATGTGAATTCTTTTATCCAAGGTATAAGAGCTAGATTTTATGATATTACTCCTTGTTCTCAATTCCAAAGTTCCATAAGTTGTGCTACCACTTTTACTACTGGCGCTTCGTTCTCAAGCCAATGATTACTCCGTTTGCCTGCCAAGCCTAGGAATCATCTAGTATGTGAGATAGGTTCTTGGTACTGATTGACACAGACTTGAAAGAAGGAATCTTGTTACGTCAAACAGTTGCTTAACTTTAGCATGTGATGTATTCTTCGTGATTTTTTATTGAGAATGATGGTTATCCTTTTCTTTAGTAATCTACGTTCTTCTGTAAAGTGGAAAGATGGTACCAGCTCACATTATTTGAAAAGTTAAAACTTTCAGACTGTCTCTCAAGTGTGCTGATATCGTCATTTTTCCTGGTATCTTTATTTCTTGCAGATGATTAATTAGGCAGGATAGAAGGTGGTGAACTTGTGCGTGCCTGTTTCCGTGGAGGAGTGAAGACCAAAAGGATGGTTCCTCATTTTTCTTTTTACCCCCTTTCGTGCTCTTAATGTACGGAAATTTGGATGACCTACCTTGCTTACCTAGCCATACTTAACTAAGGCCATGAGGTCTTCCTCATCTGGTTTCCTGGTTCTTGTCATATCTTGGACTTGATTTGGATTCAAAATTGAAGTCAATAGATTTTATACTTGGTTTCCGTTTGATGTGCATATAAGCATATAGAGGCTAGTAGCCCTTTTCTTTTCTTCTCTCTTTTTTGTTCTTTTAAGAACTTTAATTTAACCGCAGGAAAATATCCAATGTGAAAAATAGAGTATACACAGTGCAGGCTAAAATATAGAGGAGAGCAGGTGAATGCTCTCTAGTTTCAGAAATGGTCCAAAGGTCTGTTTCCTTCTGGGCAGACAATATTTTTTACCGTATTACAAGACGGGGCAGTTGCTGGGTGGAGCCAAATATAGCACTAGTAAAAGATTATGACCACTGACCTTCTTTTCTTGTTTAATAGGAACCTGGTTAGTTTGGAATCAATAGTTGGAGAGTTTCACAGGAGCTTTATCTATAACAACAACATAAGTTTGCAGATTTGGTTTCTCATAACAAGTGGAAGACATACACACCAGTGCTAATGGCGGTTCAACAGCAAAAAGGTAGAGTCCACATCATGCTTCTTGTTTATCCATGCGCTTCAAAAAACATGGAGAAAAGCAAATTCACTAAGTTTATAACCCTCTCTTGCCATGTTCTTGCTTACAGCAGTTGTGTGCCGTTGTATCAGCGACTAACAAAGGAATAGGACTTGACAGTATCCAGCTTTTGATCCAAGATATCAATAGCTGGATGATTTAGTCTTCATAATCCGGTCCATAACAACAACAACAACCACCACTAACCCCAATCCCAAACTAGTTGGATCGGCTATATGGATCCTTTTGCACCATTCCATAAGATCTTATGCAATTGTATTACTTGAAGCTCTATGGATATCTACTTATGCATCTGTTCCACCTATACCCATTTTGTATATC
>Ga0325405_1005075_pt1 | contig 13367 bp, 7 predicted proteins | sample PopdelMetagenome_21_FD_205663 | JGI IMG/M metagenome (GOLD analysis project Ga0325405, IMG submission 205663) | Populus deltoides microbial communities from Bellville, Georgia, United States - Xylem-Control-R2 | ecosystem: Host-associated > Plants > Phyllosphere > Stem > Wood/Secondary xylem... | reverse complement strand
TATCAAAATAATTTGATGTTTTTTCAAGCCAAATGTATTTTTGAAACTGAAACACGTTCAAAGGTAGCTTCAAACACAAAAACAAACAATGTTTTAATAACGCTATTTGTAACACTCTTTGTTAGTGTTGGATCTTCTTTTGATAATATTTGATAAGCCTTTGAGCTGCTAATGATCAATATATAAGGTTAATATTACATCATTGTGAGGGCACAGAGAGAACTAGATCTTCTCTGGTTCTGTAATTGATTTGAGTGTTCTTGTTTTCACCATTGATGGAGATTGCCAAAGAGGGGTGAAGAAAATATAGCAGTCTCAGTGGTTTCTCGTGCTAATATGCACTGGGAATCTCTCTTATCATAATTCACTTCACATCCTTTAGTTTTGTAAGCTCTCACCCGCATTTTAAGCTATTTGGTTGTCACCAGCCATAAAGTGCATTTTTCTTTTCCGAGAAACAGAGGGTATTGTTTTAAAATTCGAGTCACATGATTAAAAAATAATGAATTTTTTGTATCTTGCAGCTTGACAGTCGAACAATATCTGTCGCTATCCGTTTCTTGAAGGCAAAAACTCCTGAGCAAAGGGCTGCAGTTGACTTGGACACCCACTACACAAAGGTAAATGATGAGAAGCAGACCAGGAATTTGGGTAGCTCTGGAGAAATTCTGTAAAGAGGCTTATAGCTACTTTGGAAAATGGAAAGAAATCTTCCCCACTAGATATGGAGCGTCTTTAAAAAAACCAAATGGAATGTGCAAAGACAAACTTGGCATGTTTACTCTCTGATAGTGTCTCGAGTCAGTTTTGTGACTGCAGGAACTCACATGATGTTTATTGATCTGCAGGAATATCTTGATGAGCACGTTGGGTCTAGCACAAGAAGAGCAATTCTGTATCAGGTATGAAAAACGTGATAATCTTAAACCTTAATATTTTTTATTTCTTTCCTTGTATTTACAGTAAGAAGTTGCTAGACTTTGCTTCTTAGGAGTGTCTGATTTCTTATAGTATATTGATGGGTGCGTACTAACACCATAGAAGACCATAGAACAAAACAACTAAGAAATTTCAGATAATATCAACCATGTAAGCAACGGCTGCAAACTCAGCATCCTTTGGTTTGCATAAATATTGCTGAATTAAGCTCATATCTCGCATTTTATCAGGAAGGTGACCTAAAAGTACACATTGACATCCATAGATGTGACTATCATATACAAGTATGTTTCCCAGCTTCTAGCGAGTTATGATTGCAGAGAAGTTTCTCCTCAGAATGCGACTAGGACTAGCCTCAGGTTTTCAGCTCTTAAAAAAAATTATATGAGACCCCTAGTTAATTTGCTTGTGACTGTGACTGTGCAACTTGTATTGACCTTCCATTTATTACACAAGTATGTCTCTCGCCGGACCTTAAAAAAAAAAAACATGTTGCAGGAATACGTCAAAGGTATATCATCAACTGGAATGCAGTCTAGTTATGGTTTTGATGGTCAAGTCAATGCTTGCTGGACGCATAAGATGACACGAACAGAAATTGAATTAATCAGATCTGCTGGATTTCTTGTATCAGTCATACATGGCAGGTAATAGTGTTCTCTATCTTATTTCCATGGAATACGCGATTTCTGCCAAATCATTAATCTAATATTATTCCTTTTACCTATACATTGTATTTTAAATTTTTATTATGCAGGCGAATGAAATATACAAAGCTACTAACTCATTAGAAAAGAACATGTTTGAAGAAAGATTGTGTGGAATGGTGCACTGAAGCACAGCGGGTTCTTACAAAATTATGTTTTCATGTGGTTTCATTGAGATGAATTAAACAGCTTTTCATTTTATCAATTACTTGAGTGGAGGATAATATGATTCATAAAGTTAGAAATCTGTCTTGGTCTAGTAAGTATAAAAGAAGCCAAAATGCGTAAGGATGCAATGCAAGTGAGTGGGTCTATCATGCAGAAAATACTTGGTCAAAATCATGTTTTCTATATGCTGTCAAGCATCTGAGTATGCAGTACATAAAAAAACCTTCCCAAAATTTAGAAATGGCATTATTGATTGATGAGTTGAGAGCAGTCAAAAATTAAAGAACCATTGACAGATAATGAGTTTCAGGCTCTGATTAGTTTTTTTCTGATATTAAATTATTTTTAGGACAATTTGCAGATGCAAAAACACTGTATTTAGCAAGGCAATGAATCATTTTCCATGTTTCATGTCATCACATTTCAGAACGCATATCTCAACTCTTTAAATATCAAAAGTCAAAACTATACTCGAGCAGCATACTTGACAGTGTTTTGCCAATGAGTTCTGGAGCTTTATAGACTGCTTATTTTGTACATAGCCAGTCTGCCGTCAATGGTCTTCGTTGGTAGATTCTCTTGTTTTTCTTAATGGGTGGTACCCCTAGGTGCATACGGTAGTAGATTCTTACTATTTACGTATCAGAAAAGAAGATGAATATTTTTTGTCATGTGTAGTAATGATATACCATAATGACTACATCCTCGAGTACTTTACCTGCTTATGACTGATTTGAGGTGCTCGGAATGGCTAGGCATGATATCATTGCTCAAATATATTATGCGAGGAGGCTTGCAAAGAAGTTGCAGCCTTTTGCTAGATTGGTTGATCTCCATGGTGGGCATCTAGTGAGCCATGAGAGGACCGAAGAGGTATTCCTTCTATCTTATATAGAAACATGGCATGACAGCGCCATTGCATTATGGAATGGTGTTTGTTCTGCAATAAAGAATTATTGTTATTTTCAGGTAATGTATGCATATATGAACATTGATCGAGAAATATTTTTTTTCTCCATGGTGAAACTGGAAATATTATAACATTGCACTTGATTAAGAACAATAGTAGATGCATATGTTGCTGTGTAGAAGGATGTGGCAAGTCCATGAATCAATCATGAAAATGCTTAACAACGTGTGGTATAAACTAACAAAACTATGAAATATTTCACCACCGGTAGAAGTGCATCACAGAAATTGCATTCTGCGGTTTATTTAATTATGTTTGACTATGCATAAAAATCCAAGTATTGGTTTTTTTTTTTTTAAATTTCAGGTCAATCAAGCTCTTTGTGACCTGATCAGTGCTTCGGATAAAAAGATGAATCCACATGTTTGGACTAATTTTCCCAAGGAAAGCTCTCGTAAGTATCCACATTCAGTAAGGGTTTCTGTTGGGTGTTAGCAATGGTTGGGATTTTGCCACCATGAGCATGCTGTAGACTATATTTCCCCTTTTCTTTTCTGTGAACGAGGAAAGAAAAGGGAGATCGTCCAAAGGACACGGTATTTCAAACTCCATGGATTCCTGGCCTGCACCATCCTATCTTCTCTCCTAAAAGGAATGCCTATCTCTTTGGCAACGAAAATTTGAGCATGTTTTTCATTAAAGTAGTTCAATATAGAGAATGTGCATCAAGAAACTTTCCTAAATGGAATCCATTGATGGAGACTTCAATGGATGCCTCTAGCGACTAAAATCTGGTGGAAGAAAGGATGATTGGATCTATACATGCAAATACCATGCACTGCCATTCTTTTTTAAAGTCATGAGCTAATATTTTCTGGCTGCTTTTTTCCCCTTCTTATCCAGGGTGGTCAGAGAAAGGATCATTATTAGGTAAAACATGTGTAGAGGGTAAAACCGACGACATCTGCTCAACAGTTTGTGTCATCGAAAAGCTGCATCTAAGCATATCATATGTCTTCGGTCTCTTTGTGTTCATGTTTGAGTATATACAAAGGGCCATAAGAATTCGGCATCCAGCCAGAGTTGGATCTTCCCTCACATAAGCTAATAGTCAATCAAATCCACCATTTTTACAGGTAATTTCATAAGGTTTCTCGCTCTCTGATCAAGGCATTCTTCTGCAAAGGGGCAAAACTTTGAAACATTTCATTTCTGTTCATTTTGCAGGGTTTATTGACTTGTGACCCTTGTGGCGTGGCTCTATGTGACCATAACTGGGGAACTATACATTCAAAATAAAGAGCAACAAGGCCAAGCAGACCTTGTTATGACATAAATTAATATCATGATTCAGGAGGCTGTATAAAGAAACCTGAAACCACCATCAAGGCATATCTCAAGCCCTTGGATTTTGTTTACAAGTAACAATGTTATTAATAAATTGGTTTGGGGTGAGCAAAGACCTCAATGGAGAAGTCACAATAAGTGACCCATTTTGGCTTTGTATACCAGCAGCAAATCATTTTTACTGCTTACCCCTTCTGAGAAAAAAACTTGTCATCCTTTCCCCTGTGTGTTTATGTTGCAAACAGATTATTTCTCGAGTACATTATTATATCACAAGCATAACTACATAACTAGAAGAAAAGGGTGGCTTAGTTGGCCATGTATTCTGGTAGAAGCAATGGTCATGACAAGTCTTTTTGACAAGCATCGACCTTCTAAATTCTACATATATTGCACTACAAAAATGATAAAACTAGACATGGAGTGACTGCTCCATTCTTAACTCAAGTAAGACAAGGCAAATGCAAACCGATCGAGACAGACATCGAATTATACAGAGAAAAAAGACTTAGATTAACAAATTTATTGTCAGGATCGTTTAACAATGAACTCACGACTAATTTTATAGACAAATTTCCCACCCACACTAGCTGCTAAAGCATGCCTAACTACTAGTTATCACCACCGGATAATTAAAAAATTGATTGCAAGAAAGTTATGTCAGGCAACTATTAGTTATAAGTGATTGACAAGGCACAAATCTCGGGTCCTAGTTGAACCAAAAAAATAATCTTAAAAAAAAAAAACTTCATAAAAATACAGTTTTTGACTGGTTTTTCTAAGGTGTCGTGGTGCTTTAACACCTAGTCAACCTCTCCCTATTTTTGTGAAATCCGCTGGAGACGCTTTCGACATGACCGAGTTCAATAACAGTGCTACTAGTAATTCAAGAAAAGGGAACAGCCGCAAACAAGATTTGGATTCAGACCATTTGATCGTCGTATGCACTTAAGACTCTTCTTAATCATCAATAGGTTTCTCACCAAAAGCATGTATTAATTTTAGAGAGAACGAACTCTAGCTAGTATTTCTTTGTAGATATTATAAAAGAAAGACCCTCTAAAACTTATGGTGAGTGCATGATACAAACATGTAGACAAAACCTCCATGCATGCCCATAGGTACAAGCTTATCTCATGAGAAAACGAAAACAAATCAGAGGATTTATGTGTTGTACCTGTTTAAAAAGAGCTTGGTGGCTGAAACTTGTTGCTGAATCCTGGAATGAAAATGGCAGCTGTGAGCAGTGAGCGTATCTTTTGGTTAAGAAGCTGAGCTTGGAAGAAAAGAAAGAACGGAAAGAGTAATAAATACAATTTAATAAATTACAAGGCAGAGGGACCAGTCTTATCAAATATTCTGCTGGAATATCCTCTTATGCCCTTTCCACAATTTAACCTTCACAAGTTTCCTCACTTTTGTGTCCTTTCCTTCTTGGAACTCTGGGAGGCTCGAGTGAAAGCTTTTGGTATTTTTTTTTAAAGTCTGTTTTACTTTAAAAAATTATTTTTTAATATTTTTTTATAACTTTAATGTATTAATATTAAAAATAAAAAAATATTTTTATATATTTTTAAATAAAAATTATTTTAAAAAAGTATGGCGCACATTTCATAGCTAAAAAGTTATATTTTTTTTATTGGTTTAATCATAGAGTATATTTTTAAAATTTTTATTGAATTTCATTAAGTATATCATATTGACAAAGATGTAGTTTTGAAATTTATTAAAAAAAAGTAGTTTTAAATAATATATAAATCGACTTAAAAATACTTATTATCATCTAATAAAAACAAAATTTAAAATTTATTAAAAAAAAGATAGAAATAAAGCATCTTTTCTCATCCTAATTTTTTCATACCATTAAAATAGAAAAAAAGAAAAAGGAAAAAAGAAATATTGTGTCCTTCACATCCTTTCTCAAGGGTATGTTTGTGAAAACAAATAATATTGCATCCAAATCATTAAAAATAAAAACTACATCGTATTATGTAACAACTAAACAAGTCCCCCTACCTGTCTCTCTTAAGACATGAAACGGCACCGTTGAATAATTATGGCTAAAACTTATAGTTAGTTTCAGTTGTGAAAACTGAAAAGAGGGTGTCAAAGCCAAGTCATTACTGCAACATCAAGTGATGGCTGCTGCTGCTGCTATGGATGCCCAATGGGATTTCAGCTGGTACTTTCTTTATCTTTCTCTTTATTTACCAAATCCCTTTTGTGTTTCACTGCATTCTTGTTCTGTGTCTATAGTTTCTTGTAGTTTTTTTCTTATGTTTCTTTATCTCAATACATCTAAAGTCTTACTTTTCATCAGCAAATATCTTGTGTATGTGTGTGTGTAGTCATGATATTTTTTTACTTTTCCATTTATGGGCTTGAGGATTGATTTGTGTTTTTTTCATATTTGATGTTAATCGTGTAAAGTAATAAAGACTCGATCTTTAGTGCTGTCTTCCATGGATAGCTTTGAATGACATGGTTTGTGAAGTGATTCTTTCTTGTTTGTGGTTTTCTTTTTAAAAATTGATTTATAGTGCAGAAATTATATCAAAATAGCTAAAAGCTTGTGATTTATAGCTATCAGTTTTTGAGTTTTACCATTGGTGCTGAAAGTAGGTCAACATGCTGTTGCTTGAAGTAAAGTAGCAGAGGAAATTAGTCTTGATTCTTTCCTTTTCTTTTTGGCTTGCTGTCCCTATTTGTGATTTTGGTTTTATCAATTAGCTGTATGAAAGGAACTTGTTTTGAAATTGAAGGAATGTAGAAGAAAAATAAGTTTTTTTCATTTTTAACATGTTGGGTCTATAACTTTAAAGTAGGTAGATTCCATCTTTGTAGAAATTAAAGTAGGTAGATTCCTTTTGACTATAATTAATAAGATATTTAAGTTTTACCAACGCAAGGCTAACGTGTTATTAGCTATTATCTAATGACAATGAAGTTTCATTATCATAATTAGCTTATTATGCAAAATTTCAAATTCTGTATTGTGGTTTGTGAAGCTTTTGATACTCAAGAATTAATTAGTTAAACATGTTTAAAGAATGTGAGCAAACAGTACTAGAATACTGAGAATATCAGCCAATGCTTAGAATTTTGATGAATGAATTCACATAGAAAAGAATCTATATGCAAGGAAATATGATGAATTCACAGAAACTGTTTTGTTGACATGCTCTATTAAGTGCTTCTGTTCAAGAGGCACCAATTGTAGTGACTGGTTCATTTACTTGTGGGAATTTCTTTATAAATCACTGTTTGATGTTGTGGAATAAATTGTCTTCTGCAGTGACTTCGAAGTAGATTTTGGGTCTGAGGAGAATGCTTCTATAGTATATGCAGCATTAGCTGTTGATAAGGAGGTGAAGCAGTCCCATAGTTTCAGCTCTGCATTGATTGTTGTTTAGTTAGATCCTTATTTTTCTCTTTTTCCCAATGCAGTTGCAGCCTGATAAAGTGAAAAGGCTGATTTCGGTCTCTAATGGGAAGTTGTCAGTGTAAGTTTGTTTCCATGATGATGGTTTGCTTTTATCAGTGCTTGCTTTCTGTTTATTGTTTAAATCTAATGGATTCTCTAGGATGGCAAGAATGAAATGTTTTCAAAATTTTGTGATGGTGATATACTGATTTTAACCTTTGCTTTGAATCACATGCAAGAGAAAAACTGTCATCCCTTTTCTTATACTTGTTTCTTTGTCAATAAAAAAAGAAGAGTTTCTTTGTATACAGCCAATTGATAATCCAGTTTCTTTTTTCCCCCTATCAAGATCGCGCTTTTTGGACTACTTCATTCAGCCCTTTAGGCATAACATTCATGTGTTTCTGCATCACACACGCTTATTATAGCATTTATTTATTATGTATTTTTCTGCCTCTTGGAAACTGTTGATGAAGCAGGAATTTGCTCAGTTTGTTGCTTGGAAGATGCAAATAAAAGACCTGTCCCCTTACAAGTGTGATCATGAACCAATCTGCTATACTCATGCATGCTCTAACCCTACCTCCACTCTAATCCTACATCTTCCATCACTCCAGCTGGTCCATAATGCCTATCGCAAAATACAACAATAGCCTGACTATATATTGTTTTTTAAGCAATTAAATCACACCATTATTCTTTCTTTGAAAACAAAAAAAAATCTGTAAATTAGCTATCCTTCTCTTCCTACCTTTAGTTGTTTACCTTTTTTCAAGTCAAGGGTGTGTTTACCTGGTGTCTGTGAAGTATCTATGTACTGCATCCCTTTCCCTTGTATCAATTTTCCAAATACCTTACAGTTTGATTTGCCCTTCTAATGATCTGTTTTTTGATGTAATGATAGGCACTTTGAGGCAGTTGAGGCGAGATTTCTCCGAGCATCATTTTCTGCTTTTGTGGATGTCCTTACGCTCACAACAAAAACAATTGAAGAATTTGGAAAAGGAATGGCATCATGAAATGTATTAGTATTCACGAAGTTTTGTAGAATGTGTGTAATCTTAGTCCATTACAGAATTTTGACAAGCTTTGGTTTGAGGTGTTATTTGATCATGACGGATTATTATGCTATTGTCTCAATATGCACAACGCATTGTGTTAAAGAAGAATTTAAAGATACTAAAGCAAGTGGTTATCAGAGACATAATAACAGGTTCCACACCACCCACCGCAGTCATTTGATGTTTTTTGCAACCATGTTTCAGGCATCATTGTATAATTCACCCCCAGCATAAGCATTCCAATTCCAGCTTATTCTGTTTTGCTATGCATAAACCGTGATAATTTTTGTCAATGTCGTCCGAAAAGACATGGCAGGCTCACATGCCAACAAAAAGACACAACCAGAGAAAATTGTGAAGATTACAAGGTATAGAAACCCAAGAAAGTGAAGAGACAGACAGAGGAAATATATATAATTCATTGACCAGCATGGATACCAAGCCAAATAAAAAAACTTCATGCAACTCATTAGAGATAGCAACACATAATTTTGAAAATAAATAATCAACCTCCTTTTCTTTTCTTCAAGGATAATTAACCTTGGTGAAACTCAACAAAATCCATTACTGTAGGATGATCGTCTAATGGTACACAAAATAATATTACACTTGAAAGAACTTTAACTTGACAATATTATCTACTGCTTGGTGGGGGGAAAAAATCAACTGTATCAAGTACAGAATGGGTATTGAAAAATAGAAAAACTGCAGGTTCATGGTCGTTGCTCATTCCTTGTCTCCTTTAGCTTTTTATCCTCTCATCATTTTTACTCTCAATATTCGTCCAGGTAAGTATATAGCATTTCATCTTTCTTTGATTTACGCCGGCTAAGTAAGGCTTTGAGGAGACGCTTACTTTTGCTGGGATATTGTTCAATGTCTTTGGTATTTTCCTTTTCAGCCTGGAGACGCATGGATGCTGATTTTCGAGGCTCGGAAGGGTACTGCAGAACAGAACAAAAATTCAATGATAGTAGATGATGATAATAATTATTATTCTAGCTTGAAGTGGCAGTAATGCTTAAATCTACAAATTTTTCCAATGAATATTACGATGGTATACACACCCGTTTTTTGGCAGGAGCAGAGCTTGGAGTGGTAGGCCTACTTGTATTTGGAGTTGTTGACCTACTTGACACAGAACCAGAACGCAAGAGTGGAAATCGGTGTGGTGAAATGCTTCGCTTATCTGATTTGTGAGTAGGCATCATCAGTTAAAGATCGGCACCAGTATAGAAGCATTGCGAGTTTGAAATTTTCTTCAACAGTAGAATGTAACTAACATGATTTTGAAAACTTCACATGGAAAAAAAAAGAAGAGAATGAACTAGGTTTCAAAGTATGACACTATAGAATGCACACAAACCTAAATCTTTTTTGGGCATGGTAGATGTAAAGGAAAACGTTGCAGATCGTTGTGGAGGAGGTCGTGGAGAAGGTGACGGGGAACGTCCCTTTCTGCATGGAATGCAACTTTACATTAGCATATTCTAACTAAACAATCACAATAATTTGAAGATTTAAAAACCATTTCATACCTCATTGAATTCACCAAAGATGTCGGGGTTTCCCTGGCTGAAGATGTCGGGGTTTCCCGTGCTGATGATGGGGCTTCTCTAATTGTAGCTCGAACAGCTTTGGTAACAGTCAGATGACAGAACATTCAAATTTTGATCCAATGCTACCAATACACAATAAATGATACATAATAAAAGCAAGGCACCCTACCATTCCTAAATTGATGCCAATCATCTTCATCATCTAGGCTGCACCCTTGGTATTTTGATTTAGTGCGGATGGCACCATGCATAGTCTCCCCAACTGAACATGAACCAAAGAGGATATTTACTTTACATCTCCAAATCCAGATAAAGTACAAAAGGTGCAAAAGAAAAGTCTGTGGATGTGTATGTATATGCAGAGAATAAAAGAACGAGAAAAAGGATAAGGGTCATTGCCTGGCAAGATGTACCGCTTATGGTACTTTGGAGTGTCAATCACCAGTGACTGTTGTGAGATGCCCTCATGATCAATGTACTCTTGACATGTGCGTAATCTCTACCATACCATGTTGGAGGAAAGAGATAAAAAAGAAGTCAGTAAATTGGAATTGTTGCCATCCTTCAGTGATGACTATAATTAGAAATATATTGGTGTTTTATCTATAGAGCAATCATCATTGCACAATCTGTCATCATACGAGAGGGGAATCATAGGAGCAAGAAAAGGCCCTCTACTACCATACCTAACATATGTTCCAAGTAATTCAATTACAAATATAGTTTTCCATCTCAAGCTCCATAGATAAGGTACCTTATCAATTAAAATCTTAGGCAAGCAACCATATACCTAAAATCCAAACATGTGTGTTTGTATTATGAAATTCAAAAAATAGTCCTTAAGTGCATCGAAATCCTAGTGAGACTCCATTTTCGGATTCAATCACTATCATTCTGCAACCATGAAAGCAATCAAGCTTTATAGATGCCATTTTTTTTTTCTGTTCGTATTTTTTGTCATAGAGCAATCTAATCCTAAATCATGTCTAACTAAGCACAAAGTCATACTGTTCTAGACAACCAGCCTAGCCTTGTTTCATCACTGAGGCTTTTCATTGCTGAGAAGGCATTTTTTCTCTCCCTCTCAAGTTTAATTTTCATGAATGCAGGACTACTAACTTAAAAATAGATTCCATATTGGTGCCTGAACAACTTATATTACCTGTTCAATGCAACACACGCGAAACTCTGTTCCAGAAACTTCATCAACTTTCTCATCCAAGAGATCATTAACCTTGTATGTCACAGAACCCAAATGGTCCACTGTATTCACAAGAGCTTTGATGGCATAATCTTTCAATGTTTCCACCACTCTGCATGGACAGGAGATTTTCCATTTTTAAGGGCGAAAGAATAAGAAGAAAAATTAACCTCTGTAGTTGAGAACATCATCCATGGTAAATCAGAGCAGCAGAAACTCACATCTGTTTTTGGTCGTCATTTGTGTATGATAATTCAAAATACTCCGCTGCCGAGTATAGCTGACTTCTCAGATTCTTCAAATCCTGATAGACACACAACAAGTTAGCAAACTGCAAGACCCCAGTTTATGCGGTCTTATTGTGAGCTACGAATATTCTGCCACCACTCAGACTATATAAACTGTAATAGTAGAATGGTGACCATGTGAATGTACACTATCATCCACAAGGCTTGACTACAAATTGAAAATTTCACTGATGAAGCTTGTGTATTGGCTGTATGTTGGAACCAATAACGACATGATGCTACTTAGACTTGAAAATAAATGCAACAAACTGACACACCGCCTCTTAATCATGGGAAAAGTAAAACCTGGGAAATGAAATCTAAGATGCCTTAAAGATACATTGACTCGCTAGCTTAGAGACTAGTAAATCCAATTTATCCTAAAGTACCTTCAGACTATCAGAGAAGAGCAAGCTCTGCTGCATAGAAACCTCGTCATAGTTTGACGCCTCTCTAGAGAGAGAAGATGCAGTCATTGTACCCATGGAGGAGATAAGTCTTCTTAATTGCTGCAGCAATGTCAATGACAGAAACTAAGAAGTGAGCACTCACATAAGTCAGGAGCAGGAAACAAACAGCAAACCCTAAATCATAAGTCTGCTTTCTGTTTAGGACCCAAAATCAGAAACCAAATAAAATACTAAAAATTGTGATCCAGTGTGAGAGAAGGATCATACCCAAAAAAAATTTAAAATTCAAATTCCCTGAAATATCACAGAGAAGAGAGGGGGGGGGGGACAGGAACTCTCTTTCACAACAAGCCACAGCTAAAAAGATACCAAAAGCATCTATATTCCAAACAAGATTTCAACATAATTAAAACCAACAGTATAAGGCAGACAGTACTCGTTGCAGGTTGCACATTTCTGCAACTACACAAACAAAGCACAAAATTAAAAAAAACATTACAGTAAACACTCAATTCCCTCATAAATACAACTTGCAAGAAAGCTCATTTTGTCTGAATCTTCACCAATACTCTAATTATATCAATAATTAAATATAAGCACATGAAAAGTAAGTGACAACCAATCCTTAAGAATAAAGAAAGTTGAAAGTTTTTGAATACTTCACAGGAAACCCCATGAATATCAAAGTTTTGAACTTTACAAATCCCTCAACTAATCAAAACAGCAACTTTAACAGTTGCTGGGCCAGTTTTAACCTCGCCCCTAACATTTTCTCATGAAACAAACAGAAAAAAAAAAACCGGGTTTTGTGGAAGAAATTCAGATGACTAACCTGATTGTGAAATTATCACAAGAAGATGCAAACTTTTGGCTTTTTTGTGAAGCTGAGGGGCTATAAGCCAAAACCCATTTGCCTCAATTCAAATTTTAGGAAGCAGCAGCAAAGTACGAAAGTAAGGGAAGTAGTAGGCTACAGATAAGGACACAAATAAGCTAAAGTAAATTGTCAGAGACCACTATGTGTGTGTTTGGTAACAGATTTTTGACTAAACAGACAAAAAAGGACAACTTTAGCTGTCTTGAATAGTTGTTGCTGCTAAGGAGCTAAAATGGACATCATAAAGGGAAAACAAAGGAGTTGTAGAGAGGGAGGGAGGGAGGGGAGTCAAAGAAGAAGCCGATGAAGTAGAGGAGTGGAGGAGACGGGCATTAAGGTTAGCACGTCTGTGTGAGGGGTGGGGCTTCTTAGGTGACTTCAAGGCACAAAATTTTTAGTGCCTTCTCTTTGATTATGGAAAATTTTTAAAAGATAAGAATAAGAACTACAATTTTCACAAGATGAAGAAGATTATGT
>Ga0325405_1005074_pt1 | contig 13367 bp, 4 predicted proteins | sample PopdelMetagenome_21_FD_205663 | JGI IMG/M metagenome (GOLD analysis project Ga0325405, IMG submission 205663) | Populus deltoides microbial communities from Bellville, Georgia, United States - Xylem-Control-R2 | ecosystem: Host-associated > Plants > Phyllosphere > Stem > Wood/Secondary xylem... | reverse complement strand
TTTTTTTAGCCTATAAAAAAACAAAGAATCTTGGTCAATACTTTCCGGCGTCGTTTTAAAACGTTGATTTTCATAAAGAAAGAAAGAAGTAAAGCCATAATAATTTCGTGGGTCATAACAATCATGTGTATTGTAATTAGTTCATGTTCTTTGGCAATGCCACTTCTTAACGATTTCATTGAAATAAATATCTTGGAGTAATTACGTGTTGAAAAATGAGAAGGTAGGGCAGAGCTATATATTCATAATCGGAGATGCTCTTCGAGTTAAGTGATCAAAGCTCTCGATCACGTCTTTTAGCATAACTTGAAAGAAAAGGGAAGCGTTGAGATATGCAAAATGGTGGTGAAAACGACAGTAAAATTATTCGTTAGCTTTCACCTAATGATTGTTCGATACTTGGATTTATTTCCAGACCCACAGCTTGGAGCCAGCTATGCCCGAGCTGTTGATCATTATAAGTTCATGTGTCTGCAATTCGAGACACCCAATAGTTCATGAACTAGCTTGTTATTTGATTTCAAATCATTAGGAACACAGAGCATATGGCCTGCCGCTAGGCAAAGTCGCCTAATACACTTGTCTGGTCGGGGTGCCGAGTGATCTTGGAGGGTGCTGTAGTATTATAAGTTTTCGAATTATTTTATAATTGATTCTTCCTGTTTTGAATTATTTTTTATATATTATTGTTAAAAATAAATTTTAAAAAATAAAAATATATATTATTTTGATATATTTTTTTTTAAAAAATAACACTTTAAAATTAAAAATAATTCCTACCAGCATCTCCAACACGATCTTGGTCTCGAGTCACCTCCGATCCACCTGCTGTCCCATGTGAAGGGCCCTGGTTTTCGAATTGATTGAACGTTGAGACGTGTAGTATAATTGCTAACAGAATCTGCAATTGTTATAAATAAAGCAAGAATATGAATAACAATTTTCAATAATGTGTAGAAGGAATATTTATATGATGGCATTTATTTATTAGATTTTAATTATTTTTTTTTCATTCATTTGTTCTCGAACTAGTTTACACATCAATTAAAATTAAATATATTTTTAGAAAATTTTAATAGCATAGATCTACGTTGATATGGTATATTTAAAAATAACAAAGTTACTTGTTCCATAAATCCAGTCCAATAAATTCTTCAGAAATAAACGGCGTTCATAGGAAATCTAACACCAATTATGTATATATAAGCATATTTATTATTTTTAATTTTTTTACAAACATGTTTCTTGAATAATTTATCCTTTACAATGATTCTTCTTTTTAGATTTTTCCTCTAACTATTTATATTTAATCATGCATTACGGTTATACAAGACTTAATATTTTTTTTTGTTTTGTATGTTAATTATTTATGTTTTGTATCAATCTACTAGGAAAAAGAATTATCCCCTCCACCCTCGATGTGATATTACATGAGCTCGGGCATGTTTGAGATTATGGTAGTGGTTGTTGTTCAAAATACTTTTTTTTAGAGATGTATCAAAATAATATATTTTTTTATTTTTTTAAAAAATTATTTATAATATCAGCTCATCAAAACGATCTAAAAATATAAAAATAATTAGTAATTTATTTTTAAAATTTTAAAAAACACGATTTCAACCGTGTTTTCAATCAAAACCGAGGTGTAAAGGAAAAGATAAAACTCATCTCAAATCTGTATAATCAATCCTTATATGCATTCAAATAAATAAAATTTTAAAATACCAACTTTAATACTTGAATTCAGAAAACCAGATGACGTAGCAAGCTCCATTGACCACAAAATCAATTCCTTAAAATTAATTATTCAGGTACTAAACTATTTAAGACTTTGCCCAGTAATGATATTGTGATTCAATCTATTTTTTAAAGTGTTTTTTAAATTATTTTTTTATATATTTTTTAATATTTTTTTATATATTTATATCAAAAAAATAATATTATTTTAATATATATTTGATCGAAAAATTCTCAAACACAGGGCAATGTTTAACTCGACTTGTTTGAATAATCAAAATTGCCAGCAAACTTGAATACCAAACCCTAGGCTGTCCCCAACTGAGAAGCTACGGCAGTGAACTCATTGGTCGATCTCATTAGCATGAACAATGTAGCCAGTGAACAGTGTAGCCAGCTTTGCTGTTCTGCCCGGACCAGTTCCAGTTCAAAACTTTAAATGTATTGAAATGGGTCCGATCCAGTAAAATAAAAAATCAAAATTATTTTTTTATTTTTAATTGTGTTTTATTTGAAAAATTAGTGTTTAACATTATTCAATGACACTACATAAATTAGATAAAGATCGCTTGATGACGTAGCATTTACAGAATTTGATCGCAATCCCAATTTTGTTCCTGATTATATTTTACCTGATGTTGTTGCGTGCTTAAAAAACTAAAAAAACTGTAGTCCTTATCTGATGTATTTCATATGTGATGGAATTGTAAATAATTTAATGAAATAATAAAAAATATTTTATATAAAATATTATTTATTTTATGATGTAATTAATAACAATAGTTAAATCTAAAATATGTAAATTAAAAACCATCAATATTAATATATATTTTTTAAAATTATTTTATAACCTCAATTTCAAAAGCATTATTAACCAAACACATTAAACTACTTTTTGTTCAATCTCAATTTCAACCACAGTTTTAACCAAACATACATAAATATCAAATCAATCTTAACTAAAAGTACTTTTTAATTATAAAATATTTTTTTTAAACTACAATCATAACAACTACCACAACACCAAATATACTAAGTTAAAGTTAGTAAATAGGCTAAGAATGCTAAAGTTGAATAGCGTGGGTACTTGTAAAAATAGAAAAATAGATTTAAATCACACTTGTAATTAATGGAGAAATTAAATAGGTCTTAAAATATTGTATTAACGTGCACGTACAAAACTTAAAAACTGCATTACCTGTGTGTTTACAAAGCTTAGAGTAGTAGGTGATTGCTTACGAGAGCACGGAGATGATTCAAATCCGTGCCTTTTGGTTCAAGACACATAGCATTGAACCCACAAATGTATGTATGTAAGAGATAGAGTGGTCGGTGTGTGTTTGTTATCTACGAGTTTAGACTATTCAAAGACAGAAGCCATTAATGACAATGCATGGACCACTGCAAAGCTGCTTGAATTCAGATTTTTGTGAACTGTGTACTGTTGATGACGACGATAACGAGATTGTTTTCAAGGAACAGATGATCAAGAGGAGTGCCTTCGTTTAATGTACAGACATGATCATGTCTTAGACTAGTTTTGATCCGAAGATAAATGTATCTAGGATGAGCAGCTGGTTTCTGGGTGTGTCTGGCCAATATGGAAAAGTTTACAGAGGATCGATCAAAAACGAGCCTTCCATGTATCTGGGATGAGCAGCTGGTTTTGGGGTGTGTCTAGCTATTCTGGGAAAGAGTTTACAAATGATAAAACGAGCCCTCTACCTTGGAGCTAGCGTTGCCTTGTTAAACTTAAATTATAAACACCTCAGATCCAATTCAGAGATGGATATTTGTGGAAATTAATGTTGTGTGTCAACAACGCTTCTGAGGGGCTAAACCAAGCGAGTTTCCCTACTCCTTCTATGCTGTTCTTCATGGCTTATTAAGGGTCTAGGCATATGTCTCTTGTCGGCTTTGTCTCAAATTATATAAATTAGTTTGTTTTAGAAATCACTCTTTATACTGAAAAACATCTATATCAACCACAAGAAAGGAAAAAAAAACGTTTTTTTTTTCCTTATTCTAATCATTTGTTGTTTTCTACCCCTCAAGATTGTTGATTTATACCTTGTATTAGGTTGTGAAATATTTTTTTTTATAAACTTTATTGTCCCGTATAAATAAATAAATAACTTACCTTTGACTACCAAAGGAAATTCAAAATATAAATAAATGGAAATCCAAGAAAAAAGTTGGGATTTAAATTTGCTACATGAAAGTTATTATTTTTGCTCCAGGATTAAGTTTTATTCATGGACTATTTTAAAAGTGTATTTTTATATTGATTTGATATATTTTTTTAAAAAATAATTTTAAATTAAAAAAATTAAGAAATAAATTAACTTATAAAAAACCCCTTGGAATTAGAATCCACCAGCCACACTGTCAGCGCTTTGTCATGGGATCAAATTATATATTTTTTTTTTGCAAGAAATAATGTTTAGGTGTTGCAATCTTTTTTTTAAAAAAAATTATGTGATTTGTGTCATAAAAACTCGACTAGATTAAATAAATTGATTTTATTTCTAGTAAATAAAAAATAAAAAGAAAGTAATAGTAGTTGAATCAAACACAAAAGGAAAAGTAATTAGAATAATATGAGAAAAAAAATATTTTTTCAAAATGGACCAAATGATATAAAGTTTTTTTTTTTAAGAGAACTATAAAGTTTTTTTTTTAAAAAAAATCATGCTAACTTTTCAAATTCGTAATTTAGGTTGTTAAACCCGAAACACTTTACCTGAAAAAACCATGAAGTTCAATTCTTAATCAATCAAATGTTAAAAGATGAAATTGAAAAAAAATTCAACGGTACAAAAGAACTAAAAAAATAGCATTTTAAAAAATAAAGATAAAATACAAAATAAATTTTATATTTGATTAAAAGGTGAAATTAAAGAGAAAAATCAATTTAGCAAAATAATAAAAATAAAATAAAAGAACAAGAACTAAATTGATTTAAAAATAAAATTGAATTTTTGAATGATAAGTGAAATTGAAAAGGATAATAACTTTTACAAAAAAATTCAAAGAAAATTAAAAATTAAAATAATAAAAATCAAATTGAAAAATATAATATCGTTAATTTGGATTGAAGGACAAATAAAAAAATTGATAAAATAAAAAAGAAAAAAAATAAAAAAATAAAAATCAAGTAAAAAAAATATATGATAAATTAAAATGAAAGAATAAAAAAACAATATTAAAAAAATTACATTCTTTCAATTCGAGTGCTATCTCGAAACACCACTGTCTTGTATAAAAATTCGCGAATTCAAAACAATATTTACCTGAATTTCTCGTCTTCCACCCTATCTCGTCCGCCCAATGACTGTGGCCGTTGCTTTTTTATGAAAAATCTATTTTTTCTATTATTTTAAATTAATTTGTTTAATAATTTTTAAATTATTTTGATATATTAAAAATAATTCTTTTTTTAATATTTTAATATATTTATAAATAAAATAACAGTAACAAATCAAACACCTTAATTAACGACAATATTTTTTCTCCTTTCCCGTCTTCTCTCTCGTGTCTGACTCTGCAAAAACTATCTACAGAGAAAGACCAAACCGTTTCTCTCGGAGAAGACCAAAACCAAAAACAAAAGTTAAAACCAAACCTAAACAAAAGCAAAACGCGTAAAACCTAAACTAATACCCTCTCTGTCTTTGTGAATGGAGCACCAGCAAGTCTCCTCTGTCTCTGCTGCTGCTCCGTTTTCAAAGAAGTTTAGTTATGACCGTGGACATGGCGGAAAGCATGTGTACGACGGCGTTTTTAGTGGTGGTGGTGGTGCAGTGAAGCTCGGGGCTCGAGTGTTGGATTATAGAGAGATATTTGGTGGGACTGCTGCTACTGCTTCATCGATTCCGATTCTTGATGTTCCCGAGCTGAATGAGAACAGTAAGGTCTCTTCTTTTGGTGCACAAAGGGCTGATTACGCCACGATTTTCGGTGGTTTTGGAGATGATGATTTTGGTTTGCTTCACGAAGAACTCTTTGCTAAACGAAAGAAAGTCAAGAGTTCTATCAATGGAACTCGGTATGCGTGGACTTAAACCCTGTTCTCTATCATTTTCCTTTTTTTATTTCGAAAGTTGGAATTTTTGAAGTTATATAAGTGAAATTTTGGATCTATAAGTATGAAAACGAGGCTTAATTTAAGGATTTAGTGGTTTAGACTTGAAGCTGTGCATGGTTATATGTTCTTAGTTTTAGCAGAACAAGCATGGAATTTGAAAAGAAGTAATGTCATAATCTGCTTGCTTAATTTAAACTTGGAAAGAGGCTGTAACAGGGGGTGTTCTTTTGCTTTTCAAGGAGGGGAGGAAACTTTTTCTTTACCGAATTCAAACATTTTTCTTCTAAAATGAAAACCCTTGAGCCAAACAAAGAAATAGATGGTGTACTGCGAAAACATTCCCCAAAATTATGAGTGAATTCCGTTTAGTGTTTTGTTTGCTTGACAATTGAATGGATTTGTTGATGGGATATTCAATTTGTAAAGGTGGAAAATGATTATTTGTTTGTTTTGGGCCAAAAATTGTGTAGGTATCTAGCTGAAGCAAGGTCGCGGAATGCCGGGTCAAAACATTCTAATGTCTCGAAAGAGCAAAAAGTTTCATCACCTGAAGCACCATTCCAGTCGATTGATGGTGTAAAACTGCTTAACGTGTCTTATAATAAAAGCAACCCAGGGAACAAAAATGGGACAAATGGAATGACACGTGTTGCTCAACTTCATGCAGTTCCTGGCTATACTTTTCTAGTTGATGAAATCACTCCCTCAAAGATGACTGAAGGTGGCAAGCCAGCACGATCAGTCCTAAATGATTCTCATCTCAATGCTAATGTTGGTAAGAGTGTGAAGGAAGACACAGCTCGCAGGAAAGCTGTGTCAGGTCCACAACCCAGAATTGCTGACACAAATAGTTTTAGAAGTCCTGCCGAGTTTCAGAAGAAATCAAGTCGAAATAGATCCATTTCGAATGATATGCCTTTTGATGCATTTGAAATTGGCCTAGGCAGACGTCCACCTTCAAGCTCACCAACTAATTCCAGCTATAATACTGGTGGCACCAATATATCAAAGAATTCCAAGTTTGGAGTTTCTAGAAATGATGCTTCTAGAGGTGCAGATTTACCACCTTCTTCTGATGAGGAAATGGATGCAAATTCAGATGCTGCTGCCTCAGCAGCTGCACTTAGAAAGGCAATAGAGGAGGCTCAAATGAAGATTAAAATTGCAAAAGAATTGATGGAAAGAAAGAACGAAGGGTTTCAAAATCGTGCAAAGACAGGCTTTAATAAAAGCTGGAAAGCTCAGAAGAGCGAGGTTAAAACTGAAGAAAGATTAAAAAGATCCAATGAGCTGGTGGATCGGGAAATGCGTGAAAAAGAGGATACTGCAAAGCAAGAATTCACTGGCGTATCAGAGGGTAATGTGTCAAAGGCAAGCCAACTAACTCCAGATTTTGGAGATGAGAAGAAATCTTCTTTTGCTAATAATGCTGCTGGAGAAACACACAGCAAGGAATCGAAATCAACTAGAACAGATAATAGGCTGGAAGCAGAAGACTGGGAATCAACAGAAGAGTTTTTTGAAGCTGCGGACTATGAGGAGCTCAGGGAAATGCCATCAGAATTTGAGCAGTCAGACAATGCAGAGAAAATGGCATCATATAATCATGAAAATAAATGGAGCGAGAAGATGACTGCAGAAGAAAAAATAAAAAAGCCAGAGGAGTGCACTGAGGAAGTTTTTAATGAGGACAAGGTCGAGAGAGAACTAAATTCAGTGGTAGGAGCATTTCAGTGGAATTTATATGCAAACTTTGTTAAGCCATCACAAGTTTGCCATCGGGAAGAAAATGAAAACAAAACGAGAATTTCTAATAACCATGAAGAAACTTATCAAACACCTACAGTCTCTGATGAATGGAAAGACTGTGAAACTGTGCTGGAAAATCTTCACCAACCTGAAGAAAACGTAAAACTTCCAGTCCAGGAGTTGGATGAAAATGAAGATATGAAGGAACTAAAAGATGCTCAGGCCTGGGTGGAAACCGAGAAGAAACAAAGGGAGGCATTGGATCACAAGGAAACGGATAATAGATCAGATGAAGTTTCTATCAGGGAGGAGAATGACAGAGACGTTGGTCAGATATGTGAGAAAAAACAAAATGTGGAGGGACAGCAAGAAGAACGGGACAGGGTAGAATGTGAAATGAAACAAGGAGGTTGGAACCTAGAAGAATATGCGGAGAAACTAAATGATTTGCACAGGGGGGAAATATCAGGCGATGATGGTGAGACAGAAGAGAGTGAGAAGCCAGAAAAACTAGTGGATGATGAGGAGATGCTCAAAAAAAGTGATCAGATGAATGAACCTGAAGAAAGCACAAAACTTCCGGTCCATGAGTTGGAGGAAAATGAAGATATGAAGGAACTAAAGGACTGGGTGGAAACCGAGAAGCAACGAAGGGAGGCATTAGATCATAAGGAAACAGAGAATAGATCAGATGAAGTTCCTATTATGGAGGAGAATGACAGAGGCCTCAATCAGATATATGAGAAAGAAGAAAATGTGGAGGGACAGCTAGAAGAATGGGACAGGGTAGAATGTGAAATGAAACGAGGTTGGAACCTAGAAGAATATGAGGAGAAACTAAATGATTTGCACAGGGGAGAAATATCAGGCGAAGATGGTGAGACAGAAAAGAATGAGAAGCTGGATAAACTTGTGGATGATGAGGAGATACTAAAAAAAAGTGATCAGATGAATGGACCTGAAGAAAATGCAGAACTTCCAGTCCAGGAGTTGGAGGAAAATGAAGATATGAAGGGAGTAAAAGATGCTCAGGACTGGGTGGAAACCGAGAAGAAACAAAGGGAGGCACTAGATCATAGGGAAATGGAGAATAGATCAGATGAAGTTCCTATTGGAGAGGAGAGCGACGGAGGCCTCGATCAGATATATGAGAAGAAAGAAAACATGGAGGGACAGCGAAAAGAATGGGACAGGGTAGAATGTGAAATGAAACAAGGAGGTTGGAACCTAGAAGAAAATGAGAAACTAAATGACTTGCACAGAAGAGAAATATTAGGCGAAGAGGGTAAGATAGAAGAGAGTGAGAAGCCAGAAGAACCCATGGATGATGAGGAAATACTCAAAAAGAGTGATCAGATGAATGAAACTGAGAATAGAGAAGAGAAGGCACGTGAAGGGATAGAAACTGAGAGGATAAAATCCAAGAGTTGCCTGGGGGAACAAGATGAGAAGACCATGGAAGTGACTGAACAGGCCTTAAGATACGAGGGGGACAATCTTGAAATGGCCGAGGATGCAAATGAGCAGTATGAAAATGAGAACCTGGGTGGGAGTGACAATGCCTTGGGATGTAAAATAAACTTTGCTGTTGGGGATTTAAAGGCAGAGGTAATTACTGCCAAGGAGAATGGAAGGGTAATGGGTGTAACTGAAGCTTCCCCTCTATTACAAGGGACTGAGAAGGAGTCAGAGGCAGTTGAAGATGCGAACAACCTGGAGCAACAGAATTGTGAAATTGCAGGCCTCACTCAAGGTTTCATTGGACTCGATAGGATTAAGAAGCAAACTGCAGATGTGACTGAGGCTCTTCTTAATGGAGAAAATGGGATATATTTAGGTGAAAATGACATTAACTTTGATGACAAGCAAAATGAGCATCATGTGACAGAATACAAGAACATGTCCAATCAGGAAAAATGCTTTGAAGAAGTAACTAATGAAATGGATGATAATGGTAATGTTGATATCTGTGAACCTGAAGTTGGCACGGATAATGAAGAAAGTGAGAAAAGTTCGATATCATCTCACAATGAAAGATGGTCCAGTGACGAGACAGAATCACTTCATGATCCAGAGTGTTGTGTTGAAGAAGCTGCTCACGAATTGGGAGAAAATAATAATGACGTCAAGGAGTCTGAAGTTGCAACAAATCATGAAAAAGACGAGAATTCTTTTGAATCTTCTGATGAAGATAGATGGGTAGGTAATGGTGTAGATACTGAAGCAAGGCAGCAACCTATATTCGAAGGGCAAGGGAAGACCACAGAGATATCCTTGGAAGAGGAACCGAACCAAAGCACCAGCAAGAAAGAGGAGAATCATTGCAAGAATCCAGCAATAGAAGAGAAGGAAGCAGAAGATAATTTGCAAAGGAAATTGGAGGTGGAGAAGAAACACTTCAGTAAAAACGAAGAAGTAAAAGTGAGGGAAATAGAAAGAGAAAAGGAGAGAATAGCTGTCGAAAGGGCAATACAAGAAGCTCGTGAAAGGGCTTTTGCAGAAGCCCGAGAAAGGGCTGCTGTCAAGAGAGCAGCTGCAGAAGCTCATCAAAGGTTAAAGGCTGAGGTCAGAGAAAGGCTAGGGAAGGCTCTTCTAGAGGCCAATAATAAGTTGGCAGCTGAGAAGGCCTCATTTGAAGCCAAACTAAAAGCTGAACGTGCTGCAGTAGAGAGAGCAACCGCAGAGGCCAGGCAGCGTGCCCTTGAAAAAGCTTTGTCTGAGAAGTTTGCTTTTAAAGCAAGAAATCAGGCTGAAAAGTCTGCAGCTGAGAGATTTTCAAGTATTTCAAAAGATAATGAGATGAATTCCAGAGTTAGTGTCTTTACTTGTATTTTCATTGCTTTTTTATGCTATTTGTAAAAGCATTTGGCATGGAAAATTAACTGTTGCGGAATTTCTAGCAGGATAAACAATGCAATGACCCAGGTCCTTCTAGCAGTTCAAGGTATCCAGGCTCTTCAAATCATGGTGGTAAGTACCTTAATATGATATATAGAAAGCTCTATCATTTCATAAGGATATTGAACTCACATGGGCTTCTATGCTGCTCCTAAGCAATACATTCACTTTTTTATTTCCCCACTCAACAGAAAGATTTAATGGAGGTAATGGTGATTCCGCTCCAAGGAATAAAGCCACATTGGAAAGGCATCAAAGAACAGCAGAGCGTGCGGTATGCTCCCTGCACCTGATTCAGATATAGGAATTTTAATTCTTCAGATATAGGAATTTTAATTCTTCGACTTCTGACTAGTATGCTTCTTTTTTTGGTCTCTTCCAGGCAAAAGCTCTCGCAGAGAAGAATATGCGCGAACTTCTTGCTCAGAAAGAGCAGGCAGAAAGAAATGTAATTAGCTGCTCAAATAAGATAAGAAAACATTTCTAATTTCATTCAGTTTTTTAATACTTTTCTCACTGTCTTCTACTGAATATCGATGGCAGAGACTGGCAGAAACTTTGGAAGCTGATGTCAAGAGATGGTCAAGTGGGAAGGAGAGGAACTTGCGTGCTCTGCTTTCAACACTGCCATATGTGTGTAGAAACCTTCCCGCTTATACCCGTCCATAAGTTCTATAAATTCACTCCATGATGCATTACGGATTTATGATTTTCTTCACAATTTATTGACCTTACATTTACTAGCTAACTTATTAGATCACTTTTCTAGATTTTAATACATTATAAATTGATTATTTGTTATGTTTAAAATAAATATCGAGTTGTGCTCAAATGGGATTATCTCATGCGCTATCCCCTTGAAGCTTCTTTTTCTAACAGTATTTTCCCTTGCTTGCAGATCCTTGGCCCTGATAGTGGCTGGCAGCCAATTCCTTTGACTGAACTTGTGTCAAGTACTGCTGTGAAAAAAGCTTATCGCAAGGCCACGCTATTTGTTCACCCTGACAAGTTGCAACAACGAGGTGCAAGCATACAGCTGAAATACACCTGTGAGAAGGTTTTTGATCTTCTAAAGGTGTGCTACTGTTTCCTCTTCTCATAGGAAATTTATCTGTAGCTTGTCATGGCCTAGTTGGACTAAAGCATGGATAATTGCAGACGTCTTGGTCTTTAACTTTAAAAATGGCACTTAACAACATATTGCATTCAGGATGGAAACTAAGCCTTAATGCCATGCAGCTGTTATGTTTTTCATCCTTTTCTCTGTCCTTGAATTGTTCAAGTGATGCTCTTTTATTTATTTGTTTCTCCCAGGATGCTTGGAACAAATTCAGTGCAGAAGAACGGTAGACAATGTCAAGTCTCATCCTTAAGGTTGCATTCTCTGGAGAGAAAATTCATGTCCAAGTTTGCATCCTCAATCCTTTAGTGTAGGCAATACACACCCACATTTGTATCCTTGGTCTTTAATACTTAGGCCATTTCTTGTAGTGCACTCATATGTCCATTTATATGCAATTTCAAAGCTGTCAAAAGGGGTCCTTGCTGCTAGTTCATACTTCAATGTGCCCCTGGTTTGATCCAGACCAAAAAATGCGGGGTGGGGGAATGTCAAGCATAGATATAATATGCAGAAACTATAAATCTTCAAACGGGCAATGGCAACTAAATTGCAGCTACCTTTGTTGTTCAGGTTTCCACAGAAAACCAAATGCACGGATTCCACCCACAAGATTCGACGTCCCTTCAGATTAAATGAAGTTACGAACTAGTATGCTTTGGGATTTGGGTATGGCTGATCTGAGATCGCAAGCCAAGCATATGCAGCTTGATTGCATCATCTTGCACACTCCTTGATCACTTAATGGGAAATATTTTTTAAATCTCATACTACCTTACCATAATTAATGTTATTGGAGATAACATGTGGAATATTTTTTCTAATTCATTTACGGTAATGAATTCTTTTCATCATTCATATATTTTTGTATAGTTTATATTATATCTATTCTCACTAAATCAAAACATAACAACGATAATTTACATAACAAAGATAATTTAATGAACGTACAATAATGAATAAGCCTGAAACTAACAGTAAATTGGGTTTTACTTATTTCCTGCATGAGAAGCTTAAAACCTTTGTAATCAATAGTTTTGGAAAAAAGCAGCATATATGCCTGAAATCCTTCTAGTACTTGATGACAATATGCAGCCTCTTCCTTTTGCCTATGCAGGCCACGCATCAGAGCACACAACATCAGCTCCTCTAACGGATTCCTGTGGGTCTTTAGTAATCTCAAATTTTCCGATCCCAAACTGTTGTGCCTTCTATACAGGCTCAAAACCTTTCGGACAAGCACAGACAAAGTGGAAAGGAATCACAGCAACCAAGAGTATGCAACGTTATTCCCGACCCCAACATAAACAACCTGAATTTGTAGCAGTAGACAGATTTAGCTTAGAATCGTATGCAACTCATGTAGTGCAAAGACAAAACAAAGCATACATAGAAAGCATGATGAACTAACCATGGTTCCTTCCAACCGGCCACCATGTTCAATTTTCATGAGAGCATCGGCCATTATTTGGCAACGATGGTCGTCATCAGTCAGGCTATTAATAACAGGTAGTGTTGCATATTTTGCCAGGTCAGGGATGTCCTGCAAAAGAATAAGTAAGCAACTGCATTTGCAAATACGTCATGCAAGGAACTACCTTTAAAGCTAGCTTAAAAACACCTCAAAATCCCTAACCACTCGCTCGTTTCCAAGCCACAAACCTTAATCAAATTCCGAGCAACTCAGTTTGCGCAACCCCACATGCATGAAAGGAATTAAACATAAATATTGAACTATCAGAATGAATTTAAATTACAATAAACATAAAAAAAAAA
>Ga0325405_1005068_pt1 | contig 13381 bp, 7 predicted proteins | sample PopdelMetagenome_21_FD_205663 | JGI IMG/M metagenome (GOLD analysis project Ga0325405, IMG submission 205663) | Populus deltoides microbial communities from Bellville, Georgia, United States - Xylem-Control-R2 | ecosystem: Host-associated > Plants > Phyllosphere > Stem > Wood/Secondary xylem... | reverse complement strand
AATTATGTTTAAGAATTAAGTTAGGTCCATTTAAAGAATTTAATTAGGTGCAAGAACTTAATTATACTTTAAATGGCTCAAATTAATTTTATTAGGGGCTTAATTGGTAAAAAATTAAGTTTGGAAGCGTAATTTAGGCTTAAATTAGAAGATTGAAATTTTAGAAGATCAAATTTAATTTTTACTAGGTCAAATCAGGGGTAAAATTGCAAGAAAATCAAAGTTTTGGGGTCAATTAAAAAATTGAAGAAATTTGCAGCCAATGACCATTCTGTAAAAGATGCCAAACTATGAGGACTTAATTGAATGAGATTGGGGTGAAATTGAAGAAAATTGAAAGTTTAATGGTCAATTGAGGATCAAATTGCATATATCCAAGACAAATGACCGAAATAAAAAAGGTGCTGAAATCTAGGGCTGGCATTGAAGTTTGGCAGGGGTAAAATTGCATAAAATGAAAGTTTAAAGTCAATTAGGGGTGCAATTGAAAGAAATTAAAAGTCGGAGGACCAAATTAAACTTTGTCCAAATCCCTAAATTAAACCCTAAAGGCCAAAACAACACGGTTTTATTTAAATGAAACGACATGTTTTGATCAAAACAACACCGTTTTTTTCCCTGCACCTAAAAAAAAAAAGAAAGAGAGAGGACAAACCAGATGACGTGTTGTCTAGATCTGTTCATCTTTTTCATCATTGAAAGCTGCACGGGTGGCCTTCTTTACAAAACATTTAATATTTCATCTCTCCACAAAATTTGATAAAAATTTTCATGCAAACAATGGCCTAACATCTGATTACACGCTAGTATGGTCCTTTCTGGCCAATTGACACCAGACGGCCTCGATGCCGTCCCAAAGTGGCCAACCCAACCAACCCTTCTGCAACAACTTTTTCAGACCATGATGACAACTTTTAACCAATGGTTGGGATACTTTTGGTTTGAATCAAGGGTTAAGATTTGGCACCCTAAAAGACAACATGTCTCTCTTCCACTCCTATAAATAGGGATGGATTCCATGCCCTGGGGAGGAAGAAATTAGAGGCAAAAGTTGAAAAACAAAAGGGCCTCTCCTCTAGTTTTTCTCTCTTTTTTTATTGTCATATTTCTCTCTCTCCCCCCTTCTCTCTCTCTCTCTACCATGATCTCAGCCACTCCAACCTTACCCATGTCATGACCAACAGTGGCCCAACCTCATCCGCCTACCCATCTCCTCATCGGCGATAGAAACCACCACAACTAATCTCTTTCTTCCTCTCAACCGTAGTGTTCTTCTCCTCCAACAACTAACGCCAACTGCCAACTCCTCCCAGTAGTGGTGCCACCATTAACCTCACGACATTCCTCCCTGCATGACCAACCAATTACTTCCCCCACACCAAGTAACTTTTCTTCTCCTTCCTGCAATGAAAATCAATCACTGCATGCAAAATGAGAATTCGTTCTGCATGCAGAAGTTAATTATAATTAACATGGTCACTGGGTCGGGCCTAACCTACCCAAAAAAAGGGTCTATTGGGCCGCCAGTTGACCCAACTTGACTGAGTCGAGCTGGACCCGTTTTGGCCCAGGCGAATGGCTGGGTCGGGTTTAGCCCAATTTATAATTAATAATAATAATAATAAAAATTCCAAGGGTCATTTCCAAATATTTGTGATTTTCTCACATATTATTTTAATAATTTTGTATAATATCGGGCTATAAATTTACATTGTAAAATACAGATCCAACATTAAAATACCCGGTTTTCTCCGAAACTTTTCAAAAAAAAATACAGATCCACTGATATTTTAATAATTTACACTGCAAAAATGGATATCGTAATCAGTTTATGATTATTTATTAGGGTTTGACCAAAATATCAAAAACCCTTCACTAATTATTTTGTTCACTTTATATCTAAAGTGTTAGGGTTTAGCTGTAAACTTTAATATTTAGGGGTGTAAAATTATATAGCAGAGCATACCATCAAATGTTATATATATATATATATATATATATATATATATATATATAAACGCGATGCTCAAATTTAGACTTTAGAGTGGTTAAGATTTAACCTAATAAGACAGAGACTCTCTCATAAAAGTTGATCTGCCTTAGACCTTAGAAAAGACCAACAAATATAAATTAACTTAGAAAAACAATCAAACAATAATGTAGCTTACTAGGGTGCATCGGGGGTGATACATATTCCCCTCGCACAACCCGTCCTTTACTCGGACTCTCGCAGACTATAGGTTTTCTAGTAACCATGATACTAGGTGGCGACTCCTGAACCTTATAATCATAACTTTATGATTATACTCAAAACCCTTTCCTTCTCTAACACCTCTGAAGAGGCTAATGATGCCCTCACATGCGCCCCGCAACAAGCTTCATTTGTTTTTATGGAAAAAAAATAAAAAATATGTATTGTTTTGTTTTTGTTTGTAAATTTCTTTATTCAATAGCTTTTTTTTTTCCTACAAGCTTTTAGCTTGTTTTAGAGTCTTGACACAACTTTATATTTCAAGGAATTTTCTTTAGCTTGCAAATTTGATTTTTAAGACAATTTGTATTGAAGGATATTTTTGATATATTTTGCTGTAAAAAGTGATAAAGTGAGCTATGGAGAATTTATTAGGATAGAAGGATGTATGGGAATAAAGAATAAATTTTCATATATAATGACTAATTGGTTGAACATGGTCATATATATTAGAGACTATCGCATGGATACATGCTCACTGTATTTTAATATGCCAGGGATACTCATGATACTTAGGAGATGATAAGGATGGATACGGTACATATTTGGAATTAAACTTGTAACATTTTCTAAAAAATGGATAAGCGATGATGTCCTAAAATCCAAGATATATAAATAATTAATTATTTAGTATTTGAGATAGTAGTTAATCAATATGTTCAAGTATTTGGATTTTTTTTTTAGTCTAAGGAATTCTATGCTTATGGTAAAAACTTGAGTACCTGAAAAAACAGTTTCAATTGGGGGGATTTAAAACCCTTCAATAATAAAGTCAGTATATTTATGGGGAAAATAATAAATGTTTTGAAGTAATAAATGACTTAAAGAGCCTTAAATTCAAGGAATAAAGATATTTGTTCTTAATTTTTAAGTGGGCTCTGAAATATATATGAGTTTACCTTAAGAGATAAAAAGTTTTGAACCCTTACCTGGATGGTTTAAGGGGTATTTATACCCTTAAAACCTTGTCATTTTTAAAAAGAGGAAGGACTAGAAAGTCCTCTACTTTCAGTGGCATTAATGAGAAATAAATATCTCTTACATGTCATTAATGAGATGATAAGTATGTCAGGTCATTTAAAAGACCTTGTATACATATATGAGTATAGGAAAATCATTGTATCAATATGAATGATTATTCTAAAAGAAAAAGCATGGCAGTTTATCATGCCATCATACATTTATTTTAGGGGATCGTCTAGGATCAAACATGTAGCCTTAAAACTTGAAAATGGTTGAATTCAAATGCTTTTAGTTTGACATGTTTGCCAGACCTACGTTACCTTAGGCTTGGCTAACTTTTAAGCCCAAGTTCGTTGAGTCTGAGATGTTTTTCAGACCTATGCTAGTTTAGGCTTGGTTACCGCCAAGCCCAAGTGCTTTGGGTTAGACATATTTGCCAGACCCACGCTACTTTGGGCTTAACTAGCTGTTAAGCCTAAGTTGGACCTGTCATGTTTGCTAGACCCACGCTATCTTAGACTTGGCTAACTGCTAAGTCCAAGTTCTTTGGGTCTAGCATGTTCGCCAAACCCATTTTATTTTTCAAGATTTTTTTTATATTTATAAAAATCTTAACTAAATATTTTGAAACTAGGTCGGTTGGGTACAACACTTCCCTGATAAAACCAATGGCTAAAAGTTTATCTATTTCTTGAGTTATAGTCTTCTATCTTTCTTCCCTAAATTTTTTCTTTTTCTAACAAACTGGATGTGCAATTGAGTCCACTCTTACTGGTGGGTAGCTATCTTTGGATTGATGCCTGACATCTTTGAGGCATCTATTATGAAATTCAACTTTTGGATATGCACGATCTCTATCAATGATTTCTATTATTTAGGTGTTAGGGTGGATCTCACTTTCTTGACAATTTTTTCATCTCCTCTAAACAAACATTTTTCAATCTCTCAGTAACCTTAGTTCTGATTTTTACTCTTTCATTCAAGGACCCTTATTGGTCCAATATCAATATTTTCTTGTCCTTCAAACAAGTTGTGATATATTTTCTTGAGGTTGATTGATATCCCCATAATGTGGCTACTCGTTTTTAAGTTGGGAACTTCAATGCCAAGTATCGGGTACTAATGATGACATTGATTTGATATAAAAGAGGTCTTTCTAAAATGAAATTATAAGCCAATGCCATTTTAATCACATTTCAGAGGGGTGCCCATTACAACTAATAACTTTAAGGCACCCTTCATTGGCGTACTTGAACTCTTTATACCAATGAGAAGAGTTTTTACCGGCGTTAGTTTTGAAGATGGGATTTCCATTTAGATTATAACTTTCATAGAGTGGATGTTAACTGCACTGCTATCATTTACTAGTACCCGATGTACTCTATGATTAAAGATAACAATGAAAATGATAAGAGCATCCTCATATGGAAAAGTCACTCCTTTTCTATCTTCAGGAGTAAAGACTATTGGCTTGTGTTATTAAACCATCAATCTAGTTGTGGTGAGAACTTGTTTCCATACTTCATTTTTCCATTGTTATAATCTCCCTTATACAAGTTCCCCTTAAGATTACATTGATCTCAGGTAAAACTGTAACAGATTAACCAGGCTCTTATATGTTTTGTTCAGGGTGAAAATCCTTCTTTAGAAACTAACAAAGGTAACCTTTAGCTATCAGAATTTTAATTTCCTTCTTAAAGACATAACAGTCCTCAGTTTCATGTCCTTTATCTTTATGAAAAAATATAGTACTTTTTAGATGTGTGTACTTGGAGGAGACTTCATGAGTGAATGATATTAGACAAACTCTTTGCCTTGGATGACTGTAAAAACTTTGGTAAAGAAAGTGTTCAATAGAGAAGCATGTGCTTCATGATAACCCAGACATTCTCTATGCGATTTCTTCTAACTTCTTTTGGGATTGTTGTCTCTTTTAGGAGAGCAGTCTTGCTTGGACGAGTAACCTCGTTTAGGGGACCTTTCTGGCTATTTATCCCTATTAAAACAGGGAGGACTATAACGCAACGTACTTTCCTCCTCTACCTGAATGTGACTTTTCATAGTGTGCTACACTTTAGTAACCTTATATTCGGTAGGGTGTACACCGCCCTCCACAAGGTTTTTTTTCCCTCACCCTACTGATAAGGGCTTCTGAAGCTACTGGTTTGATTAAGTCTTTAACCTAAAGCATTTTCTCATTAAATCTCTTGAGGTATGCCTTTGTAGACCCATCCTCTATTTGGGTAATCTTAAATAGTTCAGTTGAACTCTTTTTGGCTGGAATACTTGTACTAAAATGTGCCACTAATTTGGCACAGAGATCACTGAAGTTGGCGACTAAACCTGATTCTAGATTGTTGTACTATACTCTTACTGAACCTTTAAAGATCGTATGAAGGATCTTATACATGACATGGTTGTCCTGAACGACTAGCTCTAAATTGCTGCGCATATTTTGTATATGTTCCTTAAGATCTACAAGCCATCATAGTTATACAGAGTCATTTTGGTGGTGATGTAGTCTCTGAGTATGCTGGTATTTAACACATGTTTGGATATAGAAGAATCTCTGATTTGATGAGTAGTGTAGACATCCTCCTAGATGAGTCCTTTTTTCATATGTTTGCCACTTTTATGCCTATCTAGTTCAGGGGAACTTGAAGTCTCTGGTATAGGATGGGGTGATAGACAAACAATTTTTTTTTTCATGCTACTGAAATAAACGCCTTAAAAAACCATTTTACGCCCGAGTGTCATAAGGGTGTGCATGCTTTTTAGAATGGCTTGATGACCCTTGAGGTTGAAAACCCTCTAATGGATCATTTTATCCATATTTTTCTTGATATTGTAATTGCCTACGAACACTAAGTGGAGCCTGCTGTCATGTAAGTGAGTGGAGAGATGCAACAACTTGCTGAGGTGGATTTTCTCTTGCTTGTTGATTTCCCAGCACTGTTTGAGTGATGAGTTGTATTTGTTCCATAAGTTATTGAAGGATTGGTTATGCAGGGGTTGGAGTTTTTGATGTGGCAAGGAGTTTAGTAACTTGTCCTTTTCTATGAGTGTTCTGATTATCTGTCATTGATAATGATAATTAAGAAAAAAAAATAGTAAAGCAATAAACTTATTTATGACTTTTTGTAAGTAGTTCTCATAGACAACATCACTGATGATGTCCCAAAATCCAATATATGTAAATAATATGTTATTTAGTGTTTGAGATAATAGTTAATCAATCTGTTCAAGTACTTGAATTTCTTCTTTTTAGTCTAAAAAATTCCAAACTTATGGTAAAAGCTTGAGTACTAGCAAAAGTAGTTCCAATCGGGGGGATTTAAAAGTCCTCCGATGATAAAGTCAGTATATTTATGGAAAATATAATCAATGTCTTAAGGCAATAAATGACTTAAAAGAGCCTTAAATTCAAGGAATAAATATATTTGTTATTGAGTTTTAAGTGGGTTAATGCTTTGAAATCTATATAAGTTTACCTTAAGAGATAAGAAGTTCAGAACATTTACCTGGATGGTTCAGAGGGTATTTATACCTTAGAACCTTATCGTTTTCAGATAAGGAAAAGACTAGAAAGTCTTCTGCTTTTAGCGGCATTGATGAGAGACAAATATCCCTTACATATCGTTAATGAGACAATAAATACGGTAGGTCCTTTAAGAGACCTTGTATAACCTATGAGCATATGTAAATCATTACATCAAAATGAACGATTATTCTAGATGGAAATGCATTATGGTTTATCTTGTCTTCAATATTTTTATTTTAAGGGATCGTCTAGGATCAAACATATAGTTGTAGAACTTGGTAATGGTTGAATTCAAATGATTTTGATATGATATGTTTGCCAGACCCATATTACCAGCCAAGCCCAAGTTCCTTGGATCTTGAATGTTTTTCAAACTCATGCTACCTTAGGCTTAGCTGATCGCCAAGCTCAAGTTCTTTAGATCTGATATGTTTTCTAGACCTACGGTACCTTGGGCTTGACTGACTGTCAATTCCAAGTGCTTTGGGTTTGACATGTTTGCATGACCCACACTATCTTGGGCTTGGTTGGCTGCCAAGTCCAAGTTCTTTAGGCCTGACATGTTTGTCAGACTCACGCTACCTTGGGTTTGATTGGCTCCTAAGTCCAAGTTCTGTGGGTCTGACATGTTTATTAGGCCCACGTTACCTTGGATTTGGCTTGTTTGTCGACCCACGTTATCTTGGACTTGGCTAACTACCAAGTCCAAGTTCATTGGGTCTGACATGTTCGCTAGACCCATTTTATTTTTAAGATTTTTTTTCTATTTATAAAAATCTTAACCAAATATTTTGACACATAAATAAGTATTATTAGTTAAAAAGGCATGAATATTTAGCTTAGTTAGACTTTAGTTCAATGTTTTTCTAATTATTTATAATCATATATTTTAAATACATAATGTTGACTATTGGGATAATATGACTGATAAATGATTGTGTTAAAACAAAATAAATTAAGTATTATGATTTTATTTTTATTTCTTATGTAATTATTTCAACAAGAAGCATGATATTTATTATCTAGACTAAAGTTTTATCGACATTTATTATAAAAATATCAAATTAAAAGAGAGATAAATAGTAGTAATTAAACTTGAATGAAGAGAAAAAAGAAATAATTGTTGATCCTATCAACAAAATTTTCATCATATATAGATAACATGATATTTATTTCATTCATTATATATTTATGTCTAGGTGTTGATTGTTAAATAGAATACATGGATCATATTTAAAACATAAATAATGTGTTTTTTACTTCTCATATCCTAAATCTTGGAAATTTTTGCATCATTAAACACACAAACATTATTAAACTTAACTCAACTCAATTTGACTAGTTGATCTAGTAATTTTTCGATTAGAGCCTAACTTGGGCCAAGTTTCTTTTCAAACTATTTTTTAACACTTGACTCGGTCAAGTTGAGATAACTCGAAGATTTAAGCTATAATCCAATAAGTTCATCCGCGACTCAATCAAATTCAATTATTCAAGTGAGATTTGACCAGGCCTTTAACCAGTTGACACCTCAGGCAGAGTCTAACACTAAGAATACAAGATCATTGCCGGAGCCTTCAAAGAGAGAAGTGAACCCACATGAATACACTAATGAATGTATGCTCAACCCACAATATCAAAGGACAAATAATAAAACAATAGCTTAAATGCTGCAAGTTTTTTGAACTAGGATGAATAGCTTTTAAACTAGATTTTATGCCTGCGCTATGTTGCGGGGCGAGTCATTTTTTTCTAACATAAAAAAGATATTTAAACGGTGATAATATGAGTGAATTCATGTTAACTTGACTAACCAGCGATCCAGAATAACCCCATAAGAAGGAAAGGGAAAAAAATAAAAAGTTCAAGGCCTATTAACCCAATGTGAAATGATGAAATAAAACAAAAGGACCGAAGTTAGACTAAGCTAATTTTCGAAACCAACAACTCTAACCATGAAATTGAGATGACTATATAGAATACCAAAAAAAATCTTGGACAAATTTCTTAACCATCAAAAAAATTAAAAAGAAAATAAATAGTAATCAAAATAATGATGACCAAACCTAGTATAAAAACTAATGAAAGAAAATAATAAGGAACTTAATCGATACATAAAATAAGAAAAAGTTATAAAAAAAGAAAGAACCAAGATTGGATTAAAAAAAAAGGAAATAGAATACCGAAGGATAAAATTGAAAGAAAAAAAAATTAAGAAAAGGATTAAGAAAGAGCAATTAAAAAAATAAGGACTAAATCTAGAAAAAAAAAGAAGTGAAATAAAATGTTGAGTGACAAAATTGAAAGGAAAAAAAAAACAAAGAAAAGGAAAAAAAACAACAATCAAGAGAATGAGTACCATATTTAATATATAAACAAAACAAGATCAAATGGAAATGGATGAAAAAAAATCCAAAACAAAGAAAGACCAATAAAAAAAGAGGATCATAATTGAATTTTTTTTCTCCATATTTTTTTTATTGAAATAATACAATTTTTACTTTTTAGTTGAATAAAAAATCAAGCGATTAGTTAGGGAAAAATAATATTAATTCCCATTGATTTTTCTTTTACCATTATATTTTTTATCAAAATAATGTTATTTTTACTTCCTGCACAATAAAAAATTTTGATCGACCCCGGTAACCCCATCATTCAACCCAACCCATGACCTGAAACATGATGAGGGTTGATTCCCGAGTTAGATTTTAAAAGCATGATAAAAAAAGCAAGCACCAAATATGATATGAAAATTCAATGAAATTAAAAAATGAGTGATGAAATTGCCAAAAAAGCAATCAAGAAGAGAAGAGAACTCAAAGAATTGCAATGATAAGAATGATGATCAAATTCAACAAACAAAAAATAGAATTAAAATCAAATGATTAGGGATGAAATCAAAAAAATAAAATCCAATAGCAAAATAAATAGAATTCAAAAGAATGAGGAACAAATATAATTAAAAAAAAAATCAAATATCAATGGATAAAATTAAAAAAGAACTAAATCAAATTCAATACAATTAAAAGATTAAGGACCGTTTTGTAGTTTTGCAAGGACAACACATCTTTTGAGGTGAAAGAGAGAGAAAATAGGGGAGGAGAAAAATTGTTGTCGGAGCTCTACTGTGCCCTTATAGTTGATACATGCCAACCCACCGTATAAGGAGTGGCGCGCCGCTTTGAACGCCGTCATTAAAGGCAACCAACGGCTACCAGGAGGCGTCACACACCTTGTTAAAGGGCGCAAGCGCCTCCCACCTGTTTGCATGTGCCAATCATTTTTTTTTATAATTTATAAAAATATCATAACACCATTGACCCCACACAACAATTGCAAAAAAAAAAAGAAAAACAAGGTCAAAAAATAAAAAAAATATCACTTTACCTTTGGCAAAAAAAATTAACCTAGGAACTATGAGGTAATTACATTGTAAAAAAAAAAAAGAAATTTTGAAATAGTCCACCAAACATTAGTTATGTTTTTTTTTTCTTTCAAGAACATAAGAATAATTATAAAATGCAATAAATATATGAAAATACAAAATTAATCCTAAATATTTGTTTAATTATTTAGTGTTTTTAAGAAAAACATCAGTTATTTTACTGTATGATACACTGTGCACAATCTTAATCAAAACACCAATGATTTTTAGTTTTATTTGTAATTTGTAATTGTAAGAAAATATCCCACTAGCCACGCGGTACAATCCCATTTGACAATCGTTCCAGCTGCTACTTCCTTCCTGTATAATATAAAAAATAAAAATCCTCCCTGTAGTTTCTCGTCAGCAAAACCCCTCAGAAGCGGAGATGGCAAGATCGGGATTGTTGGCTGTTACTCTGCTGTGGACTTTAGTCCTTTTTGGAACCCTAGCAGTCACCCAGGTATTCTAATCTATACCTATTTTATTGTAAGATCACTTGTTTGATTAATTTATCTGGATCTGTCAGCTACGATGCTCCGTTGATTCTGTAAAAAAATTAAGAGATTTTTTTTTTATGATATTGCATTTCTCTATTTTGGTTGCTGATTGGCAAATGAATCTTTGGCAACGATCGGTGGAATATTGTGGATATAAAGCTAAAAATCTGAGTTGCCTTTTATTTCCAGGCGAAGAAATCGAAAGAAGATTTAAAGGAGATTACCCATAAAGTTTACTTTGATGTTGAGATTGATGGAAAACCAGCTGGTATGTTTTTTTTTTTTGTGAATTATATTGAAAATACAATTGGTTTTTTTGTGCCGGTTTCATCTCTCTCTCTCTCTTGTGAATTTAAAACTATGATTTCACATTGTATATTGTAATTCGATGACACAAAATCAATTTTCTAGAAGCTCTATGTTGTAATAATAGTTATTTTGCTGAATGAAAATCTTTACATCGGTGATTTGAAGTTGTGGTCGTTTTATGGGTGATTTTATAGCATGGAAAAATTCCCCCTAAAAACTGGATCGCACAAAGAACCCTAAATCCATCCCGAGCCTTCAGTTTGTATAAATAATTAGAAAAATAACTTGGAAGTTTAGTTTGTATAATTTATTCCTTTTACAAGTTTTGTCGTATCCACTTCCAGTTTGAAATTAGCTGCACTCTCTTTGTAACTTTACTAAAAATTCCGTGATGAAGTTGCTAGGTGCCTGTGCTTTAAAGAAAACTGGTCTATTTCTCTGTTTATGCTTGATGGAGTTTCTGGCTTTCAAGATGATGTTTGATATCTCTGAGATAAGGACAATATAGTTGGCCATATTTATTATTAGAGTTATAATAACTGTTGAGCCTTTTCAGTTATATGTTTTGCGTTGGTTTGTTCTCGAAATTTGTTTTAGAAGATAACACATCTATTCATAGGTCGCATTACCATGGGACTATTTGGCAAGACAGTTCCAAAAACTGCAGGTATAATTTTACGTCTGTTGAATTTGGTTTCTTGCTTGTTTTTTTACTTGATTCGGAATGTTATTAAGTAGTTAATATTTCCAATTTGCAGAAAATTTCCGGGCACTGTGCACCGGTAAGCTGCTAAACTAATCATCTATTTTTATCTACATTTTTCTAATGATTAATCATTTCCTATCTGCATCATGATTAATACGTTTCAGAAGTAACTGGACTTTGTTTTTTTACTGAACATATAACATCTCTGGCATTGTCATCTCTGAGTGTTGATTGTCTAATTGTTCATGAATATCTATCTAACTGCTGACATGGAAAGTTGTAATATTCTTGAAAGCCCTACAGAGAACAATTAAAGTGCCATTTTTTTTTCGCTGGACCGTTTCTTAGAAATAGAATAATGTATTTGGCTGTGGTTTCTTTTTCATAGAATGACCCCATGATCTTGGCAACATACAAGGAACATATAAAAGCTGATTTCATACCATACAATTATTTTTTATTGCAGGGGAAAAGGGTATTGGAAAGGACGGGAAACCTCTTCACTACAAGGGGAATGTATTCCACAGGATTATTCCCAGCTTTATGATCCAAGGAGGTGATTTTACACTTGGTGATGGAAGAGGGGGGGAATCAATTTATGGGGAGAACTTTGCTGATGAGAATTTCAAGTTGAAGCACACTGGACCTGGTAGGTGATATGTTCTGTAGTTTTCAATAACAACCTCGTGGTTGCAAGTATGATGAACATGATCTACTTGTGTACAGGGACTTTATCAATGGCAAATGCTGGTCCTGATACAAATGGTTCACAATTCTTCATCACAACCGTGACAACTAGCTGGTAATTACATGTTTTTTTTATAAAAAAAAATTGGTGTGAGATGCACCTGCAACGCTGCTCTAATCTGGTACTGAATTGTAAACTGAGTATTCAAACTGTGTACAGGTTGGATGGCAGACATGTTGTGTTTGGTAAGGTCATGTCTGGAATGGATGTGGTTTACAAGATGGAAGCTGAAGGCAGGCAAAATGGCACCCCCAAGAGCAAGGTCGTGATTGCAGACAGCGGCGAACTCCCTCTATAAGTGTTCACCACCCTTGCCCCGGGAACCCACATAATTTGGTGATGGTGGGAGTTATTTTCACCTCATGTAGAAAGAAGGCCGCTTAAGGTGAAATCGGTGTGCACGGAGTTTTTAAATTTGTTTTAAATGGCCGCTATAAAATGCTTTCCGGTGCCGACAATGTACCAAATGCAACTCAAAGATTACCAGTGATGGATTGTTATTTGGCTCATAATTATTTTGATGCATCAAGTGCAGAAGATTTTGGTTAGTTAAGTTTATATATTTATTTACCTAATCAGAAAAAAAGATTTATGCGAAGATCACTCAAGTAAAAGGTAATTAACCTGTTTGCAGGATTTAAAAATCTAAAATTCAAATTGCAGCAACGTAAACCTTGCACATGATTTTAGTCCGTGTAACGCACCAAAAAGCAAAGAAGAGTTGTTGGTGCATGCGTTAGATAATGCCAGCAAGCAAATAAATCGTCTTTTCGTGTTTAAGCGGCACATGTGATGATTTATCAAAATATAGAAGATGATTTATGAAAGTGAAAAACATCGTTCCTTGATGTTTTCTAATTCGTCACATCTCTCTCTTCTTAATTTACGTGCACAACTTCTAATTTGTTTTTGTTTTTGGGATTTTGTTTTATTTTAATA
>Ga0325405_1005065_pt1 | contig 13384 bp, 12 predicted proteins | sample PopdelMetagenome_21_FD_205663 | JGI IMG/M metagenome (GOLD analysis project Ga0325405, IMG submission 205663) | Populus deltoides microbial communities from Bellville, Georgia, United States - Xylem-Control-R2 | ecosystem: Host-associated > Plants > Phyllosphere > Stem > Wood/Secondary xylem... | reverse complement strand
TGGCTAATGGCGTCCGAATGGATGGCCGGGATGAAGGACTGATTAGCTTCGGCTAATGGCATCCAAACGGATGGCCGGGACAAAGAATGATTAGCTTTGGCTAATGGCGTCCGAATGGATGGCCGGGTTAAAAAGGGATGATTTCGCTGCCGATTGTGGATCGGCAGTGACGCGGTTCCGCTGCCGATTCTGGATCGGCAGTGACACAGTATTCGCTGCCGATACAGAAATCGGCAGCGACCTAGTTTCCGCTGCCGATACAGAAATCGGCAGCGACGCAGTTCCGCTGCCGATTCTGGATCGGCAGCGGCACAGTATTCGCTGCCGATACAGAAATCGGCAGCAACCTAGTTTCCGCTGTCGATACAGAAATCGACAGCGACGCAGTTTCCGCTGCCGATTCTTGATCGGCACCGATGCAGTCTTCGCTGCCGATACAGAAATCGGCAGCGACCCAGTTTCGCTGCCGATTCCTTGATCGGCAGCGATGTAGTTTCGGCTGCCGGTTTTAGGATTGGCAGCGACGCAGCTATCGCTATGGAATCCGGATGGATAGCCGGGACAAATAAACGACTAGTTTCGGCGAATGGCATTTGAAAACTTGTGTATCTATATGTACTACTAATTGTTACATCAAATACATGAAGAAATTATAAATGTTAATGCTTATTTAATTGCTAGGCCGTTAGTTACCATTATTATTATTATTAAGTATTTGTTTTCTCTTAAATGTTTTGTACTGCTGCAGGGACGTCACACCAACGAGATGTCTAGGATACCCGATACACAGGAACCTACTTTTGCAAGGAATTAAGTAGATGCATTCTAACTCACAATGTATTTTGTAGGGATCAATGTACTGAATGTATAACTTTTATTAGATCCTTTTTGTTTAAAATTTGTGATGGCTATTAGTAGTATAAGAATGCAAACTCATGTCCATGTATATATATTTTTAATATGAACTTCAAATCATGCAACCTTAATATTATGTGTTTGTATAAGATTCGGTTTTGAAAGAACTGTTGATTGTATGGATTGTATTTTGATGATGTGAGGATTCAAGTTCTTTGATTACCGGCACCATGTGTATTATATATATATATATATATATATATATATATATAAATTACTATTGTTTTGGGCTTAGAAAGCCGGGTCGTTACACTACACTACATATCCTCCAAGATATTGCTGCTGCTGCACATCAAGCTGTTGCTTTTCTCGTAAAGTATCTGATGATCTAACATCCCCCTTCAAATTGATAGGGCATGAACAAACCATTAATTTGTGCTTCAAAATTTGAAATCGTTGAGCAGATTGTCCTTTCATAAAAATATCAGCTACTTGATCAAGTGTTGAAATATGCTGGACCTTGACATCACAATTGCAAACTTTCTCTCTAATAAAATGGTAATCTATTTCAACATGTTTTGTTCGAGCATGGAACATTGGATTTGATGCTAAAGCAATTGCACTAATGTTATCACACCACAAAGTTGGTGTAGATGAAATATCAATACCCAACTCTTTGAATAACATTCTATCCAGTATAATTCAACGGTAGCTAGAGCCATTGAACGGTATTCTACCTCTGTACTAGAGCGAGACACAACATGTTTTTTCTTGGAACTCTAAGACACCAAGTTATGACCCAAAAACATTCCATAACCGCTAGTAGACCTTCTGTCATCAGGATTTCCTACCCAATCAGAGTCACAATATGTATGGATGTCAAGGAGAGAAGGAGTGTAGTATAAACTATCATTGACTGTTCCTTTTAAATAACATAGAACCCTTTTCATAGCCTGCCAATGTGACGACCTTGGTTGACGCATGTATTGACAAAGTTGGTTGACAACATATGCAATATTGGGTCTGGTGATTGTCCAATACTGCAAAGCCCCTATAATATATCGATAATCAGTGGGATCAGAGAGCACTTCACCATCAAAGCTAGATAACTTTGTACTTGTTACAGTAGGAGAGGTAAAAGGCTTGGCTCCAACCATTTTAGTGTGATGTAATAGATCACAAATATATTTGGTTTGACATAAATGAAGACCTTGTGAATTTCTATCAATTTCCACACCTAAAAAATAAGATAATGAACTAAGATCTTTGACTTGAAAAATGCTCTGCAGGCTTCGGATCAGAGTATCAATTTGGATGGAGCTGGAACCAGTGACCAAAATGTCATCAACATAAATTAAAACAAAAAATTTTGTGTTGTCAATATGTAGAGTGAACAGAGAGTAGTCATTTATGGATTCTTGGAATCCAAGTTCAATAAGTTGCTGTGATAAACATTGAAACCATGCTCTTGGAACTTGTTTGAGGCCATACAAAGATTTATGTAATCTGCAGACAAAATCAGGTTTGGTTTCATCAATAAAGCCCTGTGGCTGTTCCATAAACACTTCTTCATCAAGAAAGCCATGTAAGAAGGCATTGGACACATCCAACTGCCGAATAGGCCAATGAAAATGAACAACTATGGCCAAGACCAATCTAATGGTTGTCGGTTTTATCACAGAAGAGAAAGTTTCATGGAAATCAATTCCACTCCTTTGATCATAACCTTTGGCGACCAGTCGAGCTTTGAAGCGCTCAACATTGCCATCAGGTTTTCTTTTCACTTTGTATACCCACTTATTGCGCATAACATGTTTACCCAATGGACGTGGGCATAAAAACCAAGTGCCATTCTCCATTAATGCATCAAATTCTCTGCCCATAGGAGCACGCCACTGTGAATCCAAGGTAGTTTTTGTATAACATGTTGGCTCAACAATGGCATGGAATGCAGAGAAGGCTTGTAAAGGGTGTCGTGTAGAGTAGAATAATTGGTAATCTGAGTACTGTTTTGGTCGTGAATGGCCTGTTTTGGAACGTGTCTGGATAGTAGTGACAACAGGCGGGTCAGTGTGAGTGTCAAGAATTGGTTCAAGATGTGAATGTCGTTCAAGATTGGAAGGTGGAGGGATGTCAGGTATATGGAGAACTGGACGAGGACTTGTAGGATTAGATGTAGGAGGTTGAGATTGGATATCTATAAAATTTGGCAGAGATAATAACGAGCTTGACATAACTAAAGTAGGGATTATCAAAGACTTGCAAGAGAATTCTGATTTACAAGTAAGTTGACCACTGCCAATTACTTAGCTGGGAAACTGTGCTCATCAAACACCATATGACGAGAGATGTAGACACGGTTTGTGGTTAAGTCAAGACATCTATATCCTTTTTTACAGTTGGAATAGCTAAGAAAGAGACATTGCTTACTATGAAATGTGAGTTTGTGGTCAATATATGGTTTTAGAAGTGGATAACATGCATAACCAAAGATACGTAAGTCCATATACTGTGGTGTAGTTTTGTGAAGTAAGAAGTATGGTGTTTGGTTCTTTAAAACTAGTGTAGGTAGTCTATTTATCAAGAACACATAAGTAAGAAATGTATCAACCCAATATGGTGGTTGTAATGCAGATTGTGCAAGTAATGTGAGTCCCATTTCCTGAATATGTCGATGTTTTCGTTCTGCAATTCCATTTTGCTAAGGTGTGTGGGGGCACGTTAGCCTATGATGGATTCCATGTGTTATAAAAAATGTTTTAAATTGATTAGAGGTAAATTCACCACCATTGTTTGTTTGTAACTATTTAATAGAGGTGGAAAACAGGTTTTCTGCAATGGTTTTGAATTTAACAAAAGTTGTAAACACATCAGATTTTTGTTGCAAAAGATATAGCCACGAATAGCGGGAAAAATCATTAACAAATAAAACATAGTACTTACAGCCACCAATGGATTTAATAGGAGAAACCCAAACATCAGAATGGACTAAGGCTAGAGGAACGATGGACTAACGGTGAGAGACTGAGAAAGGGAGTTGTTTAGCTTTGCCAAGTTGACAAGCTGAACATAAATCTAATTTATTGGAATGAGTCATGATAAAGAGTTTATTGGAACAACACAAGGCATCTAAGACAACATTAGAAGGATGGCTTAGCGTGGAGTGCCAAGTTGCAATTATAGCATTAACCCTAATGTTGGCAAACAGACATGTGAGGTTTTTCTGAGAAGACTTGAACCCAGCTAGTGGATATATGGCATTTTCAACCACACCTCGCAATAGAATCCTGCCTGTCAAGTTCTCCTTTACGATAAAATCACTAGCAGTCAGTATAAAGTAACAATTATTATTTAAACAAAATGATTAATAGAAATAAGATTGGAAGTTGCTTGTGGACAATGAAGAATTTTATTTAGATGAAAACCGGAGGGACCAAATTGAAAGGATGAAGAGCTAATGTTTTGGGTTTGTAAACCTGAACCATTGCCAACAGTGACAAAATCAGAATCATGGAAAGGCTGCTGCTCGGCAAGTTTAAATGCATTAGAGGTGATATGAGCATTGGCTCCACTGTCCATGTACCATACTGGATTAACATATTTGACATTAGTGTTTTTGACCATAACTGCTAGATCCTGAGGAGGAAACCTGCTTTGATATGAATAGTCAAAACGATGAAAATAATCTATAGCAAGATGTCCAGGTTTATCACAAATTTAATAGATAGAATGAGTGTTCTGAATTGGTGAAGTAGGAGATCTGTTATTTTGTGGAGGATGGGGATTGAAAGGTTTTGGCTTTTTGATAGAGGCTAGCAGTTTTGGTTTATGAGTAGCAAAGGCAAAGTGACTATTATCTGAAGTAGCAACTGACTGAGTGATTTCTAAAAGGTTTTTAAAGCCTAGGAGTTCAGTTTGAAAATCTTCAAAGGTGAACTTAGTGTCGCGGGATGCAAAGTTAAAGGAGGTAACAAATGGGGAATAAGAACTGTGGAGACCAATAAAAAGAAAATTGATGAGGTCCTGATCATCTATAGGTTTTCCAGCTGTTGCCAATTGATCAATAAGAGTTTTGGCAGTGTCAAGATATGCAGAACAAGTTTTCCCTCCTTGAGTTAACATTTGTAGTTAACGTTTAAGATGAGAGATGTGGGATCTTGATTGTGAGGAAAAACAATTATGGAGAGTAGTCCAGGCTTGCTTGGATGTGGTCAATCCATAAATGGTGGAAAACCAACCTTTCAGAAATGGAGGCAAGTATCCATACAAGGAGACATATATCCTTCTTCTGCAAAACATTATAGGCAGGGTTCAATGAACCAGTGGAGAGATTTCATGGAGGGCAAACTTCAGTACCATTGATGAAACCTACCATATCATGACCGCGAAGCAGATTAAGAAACTGCATTTTCCACGCCAGGTAATTATTGGAACCATCAAGTTTGATTGAAATAATGGTTGAAAGGGGGATGGCAAGTGCTGAAGGAGTAGAAGTGGTGTGAGTTGTCATGGAAGAAATAATAATTTGCGGAAGCTAGGGGATTAATGAAGAAAGCGTGAGCTTTATGTGTTTTTAGGCTGATACCATGTAAATATATAAACAGAGGTATGAATAGAGGAAAAATGAGATGAAGCTTAGCTCTGTTACTTTAGCCATACGTCAATGTATTATATTTATAGAGATACATTGTAACTATAAGTTGGTAAAATACAAAACAAACTTATTCTAAAGAGAGGGCACAATATTAGGAGACGCTGCTAACATAATGGATATATATCCTCCAAGATATTGCTGCTGTATGTCCGATTGTCACTACACTGCATATCCTCCAAGATATTGCTGCTGTTGCATATCCAGTTGCTGTACATCAGGCTGTTGCTTTTCTCCTAAAGTATCTGATGATCTAACAGTCAAATCTTATAATAAATGTGCAGTCACTTTTCATTTTGCTGCATAAATTAGAAATTCTTTTTTTAAAAAAAACCATATTGCAACATTTGAAGAGAATAATCAGCTGATGACACCTCCAGAAAACCAGATGGCAACCCTTGAAAACAATAATCACTTGATTACTACTCCAGAATACCAGCTGGCAACCCCTGAAGAGAATAATAATTAGGTGAATACTACTCCAGAATACCAGATGGAAACACTTGAAGAAAACAATCATTCTATGCCTGCTCTTAAAACACAACCTAACAAGAGGAGGAAAAGGAAGTACATGGTTTGTGAACACTTCACCATAGAAACTATAAGCGCTGAAAGTAGAAGAGCATTCTGTAAGCAGTGCAAGCAAAGCTTTGCATACAACACAGGTTCAAAAGTAGCTGGTACCAGCCATCTTAAACGTCACATTGCCAAGGGAACTTGTCTAGCATTACTGCGCAATCACTACAGATCCACCAAGGCATCACTATAGATCCTATAGCTCATCCTATATTTCATTTGATTCAGACCGTTGCCGCCCTGAAATTGCAAGAATGATGATAATGCATGATTACCCTCTTCACCGATATCAGAGCATATGGTTTAAAGTGGTGTTTGATTTTTGCCCAAAAATGAAAGTTGTCAAAATGATGTTTTGACCATACCATCGTGTAGAGGAGGAAGAGTTACACATTGGTGAAAACAGCATAAAATTCAAACGTCAGAAATGGCTGCACGCGATGGCGAGGTGTCTGCCCACGCGCATAGATGCGCCCCACGCGTCTTCTTCGCCCGGATGGGCTGACCCAACCCACATGACTGACCCGACCTGAATACTAGACGACCCAACCCACGTGACTAACCTGGATAAGGATGACATCAACATGCATAGTTGGCATGCTATGTCATCGACCAGTCAATTGACATGTCAGCACTATGGGACCCACCAGTCACGTCATCAGCTGCGAGCCAAGCCGAGTTGGAGCTGAGCCGTGAGCCAAGGTAAAGGATCCAACGTAGCTAATCCTATGCGCAACCGGATTTGAGATTGAATCTGGGCCGTTTATTAGGCCAGAATTGTTTTGATCAAATCTTAGCCGTCTGAAATGCGATTTAGACGATTTCAGACTTGTTTCCACCTATTGTGATCGTTTCGGATGTAATGGTATGGTCTGATCATTGAGATTGAGATCGAAAGTGGTGGTTGTGAATTAACAAAAGAGATTGCCCGATTAGGAGGCATCTAAAGGTCATCATGGTGGTTGATGGAGATGAAGAAAAAGTCACACATGTTTGCCCAATTACGTGTGTTGAACTGCCAAGTGGGGAATTTTAATTGCCTTGAAGGAAGGCAAAATTGGGACACTCTAGACGTCCGATCATGTGGACGATTTGAGGTGGAGAGTGGAAATTAATGAAGACCAATTTTGACAAATCTAAGCACTGGTAGTCTTGCCAGATGTTGAGAAATCAGGTATAAAACCAGGATACCCCATATCACTTGTAAAGAAAATTCAAAACAAAGCTAGCAAATGGTTGTATATACGGAAAGACAGTACAATGGATAGATACGTTCTAAGAAGTTCTGTCTAGGAGATTGGGTTTTAAGCAGGACCGGTGTGACCCCTTCAAATCTTTCCTGGGAACTTGCTTAGCTGAAGGATCATCCACATAGTACTATTTTTGTATATGTAACAGTTTGTAATGAAACTGGTGAAGACTAGCAAGATGATGACATAAGGGAATAGTTAGGTTCCTTATGTTCAAGGATCTGATGGAGTGGTGATTTCTCCAAAGAAATTAGATTCGGTGATTGATTTCTCGAAGGGAGAATTGATGAAGACCTTGATAATGGAAGAGAAATACAGCAAGGGGATAAAGATTGGCAAGACACCCTATTTTAACTTGGAAAGGTGTTGTGACAGGATGAGTTGCTGTCAAACATAAAAGCAAAGAATAGGGAGAAATCTAGAGAATAGAAATTGCACGAGGGCACACGGAGATTGTGCAGGAATACCCGTAGGATCCAAGAGGTACAATAATAAGACGACAGGTGCAAGGAGAATAAGAGTTCCCAGATGAAGCTCAGAGTAGAGATTGTGAGAAAAGTTGTACAACAAGAAGTCTCTTATGCTCTTGATGAAGACAATATGCGAGGACCTTTCCAATGCATGTAAGGATGGAAAGGTGAGTTGTTGTAGAGGCACCTAATTAAGGGGGTGCAACCGCCTATGATGAAAGGTGAAGACACCAAAAGAGAGTTCGTGTGGGTTGATCTATCAAGCAGAAAGGCATAGAAGCTCCAAAAATGAGATGAAAGATTGCGATAAATGTACCGCAACTCTCTCTTTCTATGTGATCAGTGGCAATAATCTTTCCCAAGTCCACATGGTGGTAGAGAATCTTGGAGCCACTGGAGTTATCCCCAATAAAGAAGGATGAGAACGCTCCACGACGAGTGGAGACACCTCTTACAAAAAGTGTGTGGACCATGATATGAGCCCAAGTACAAACCGCCACATGACGACGAGCGGAGACACCTCAGTAGAAGGTGTGTGGGTCATGATAGGAGCCCAATTACAGAACGCCCTAGAGCTAATGTGATGGCTAGATATGAGTGGACAAGTGTGGATAGCCCATAAGTGGCTATGATGAATATGGAGACAACTACAGGATTGACTTTCATGGATAATGCCCCCATGCTAAAGATCAATGAGCTGGAAAACATTTGCCTTGGATAATAAGTGGATGACTTGTGGAGCATTAAGAAGTGATTGCTATGTAGGAGCAGAGGGCATGCGCAGGTTCCGGGAACAAGTTGACTCTTGTCAAGGTGGTGAGCTCGGTGATGGCATTGTAATACTCAGAGTATGAAGATAGATATGGATCAATCTTTAATGGACTGCCCTCATGGTTAAAGGTAGAGAGCTATCTGGACTCTTAGGACTAAGAGCGAGAGACTCACGGAGAAGTAAGACGTGGTTCCTAGGGGGGAACAGAGGGCAAGGACAATTTCGGGATGAGTAGACTCTTGGAAGAGTGGTAAGTTTGTGATCACATTGAAATACTCAATAATTGTCGCACTTAGGAATAGAAATTTCCCTTTGAGGGGGTGTTGTAAGCCTTGGTGTAAGGCTTGATAAATCATTCCAGACCGAGCATGGTTGATACGCTCGAAGAGGAATGTTGTGTGTTCTAGAAACAAGCGTTAACAATCTTCAGATGAGATGTGACAAACCATCTGGTTGAAGTGAAGTGATCCTTTGGAGTGAGTAAAGGGGTGCTTGGGTGACTCTGATGATTGAAAGGTTTGGCGAGTACCTGTAAACTTGGCCAAAGACGCTCTTGGAATGGTAAGCTTGGAAAAGCTGCAGGATGCAAGCTTGTGCTGAAGAAGCAAGAGGATAATTTGCCTACATAAATGACAAAGGGGGTGATTGTTAGGAAATTTCCATTATTGTGGCAAATACCCACCTTCCACTTTGTACAAGTGGAACAACTCATCACCCACTTGGTATAAAGTGGAAGCACATGTTGTGGCATAATTGGTGCCATGTTTTATGGATCTTGTCTTACCATTCTTGCCTATAAATAGGCACCAAGAGAGCAGCACAAAATGAGTTAGAGAGTGTGAGAGAAACAAGAGAGAGAGAAAGAGGAGTGGCTGCCAAGGGCAGCAGCCCTGCTGCCTTGTGCAACAGTGTGTGTGAGAGCAATGAGAGTAGAGTAGAGTAGAGTGGATGTATCCTCCTCCTTCATGTATCTATGTTGTTCCCTTTCTCTATCTCTAATAATATCGACTTCTCCTGTGGATGTAGGCCGTTTGCCAAATCACGTTTGGAAATTTCCATTATTGTGGCAAATACCCCACTTCCACTTTGTACAAATGGAACAACTCATCACGCACTTGGTACAAAGTGGAAGCACATGTTGTGGCATAATTGGTGCCATGTTTTATGGATCTTGTCTTACTATTCTTGCCTATAAATAGGCACCAAGAGAGCAACACAAAATGAGTTAGAGAGTGTGAGAGAAACACAAGAGAGATAAAGAGGAGTGGCTGCCAAGGGCAATAGCCCTGCTGCCTTGTGCAGCAGTGTATGTGAGAGCAATGAGAGTAGAGTAGAGTGTATGTGATCCTCCTCCTCCATGTATCTATGTTGTTCCCTTTCTCTATCTTTAATAATATCAACTTCTCCCATGGATGTAGGTGGTTTGCCAAACCATATTAAATATTGTGTCAGTGTGTTTAGCCTCCAATGAACAACCATCAGAATATCACCAGTCAGAATTTCCAACATTCACATGGTCGAACATTCTGGATTTGTGACTTTTCTCAGGAGTCTTGAACCCAGATTTGACATAGTAAAAAATCCCCTTATCATCAATGGCCAGTTAATCCTTGGGAACTGCAGTGCTCGCACTTTACGCAACTTCGCAAAAGATGTGCTATGGGCAGAGCGAGAGATCATTAAGAAAGTCCGTTACAGTGTAAAGTATGTGAAGACCTCAGAATTCCATCAGCAAAAGTTCCTTGAGCTCAAGGAACAACTTCAAGTCCCCAGTGAAAAAGACCAATCTCTTGACAACCAAGCTCAATGGAACGCAACGTATCAGATGCTGGTTGCTGCTTCAGAGTTGAAGGAAGTATTTTCTTGCTTAGATACTTTCGATCCTGATTACGAAGATGCTCCATCCATGGAAGACTGGAAGCGGGTTGACATTATATGCACGTACTTGAAACCTCTCTTTGATGCAGCCAACTTCCTTGCCTCTAGAACTAACCCAAACCAGAAGACATTCTTCCACGAAGTCTGGAAGATGCATGAGCTGTATCATTCTATTACAAGTCATGGGGATCCCTTTGTCATCTTTCTGAAATAATGCAAGAAAAGATTGACAAATATTTTAAAGAGTGCATCCTAGCTTTGGCAATTGCTGTAGTCTTGGATCCTCGGTTTAGGATGAAGTTGATCGAGTTCAGTTTTGTGAAATTCTACGGTAAAGAAGCTAGTAAATACATTAAGATTGTTGATGATGCGCTCCATGAGCTTTTCCTCGAATATGCGGCGCTTCCTCTCCCTCTTACGCCAGCTCATGCTGAAGATGGAAATTTTGTGAACATGAAGACTGAAGAAATTTCATACAATGAGCTCACAGATTTTGATGCGTATGTGGAGACTACTAGCCAAAATATGAAGTCGGAGCTGGAGCAGTATTTAGAAGAGTCTTTGTTGCCTCGCTTCCAAGAGATGGATGTACTGAAATGGAGGGAAGAGAACAAGCTCCAATATCCACTTCTTTCAAAAATGGCTTGTGATATATTGACCATGCAGGTATCTACTGCTGATCCTGACTCTGTAGTTGATACCGAGATCAAAGAGCTGGATGAGTATCGGAGTTATTTGAGACCTGAAACCGTGGAAGCCCTTGTGTGTGCAAAGGACTGGCTTCAGTACAGATCTGCTATAGAAGTTTCTAATGCTCTTGTGAAAATAGAGGAAATCTTAGTGCTCACTGTATCTGACTATAGGTTCCTTGTTAGTCTCGATTATAATCTTCTACTTCTACATTAAGCTAGATTTTGATCTAGATTGCTTGAACACGAGAACTTCAGTTTTTACAGTAGCTTTTCTGATTCTTTGAGTTCCTTTTACTTTGTTTGCTGTGGCTTAGCAATTATCTATTGTCATGGCTAAATATTAACAGGTGCTGGGACTAATTATTGATGTCCAGCTAACCACATAATTGAGAATCAAACCTGTAACAGGAGAAACAAAGGCTCTGAGCATTGAGTGTTGTTGATTAGGGTAGCTCCAAAAGTAATGGCAGGATGAACATTGGACCATAGTTCTGATTTTCTAATTTTATGGTATCTTTTAGAAACTAGTTTTTTTCTCTCAATTCTTGTGTAATGGTCTAGATTCCACCAACAAGCCCCTCTTTAACATTAATAAGATTAATCACGGCTTACTCCTCATAATTTAATATCTTCTTGAAGTTCATCTTAGCCCACGTATCTTGAAGAAGTTTATTAAAAACCTCTTAGAACCTCTTAGCTCTAAGCCTTGAAACTATAGGAAAACTAATGTATCCTTTCTTCAATATTGTATTCATCTTAAATAGAGATTACAAGCGTGAGTAACGGTTACGTATAACTAATATAATAGCTGTCTATTATGCTATACATGGAAACATAATCACTGTCTATTATGATGTACATGGAAAGTAATCACGTTTACCAAACAGGGTAAGAAATTAAATATGAGAGGAAGTCATGGGGATAGGATCATGGTTGACAGAATGTATCTCTGTATCTCTTCATCCCCCCTCAAGTTCAAGGCGGTATTGGACTGATGAAGAGCTTGCTTCTATTCGGTAGAAATTTGGCAGCACATAATGGTTTTGTAACTATATCGGCTATTTGATCTGGACTAGAGATATGTTGCAGAGAAAGAATACCACGAGCAACTTGTTCCCGAACAAAATGAACATCTATCTCAATATGTTTCATGCGATGATGAAAAACAGGATTCTTAGCCATGATGATAACACTGAGGTTGTCGCAAATGTGGGAGCATGAATTAAATAGCCGGCCGATGCTTTTTAGAAGGTGTATAAACCACACAAGTTTTGTAGTGGTGGAGGCTAAAGCACGATATTCAGCTTCCGCTGTTGAACGAGACACTATAGCTTGCTTTTTAGCTCCCCAGGACAACAAGTTATCGCCCATATAGATAGCAAAGCCAGTCGTAGAACGACACTCATCCCTGGAGCCTGCCCAATCCGCATCACAAAAACCACGAAGTGCAATGTGAGGAGTTTTACAAAGTTAAGACCAATATTAAGAGTACCTTTGAGGTACCGAAATATACGCTTAACAACAATGAGATGAGTGTCTCGAGGATGTTGCATGAACTGACAAATATTATGGACTACATAGGAGATATCGGGGAGTGTCAAGGTGAGATATTGAAGCAAACCAACAAGGCACCGATCTTTGAGTTCGGATTATTATCTTATTTTCTTTTTTTTTTAATATATATACATATAACTTAAAATACAATGCATCTTTAACTCATGTAACGAGCTTTTGGCTAATGTCTCTCAGACCAGTTGGTCTTAGGGCATTAGGTGCTGAGACACCCCTATGAGCTTAGTAACTCGGGTTGCAGATACTGATACGTAGATAGTGCAATGTTTGATTCCCTTAAGCTTTTTTCCTTAACCCATGTAACAAGCACTGGGCCAATAGCTCCCAAGTCAGTTGACTTTGTATTAGGTGTTAAAACATCCCTTCGGGCTTAATTCTTAGGTTAGGGAGGCTACGAAACCAAACTTATCTACGTTTTTATTATCATCAATATTATCAATTTGTTTTTTTTTTTTTTTTGCAAATTATATACTATCCCTTTCCTTTAGTTGTTACCTTTAACAAAAGAACATAAATAATATAATAATCCAATGTGCAACCAACAATCATATGTTAAAGTGTGTGTGTGAAAATGAAGGTTTAAGAATACTTGTTAAATGAGTATATGAGCAGAATCAAGTGATAATAATGCGAGAGTTTGTAAACCTGAATATTTCAAGAAGTATTCT
>Ga0325405_1005060_pt1 | contig 13391 bp, 14 predicted proteins | sample PopdelMetagenome_21_FD_205663 | JGI IMG/M metagenome (GOLD analysis project Ga0325405, IMG submission 205663) | Populus deltoides microbial communities from Bellville, Georgia, United States - Xylem-Control-R2 | ecosystem: Host-associated > Plants > Phyllosphere > Stem > Wood/Secondary xylem... | reverse complement strand
CAGGACAATAACTGCACCGTAAATGTGATACCATTACCCATACCATATCACAAGTGAATAAAAGTCATTTTCTCTCCGCTCCCCTCGTAATCAACTCTACACATTTATACTGTATTTTTATTATATACGAGCACCCCCTTTTATCTCTCCTTTATTTTTATTCTGAAGTAATAATTAAATCATTATTCATATACATGTAGTAGTAGTAGTAGTAGAATTAAAGAAGTTTTTCTATAGTTGAGGAAGTTTGTTTTTTTTTTTTTTATAATTTATTATTTTTTTATAATTTTGTAAATGTAGTAGTAAATGTGAAAATTATAGATTTAAAATTATATTTGGTTATAACAGAAAAAACAAATATATAATATTTGATTACCGTATTGAAACATAAAAGATAAAAAACAATAGTAACAAAAAATAGTTTAGGTAAAGTTGAATAATTTGAAAGTGATTTTTTTATACTTATAACATATATATAATATAGACATGTTATTTTTATTTTTTAAAAAACATAAAATAAATATAATTTTGGAATAATTTTAAAATATGTATTTATATATATATATATATTTTACAAAAAATATTCTTTATCCTTATTATCTCTATCTTTTCTCTCAATATAGTTACCAAAAATTATATATATATAAAAATAGATTTAATTTAGTTAACGTGTGATTGATATAAAGAATGTAATTTACTTTCTTTTTTAAACAAATCTGCTTTCCACTTTCGTTCTCCATTAAAAAACAAAAACAATACAGTTATCCTCCGGCTACTGGAAAAAGGAAAAACAACTAACTAACCGCACTCACTCACTCTCTTTCTCTCTCTCTAAAAGTCCTCTTCCTCTTCAAAAGACTCAGATCTGAAGCTTACGCCATTGCTCACTAACAAATTCCACTGCCAAATTTTCAACCTCCACAGCTCCATTTCTGTACGCTCTCTCTCTCTCTCTCTCTTTTCGGCTTTGCTAAAGATGTTAACTGTGGTTTGCATTTTGAGAGTTACTGATTTTTGCTTGATTTCTAGTTTAAATGGCTGCATTCTTTGTGTGCTCTGTTCGGTGGCTTCGATTATTTACAGTAAGAGAAAATGCATTAATTTGTGTTTCTTGAATGTCATTAGGATTTCTTAGATACCAAACTCACATTTTTTTTTGTTAAGATATTTGCTGTTGTCACTAATTTTTGATAGGTCAGCTCAGGTTTGGTTTCTAGTGATATAGGAGTTACAATTTTTATATTTATTTGCCCTCTACTTGATTTCTGTTTAAAAAAGAGTGAAGAATACCTCTGAAGATTTTATTTTTTGAACTGGGAATTAAATGATGAATGCATTAATATACAAAATTTTGTAAAAAAGGGTGATTGCGTAATTTGGAAGCTAAAAATTGTTAGGAAAAATATTTCAGAATTCAGTACTCGTTTAGATGGTAAGGTAATGGGTTTTTAATCCTAACTTGCAGGATTGTGAGGTGGAGTTGAAGTTGATATAATTAATTAATGGCAAACTCGTGGCAACATTATTCGACCTACGATCCATCTCTATCGCCTGCTGGTGTAAGATCGAGGGAATGGGAGGGTCCGTCGAGTTGGACTGAGTATTTGGGTCCTGATATGAGTTCGCCAATGACATCGAGGGTGTCTAGGAAAAAGGGTGGTTCAGATGGACAGGTTCAGAGTTCATGTGGTGGGTATCATAAGGGTTTGAATTTGGGGTGGGTAGTTCAACTTACTGAAGTAGCTGAAGGTCTTATGGCGAAAATGTATAGATTGAATCAAATATTGGATTGTCCGGATCCAGTTGGTCAAGTGTTTTCAGAAGCATTTTGGAAAGCGGGTGTGCTCCCAAATTATCCGAGGATTTGCTTATTGCTCTCGAAAAACTTTCCTGAGCATTTCAGTAAATTGCAGCTTGAACGAGTAAGAATTTTCAGTATTCTGTTAGAAGAAATCTTGTTTTGTCTTGTTGGCTGATAGATGAGTTATTTAACTTACGGAAAAGTGGTTCAGGTTGATAAGGTTGCTTTGGATGCTTTGAATGATGGCACTGAAGTTCATTTGCAGAGTTTGGAGCCTTGGTTCCAGGTACGGAGTTTGTTTTCTACCACACCCTTTTCTGTAATGTGCATGTCCAATGCTCAAGATCCCTGATGATCATTACTTTTAGTGAATACTGTTGGAGATTTAGGACTAGGCCTTTGTGGCTGATTAAGCCTCTGTCATTAAATGTGTTAGTTAATGTATGAAAGCATTCAACTCTATAAAGATTTGTGTTTGTCTCAATGGCTGAGTATTCAAGTGCTTTTTTTAAATCTTGATTGGTTAAGGATGAACATGTCAGAGGCAACATGTTTATGTTTTGATGTCTGAAAGTCAATTTCAATAGGTGTTGACAACCATATTTACAATCTGGTTCATAAATTCATCAGGTTGTATTATCATATATGAAGTCTTATAAGATTCAAACTCAAGGTAATTAAGAAATATGGTTTCTGGCAATTACTTGCTCAGGCTTGCCTCGGTACAAATTACCAGGAAGTTAAGCCCAGTTTGAAGTTTGGCTGGAGCCTAAATATTACTGTAGCTTGACTTCTTGAATCTTGTCCTAGCATCCTGACTGAACTTGAGTTCATAAAGTCTCTACAGACTGGGCAACCAAGTGATGTGAGATTATCAGCTGGCATGGCTCAGCTGTTGCAGATTTATCATGCTTGCCACCTAAAAGTGAGAACCTTGCTGAGTTGCTATTATATGGATATAGTTTGATGGTGCTCATTCAGCTAAATTCTGTATTAGGCCCAAGAATCCTTAATATGCTTTAGAATAATGATACTTGCTTTCATAATGAATTGCTGTTCTATTGAGGTAAAACTTTAGTGATACAGAAACAAAACAATTGGAATTAATGTATCTTTATGTGATTTTTGTAGAATTCCAGTAGCCAACGCCAGGGTCAGTTCTGTAATTTTCCTTTGTCAGGGTAATTTCGTATTTTTTGAAAGTTGATCATTTAACTTTTCAGCATCAAGGAAGTGACTTGCCAACTAGCACCAGCTATGGTGCTCCTCCTTAGTACAAATCCTTTTAGTGCGCTCCTTACTAGCTCTCCCTCTATGTGCGCACACGCGTATGTGTGTTTGAGGTTGTGTGATGCAATCTATCATAGGTGTGACTCCTAAGAGCTCTAGGTGTGATGGTTTTCTATCTTCTAGGTGTGATTCTTAGAAACCCTACTAACGTGACTAGTAGCTTTTGTATTTAGTTTAATTCAGTTTATAACCCACATATCCTTCATCCTTTTATCTAGTCTGGTCAACTTATCTTAAAAACCTCTCAACCCTCACCTCAATCCATCAAATCTGCTATAACTTGTAAACCTTAGTATTTAGTTGCTGTAGTTGGAAAGATCCTGCATCACTTAGAACTATCTCCATGATCATATCATGCCTCTCGTAGGAAATTTGAAGCCCTTTTGTATTCATTTGTGGACAATGAGACACAGTTGATGCGTTTTAAAGACTGTTTTATCCTCAATATTTTTCTTAGTTTACTATATAACTGACCATTCAAGGAAAAAAATGTAATGATACTGTTGGGATTATTTACTATTCAAGTCATCTAACATCGCATTCTAACCAATATGAAGTAATGAAGAAGCTAACTTGATATATATTTTTTTTGGTTCTAAATCAGGAAAATAGTCTTTAGGAAGGGGAGGAAGAGATGATAATGGAAATTGAATTATTGATATATAATTTATATTTCAAATTACTTGTACAAATGCTAGCCGAAACAGTGGTCAGGCTTAAAACTGAAAATATAATTTTCCATCTCTGCATGCTTGCTCAAGCCTTAATATCCTAAAAGGCTGATAAGGGAGGCAGCTTTAGCATGCTCGTAATTGCTCAGCTACAGCTTTGTTTTGTTTTAATTTCTAATTACCATGGCCTAAATATAAACATTATGAAAAAATTGAATTTGTTAACTTAGTCTAGTGTTCATCAGTTTATTTTAATCCTCTTTACTTCTCAAGAAAAAGAAGATAGTACTTTTTTCCAGAGAAGGTTTAAGAAAAAATAAACTTGGAACTATCTACCTTTTGTCACTTAAAAATTAATAAGCAGCTTAAGGCACCTATTTCTATTATACCAGAACTCATCCACGCTTCTAGTTTCTAAACACTCCTTGAGAAGCAGACAATTAAGAAAGTAGCCATCAATAAAGATGTTTGTGGTAGACAAATGGTGGTCATCTATTACACTTAAGGTGGTACAAATCTCTTTGCAAGTATAATTTCACTACTGATCATTGGATTGGTCACTGGTGACTTTGGCAAGTTAAAAGGTTAAATTGCATGTGGATTCGCATAAACAGCATCATGTATCCAAAGGTTTGATAGATGTATATTCTATAACTAATCATTATCCTAAGTATGAGCAGATGATAGCATGATGGAAAAGAGTATGGTGACTGGAACAAAATGAGGATCGAAAGTCTTCCAATTACATGCAGTGGCATGGGATAGGCAGGGTATGGGTGTGATTGACAATCAACGACAAAAGGGGGATTTGTTTTTTCTGTGGTTGCCTGGCAAAATGTTTGCCCACTTCAGTACTTCTGCGGTAACATAAAGACAGAAAATGAGAGAACACCAGTCATAAAACTAGAATGAATGTAATAGGACATGAAACTCAAATATCCTATCACTTCCCACCCAAAAGGGAGATGAAAGTTACACACTTATTTAGTTTATCTTAGAATTTAAATGATCAGTACTGCTATTTCTCTTAGTAAACATATTATAGGATGCGTGGGGCTTGTTTGCATCATCTTTTATTATTCTTTCTATACTGTTGCTAGTTTCAATGGTACTTGTTATGAATGACTTTCAGTAGTTATTAGGTTTGTAACCCAAGTTTTTGATTAAAAAAAGTATGTATAACAAGTTACATGAAATTGCGTACTTTCTTATCATTAGAGATTGTAAATCAAGATTTATGGCTACTTAATGGTTTGCTTTTGTGTGGCCAGCTACTTCTTGACCTGATGGCATTCCGAGAACAAGCTCTGCGACTCATATTGGATCTAAGTAGTACTGTTATTACCTTGTTGGTGAGTATCAAAATCTTCTCGTTTATCTTGTGTTTTTAGTTTGATATGAAGTGCAATCTATCTACCTCAATAGCTGAAAGATTCATAGAACTTTGGTCTATCAATATGTATCATGCACTGCTTGATTTGAAGATGTTGAACTGACCCTTTTCGTTTTCTTTTCCTCTTCATTTAGAAAAGAAGAAACATAGTGGCTTGATTTGTTTATGGAATCTCTGATAACTTGGTGCAGTATTTTGCAGCCCCATCAGAACTCGCTTATACTGGATGCATTTATGGATCTCTTTTGTTCCTTTGTCCGTGTTAATCTTTTTTCTGAGAAGGTGGGTGGACTTTGTATTTCGTGCTTTTCTATATCTTCCTTCGCTTTTGTACATTCCTTTTATTTAAGAACTTATGTGCATTTATGCATTCTTCTTATCTGGCTGACAACATTGAACTTTAATGCCTTGTACAGATACCAAGGAAAATGATGCTGCAAATGTATAACCTTCTGCATGCCATGTCAAGAAAAGATAGTGACTGTGATTTCTATCATCGGTATAGAATACATTGACTAGTGCAATTATCTTTGCCTGTCCTGCTATTGGGCCAATTATAATGAAAACGGGGGCTGATGCTTCTCTTGTATATTCTCAGTATCCTTGGGTAGCAACACAATTTAGGCAGTTAGTGATAGAAGATAATGACCATAAGGGATGAGACCTTTTTTTCTGTTTCTCAACATGCAATTTGCAGATTAGGATCTCACAGAATAAAACTTGACTTTTGTATGAGCATGCTATGCTTGGATGGGAATGGAAATGGGGATATCTTCTCTGTTTATGCTAGAACTGCAAAGGAAATTTGATAATCTTGATCAGTGAATAAGTTTAACAACTTCTCCAGTTTCTTGAAAGTTGAAAGTACATTGATCATGCATATTTGCGATTTTCTATCTGCTGAAGAAACTTTATGACATCCAAATTTAGATACTAAAGTTTTGTAATATGTTCTGTTTGCTTCTAATGGATTTAGAGTTCCTATGTCAATAATTGTGAAGGTTATCCGTGTTGAACTTAAAATGTCTAGTTTTATTGAGTAGGGATTCTGCAAGTAATAAGGAATATAATTTGTAAGTTTGGCCATATAATCACTCCTGAATTTGCTTAAGATGTTGGAGGTCGATAAGACAACCTGGATATTCTAATAAAAGAAAGGAACTCATGACTAATAATATTTACTTTGAATCTTGAATTCGAAAGCTACCTGTGATATTGAAAATGATGAGTTCAATAGACCTACTAAGTCAATTGCAATATTAACAAGGCTATAATATGATTGATCAAAGCGGTTCAAAATTGATTTTAAGTTTCATTTCTAGAGTTTTGCGCCCTACTTACTGTTTTTAGAGTAGACTTGCTATAATTGCATTACTCACTCTTTGTTTTAGACTTTGTTTGTAGAGCCACCATGAGCACATTAAAGTAATGCCAAATGGTTTATCACCTCTCTCTTATTTATAGTGCTCTGCCTTTACATGTTAAAATTCAAATGCTTGATTGTCCAGTAATGATCAGTACACTAAGAGGTGGAATTAGAATTTTACACCCCCGGGAGGGATATATATATGTTTCACATATTTTAGAAATTCTTTAAGCTTGGTGCTCTCCATTAACCAGAACGGGTAGTTCTGCTTTACATGTTACTGCCTAAATATCTAGTTTGACAGGCTTATGCAACATAATTCTTGAGCAGTAATGCTCAGTTTAGCATGATACTTCAGTTTATGTTAGAGGCGCCTTTTTTTTTAATCTTATAGATATTACTTGTTTGAGATATCTCTCCTTTTGAATTGCAGGTTGGTTCAATTTATAGATTCTTATGATCCACCATTGAAAGGGTTGCAAGAAGATCTAAAATTTGTCAGTCCACGTATTGGAGAGGTCATCTACGTTCCTTCTCTATCCAAAAAAGTGATAGTGATAATGCTGATCATATTTCTATTTCTCTGTGTGTGCATGTGTCCTTTTTATTTTGTAATTTTATTTTATAAGACATTGGTATCTAGCCTTCATTGCTCATTTTTCTCTCTAAATCTTCATAGTGTGATGATTCTTCTGTAATAGCAGGGGGTTGGACCGTAAACTTAAAAAATGTATCATGTAGCTTTCTAGTATTAGTATGGCGAGGGGATCTTCTCCTCCGTGTTCTTTTCTTCTCCTATCAATAATACTTCCACAAATTCTGTCTTTGAATAAAAAAAAGAAGAGGAAATTGAATAATAGAATTTAAGACATCTTTAATGGTCATATTTGTCAAGCTCCCATCCGAAGGAAAGGAAGTTTGTTGGATGATATCTTATGAAAAATGAGAAGAGTTTTTTTCTTTTCCTCAGAATTTGGTTAGTGTGGTGCCCACTTGGAAGTGTGTTTATAACGGTTATGCTGTTGTAAAATGATCATTAAATGAAGCTACAGCAAGAAGTCCTTTTTACATATATCACAAAAGAGTTTGAATATTAACAAATTCCAAAATCATACTTGCGTTTGTTTTTAGTTGGATTGCTTAAATAATGTCAAACTGAAGTTTCAATATTTATCTCCAGGTTTTAGAGGCTGTGGGCCCTGTTATTTTCCTATCTACAGATACAAGGAAGCTTAGAAATGAGGGATTCCTAAGTCCATATCACCCTCGGTATCCAGATATACTGACGAATTCTGCTCACCCTGTGGTACATGCTGTTTTGAAAGATCTTGATATTTGGGTTAAATTGACTTTTAAGTTCTGAAAGACATAGTTACTGCTAAACTTCGTTGTTGCGTCATTTTCACATTTCAGAGAGCCCAAGATCTAGCAAATGTTACTTCTTATAAGGAATGGGTTCTACTTGGATATCTTGTTTGTCCAGATGAGCTGCTTCGTGTCACTAGCATTGATATCGCTCTGGTATGCCTCACATCATTCATTCATGTTATTCAATAGGGTTTTCATTAAAAATCAGATACGCGCTGCAAGGAAGAAGCTTGTTGTTGAAATTAGATACTCAATTGAATACATACCATGTGAATGACACTTTCAATTAAATAAGTTAAACTACATCTTACAAAATGTTGCTCATGAAATTCTACAGTTCCGAAGAACATACTAATGTTGGATTTTACTGTCATGAAAAGCCAGGCTGAATTAAATGTAATTATTAGCATTGTTGGTTTCTGACTAGCATGTATGAAACCAGCCCAACTTCTTCCAAGCCCATATTTCTCAAGTGCAGGTGACCACATATTATAACTCATATGTGTATCAATATTACCATCTCGTGAATGAGATCAATCTCTCTTAAAATTCCACTTTTTGTGTGGATAGTGGCTTTCTCCATTATTTATGACATGAGAACCTGGTTCAGAAGTAAAACAGTTTCTGATGACTTTGTATCAAAGCATATGAAAGTCAATTATGGATTAACCGAATCCTTGCGCTTTCAAAACTTGTGAAATCTAGCTCTCATCTAGTGAGGATTGTTGGAGAAAAGAGTCAATACTGAATTCATTCTACATAGTTGGTAAATATTAATATAGAGTGCCTTTCTGGTTTGGTTTATGTGGCAAAGCTTACCTCATGGGGTTTGGAGCAACTGATGGAAAGTTGTATTGTTTTAAATTCTCTTTGATTCAGTTTGCTGATTTCACTGCACCTTTATCATTTCCTTATCAGATTTCTGGTATTATTTATTTACTTGGCTGATAACATGAGCAGTGTTTTTTTGGACCAAATGCTTCTCTCTATTTCTGGTATCTTTTCTCTGGCACATTCAAAAACAAAAATTCTCTCTCTTTAGCTACTGTGAGGGTTTAGCAAGAATTATCTGGATGCTTTATACATTTGTTCACTGATACTTCTTTTTCACTATGATTTCCTGTTTTTTAAAATTTTCAAAATGGTTCTCAGGTCGTACTGAAGGAAAATTTGATACTTACTGTATTCCGGGATGAGGTTAGTAGCACTGTCAAGTGTCCAGACCATGCTCTCTGTATACAATGGCTGATTTTTTGTTGAAATCTTGAACATGCAGTATGCACTTTTGCATGAGGATTATCAGCTGTATGTTTTGCCTCGGATATTAGAATCGAAGAAGATGGCCAAGTCTGGGCGTACTAAGCAAAAAGAAGCAGATCTCGAGTACAGTGTGGCAAAGCACGTTGAGAAAATGATAAGGTAAAACTTAGTTTTGATTCTTGATGGAAGGAATGAAACCATCACTGCCCTCTGGTTTTTTTCTTTAGACTTATCTGGTTCTTGTAGTTACTACATTAACCTTAAAAATAATCAATATGCTCAATATTTTATGTACTTTACTGGTGAAATTGTCAAGGATTAATCTAGGGATGTCAACTTGTCACATTCTGAAGTAGCTACCAAAGTTTGTAGATATACAGAAAGGAGGGAAAATGTTTCAGCCACAGTTCTATCATCAGAAAGCAAGTGGCGTGTAACAGCCATTATTGGCCTGGTTATAAAAATGATTGAGCTGTGATTCTAGCAAAATAGAAATGTTGAAGAATCCTGACAATGTGGTGAAAAATGATCAACTTTGTACTTGGAAATCTTGTCATTTATGTTAATGATACCACATGTTCAGATGCTGGGATTTTGCTTGGTGCATGGACAATGACAAAAAGTGCACGGTCTCTTGTTTGCTTATGTCAATGTTAAAATTTCTTCTAATAATCCACTAATATTTGATAGTTAGCTTTAATTTCTCGTGGTTCTATTATTCTAATAAAAACAAAAATAAAAATCAGTATACCCAATGTTTCAGCATCTAATGTGATTTGGATATATTGTGAATGTTGCAGCGAAGTGCACGAGCAATCTCTTCTATCTTGTGATGCCATTCACCATGAGAGGAGAGTATTATTAAAACAAGAAATAGGAAGAATGGTACTGTTTTTTACTGACCAGCCAAGTTTATTGGCTCCAAACATTCAGGTAAATTTGAAGTGATGGTACCTCTCCTTTTGTCATCCCATCATTCTGCTTCTTTTCAAAGCTCTAAATTTAAGCATATGGTTGACCAACTCTGGCTATGTTAGGAATCCTTTTGTTCAGTCTCAATATGTATGCAGTATTTTAAATAGCTAATTGATGTTAATTGAAATTTGATTTCTGGGCTGATGGGAAAAGAAAACAATGAAGTGGGGTAGGGGTGGGGGTGGGGGAGCAATTTGACTTCTCTTTGAATCTATTTTACCTGCCATGGTACCAAGTTTGCTTATTTACCTGCAAATTATTCCCGGAACAATCATTCTCTAATGTTATGGTGTTTCTTACAGATGGTATTCTCTGCCCTGGCATTGGCACAGTCTGAGGTTATCTGGTATTTCCAACATGTAGGAATTGCATCATCAAAATCTAAAGCTGCTCGAGCAATACCTGTTGACATAGTACGTCAAGTTCTTTGCTTAAATCCGATGTTGTCACTATAATTCTGTAAAAAGTTGACTCTGGTTTTTAACTTAATTTGGTGTTATTTTTGGTGGCAGGATCCAAATGATCCAACTATTGGCTTTTTACTAGATGGAATGGATCATCTATGCTGTCTTGTGCGCAAGTACATTGCAGGTTAGGGTTTGATGTAAATTTTTTCCCCTCACAAATCGTACAATTTATGTTGATATTGCACTTAAAACTGGTTAGTGTTTTGATTCTTTCTCATTAGTGGAGTAAAGAAGCAAACCACCCCAACCCCAGAGTGATATAAATGATCTTACAAGCTACTTTGTTGTGACTAAGATGGTAAAAATGTCTAGAATGCGAAAAAAATGTTTGAAATTGAATGAGTGTGAAGTTTGATAATTATTTAAAATAGCAGATGGACCTTTTAACCTTTTAAAACTGAAAGGTTAGGTTTTCAGAGGTTCTATCATGACTTTAGAGCCTGGTGTTGTTGTCTTATGTTTTCTTATTGTTGTTAATCCATCTGCATTTATCATACAGATTGTTTTTTGGTGGCTATTATATAAATTAGCAGAGAAGTCACTCAGTTTGTAGTTCCAATGTGAGAAATCATGAAATGCTGAACAGTTATTGTAGTGCTAGGCAAGGGTCAATTTTATGAAAACAGGTTCTTATTCAAACATGAGGCATTGTGATCATTCATATTACCTGAAATGCCTGTATACCTCAGTGTGGAGCAACTAGTTATATGGCATGCAGTTATCTTACTCCACAGGTCTCAAGTATGGACAAACAAGTCTTTAAACACTCATATTTAATGCAGCTATCCGAGGCTATGCATTATCATACCTGTCTTCATGTGCTGGTAGAATCCGGTTTTTGCTGGGAACTCCAGGAATGGTGGCTCTTGATCTTGATGCTAGTTTAAAAGGGCTTTTCCAACATATTGTTCAGCATTTGGAAAGCATACCAAAACTGCAGGGTGAAAATATTTCCGCCATCATGTGTGATTTATCTGTAAGAAATCTGTGTAAATCAAGTTCATTTTGTTATGGTGAAGTTTTCTGAATTTGAATTGACACTGCTTTGAAGTATCACTGGGTATGATAAGATTTTATGCACTTGTGATTTTTCAAGTGCTTATCGCTATAATGTCAAGAATTAGACACCTCCATCACACAAGGATTTCTCATTTGTATTTAAAAGACATATGATTGGGATAGTTGAAAGAAGGTATTGTTTGAAGGAAACCAACAAAATGATAATCTCTGTTGGTCCTCTTAACTTTGACTTGAAAGAAACCATGGTGAAGTCAGCGGTATTGCATTCAGAGTAATGCTATGTTTAAGGAAAAACTTTTAACAAATATATAAAGAATGGACACAATGGCAGTAGTGGTAATTTAGTAAACTTTATGGTTGTTTATTTTATGTTTCTATTCGTTACATATTCATTTTACAAATCATTACTCTTGCATTTATGCTTGGCTTTGAAGTATGTTTCCTTCTTATCATGGGTTCTGTTAATTCCTTTAACAATTTTTTTGTTGTTGCCATTTTTTTTACTTTTGTTTTCCAGAATTGGCTTCTTCATAAGAGCACCAATAACAATATCATGGTATGTCTTTTCTAAGCAGGAGTTTCGCAAGGATTGGTTGTCAATATTGATGATTGTCACATCGGCTAGGTCATCTATAAACATAAGACACTTGGAGAAAGCTACTGTCTCTACTGGAAAGGAAGGCTTACTGTCAGAAGGAAATGCTGCATACAATTGGTCCAGGTATTCCCCGACTCTTGTTCGCCTTATAACTAGTGCTACTGCTAGGTTGCTGAGAAGTTAGCCCCTTACTGGACTGACTTCACGAAGCCGATCCACATAGTCTAACCCCTCTAGTTTGAGATTGACACTATGATTTGAGTGATACAATTATCTAACACCATATATAAACTATAATTATCAACATTATATCTGTATAAAAGTTAAAAACTGACTGAATTATTTGTTGGTGAATTGATCTCACTCAGAATCAAACCACTGCTCAGAAAGTCAAGATGAAAAGCTTTTTTATTTTATTGAAATTACTTGGAAAAAATTTAATGTAATATGGACAATTACTGTTGTGCCCTTGAGCAATGTTTCAAAAAACTTAAACAACAATTAGTCTCACTAGAAATTCATACCACAACATTTGAAGTTGCCTTGTACCGAGTAGCTTAAACTTTGAGCTAAATGGCAAATGCTCTACCATGGTATGGGAGTTAGGCACGTTATACCACTTATTAATGCTGTCTGGTTTTCTTTTGAGACTTTGAACCATGTGCTAGACCAATAGTATGTTAGATGACTGTTTCATGATCTGAGTAAAAAATGAAGCCTATGGGCATAGGTTCCCTCTTTTCTCCAAACAGCATCTCAATTTCATTATCTGCTGTACTGTATTCAGGAGGTTACCTTGTTCACATGGAAAATCCAAATTATTTTGTTCAAATTGAATGTTGTTGAAATCTACAGACAGGAATCTCTTTCAATTGCAGATGCGTTGATGAATTAGAGTCGCAATTATCAAAGCATGGAACTCTAAAAAAGCTGTATTTTTACCATCAGCACCTTACAGTAGTGAGTTCCTGGCTTATTTAGTTTATAATTTCAAGTCATGAAGGCTGGGCTCCTCAAAATACTCAATTGGGTATTGCTGGACTTTCTAGGCAGCAGCTCTGTTGCTTTTCGTTTCCACAATTATTTTGCTTGGGGTTACTCTTTTCCTTACGGGCTCCTTGTTATAACTAACCATGCATCTTTTTCCATGGTAGGTCTTTCGGAACACCATGTTTGGACCAG